>Ga0209456_10000879_pt1 | contig 15201 bp, 11 predicted proteins | sample COG_11_FD_184755 | JGI IMG/M metagenome (GOLD analysis project Ga0209456, IMG submission 184755) | Pelagic marine sediment microbial communities from the LTER site Helgoland, North Sea, for post-phytoplankton bloom and carbon turnover... | ecosystem: Environmental > Aquatic > Marine > Neritic...
TGATCATCTTCCCCACCCTGTTCCACGCCGGCCTCGAGCCCGGAGCCGGTGGACCGGGAATGGTGTTCGTCGTCCTGACGTCGCTCCTGTCGTCGATCCCGCCCGCGCCGTACGGAGGCGTGATCTTCGGGACCGGCTTCTTCATGTTGCTGGGCATCGCGGCCCTTACGTCGAGCGTGTCTCTCCTGGAGGTCGTTACTTCGTGGGCCGTGGACGAACGAGGCATGTCGCGCCGCAAGGCCGCCATCAGCCTGGGCGCCATCGCGTTCGTGCTCGGGATTCCAAGTGCCCTGGCCAACGGCGCCGTGTCCTGGCTCACGAACCTGCCCGGAATCGGGATGGACTTCCTGAGCTTCCTGTTCATGCTGTTCGGCCAGTACTCGCTCGTCATCGGAGCCCTGCTGATCAGCCTGTTCGTCGGGTGGGTGTGGGGTGTGAAGGCTGCTGGTGAAGAGGTGCGGGAGAACGACGGCGAGTTCCCGCTCGGGCGGACGTGGGGATTCCTGATCCGCTTCGTCGCTCCGAGCGCGATCGTTGCGATTCTCGTGAAGATGGTGGTGGACCTGGTCTGAGGCTTATCAAGGGCTGCCGGGGAAGGGCAAGCCTGGGAATTCAGCCACGTCCGCAAGTGCGCGAAGTCACGTGGTGGTGGCGGTCGCCGTCTTCGTTACCGCCGCGGCCTGCGTATCCAAGCATCTACGAACGACCTCCGAGAGCACCAAGGGAGTGAAGGGCTTCTCCAGGTAGTTGGTCTTCGTCACCTTCACACCGTGCCGATCGAGAATGTCATCGGTGTAGCCGGACATGTATATCACGGCTATATCCGGACGAACGGCAGTGACCTGCTCCGCGACTTCGGGGCCATTCATCCCTGGCATCACGACGTCGGTCAGCAACAGGTCGATACGACCCTCGTATGCCCCGGCGATGTTTAGCGCTTCCACCGGTCCGTCGGCGGTGAGCACTGTGTAGCCGAGACGAGAGAGAACCGTGACGGCCAGCTTCCGGACATTCTCCTGGTCCTCGGTCACAAGGACCGTCTCCATCCCACTCATGGTCTCTCGCTTCGGCTCCTCGTCTACCTGCACGGATTGCCGATTCTTCGCCGACGGCAGATAGAGCTTGAAGGTGGTCCCCACACCGACCTCGCTGTAGCACCTGACAGAGCCACTGCTTTGCTTGAGGATACCATATACGGTAGACAGCCCCAGACCCGTTCCCTTATCGACATCCTTGGTCGTGAAGAACGGTTCGAATATCCGTTCACGAGTCTCTTCATCCATGCCGATACCCGTGTCGGAGACCACGAGTCGAGTGTATTTACCGGAAGTGAGATCGGGGTCGTCGCTCACGACAACGGTCTCCGTGGCTATCGTCAGGCGGCCTCCGGTAGGCATCGCGTCGTGTGCGTTAACGGCCAAGTTCAGGATTGCCTGCTCGAACTGAGCTGGATCCGCTTCGACGGGCTCCGTCGCTCCCAGCTTCATGTCCAGTTCTATGTGCTCACCCATCAGCGAACGGAGTATCGTCTCGATCGCTCGAATCCGGTCGTTCACGTCCAGCACCTGGAGCTGCAGGACCTGTTTGCGACTGAAGGCCAGTAGCTGCTTCGTAAGACTCGCGGCCCGATCCGCAGCGTCGCGGATTTCGATCGCGTCCTCACGCAGCTGGCTGTCCTCGGGTAGATCGACGAGCAGCAGCTCCGAGTGCCCCGTGATCGCCGTGAGCAGATTGTTGAAGTCGTGCGCGACCCCTCCCGCCAGCTGTCCGATGGACTCCATCCGTTGGGCCTGGACCAGTCTCTCCTCAGTCGCGCGCAACGTCTCCTTGGCGAGCACCCTCTCGGTTATGTCCACGCCGTAGCCGAGAATCTGGTTGATCTCGCCCCCGCTCGAGGCCATCGGTACAAGGAGACGGATGAAGTGTCTCTTCTGACCATCCGGCAAGATCACAGTTTGATCGAAGCGAATCGTACGCCTTGCCGCGACGCAGTCATCCATGTGCCGCTCGGTCTCGGTGCCGTACGACGGATCGACGCCTCGGCGCCGGCAGTATTCAACGGTGGTCTTGCCCATAACCCAGTCGCGTTGCGCCTGGTCTGAAATTCCGGCCGGGTTCACGTATTGGTATCGGTAATCCCGGTCAAACAGCGCCACCTCGGCCGGCAGATGATCCATGATCTGCGTCAGTTGATCATACGACGCCTCGACCTCCCCATGAGCAGTCTCGAGCCGGTCGACCATTCGGTTGAAGGACACGGCCAGACGGCCAACCTCGTCCGCCGTTTCTATCGGCGCTCGCTCCGTCACCTCTCCGCTTGCGATCAGGTCCGCCGTCTTCAGGATGCGTCGCAGCGGGCCGGTGACGAGAGAGCTGATGAAGACGACTGCGAGGCCGCCCAACACAAAGATCAAGAGGGAGACAAGGGCCACACTGAGTCTGGCCCGGGCCACCGATGCCCGCAGAGCATGCAGCGACAGCGATAGCCGAAGCACGCCGAGGTCGTTTCCCTGAAATCGAATCCGCGTCTCTGAGATCATCAGCTCTGAATCGGCAGGGACGACAAGATTGGTCGAGGAGGCCGGGTCTGTAGATCGGATCCATAGGGCTTTCACGTTTCCGTCTACGATGACCGCGGCTCGGACTACGTCCTCGGCCCGACTGAATCGAGCCAGGGTGGCCTGCATCGCCTCACGGTCGTCGAACACGACGGCCGACTCGAGGCTTCCCGCCGCCAGCTTGCCGAGTGCCACGGACTTCTCGCGCAGCCCATCCTCGGCCCAGGAGCGGATCACCGAAGGGAAGTAGGCGAAGACGAAGAGCGAGATCGCTCCGATGACCAGCGCGAAGAGCGCGAGGAGTTTCCCGCGAATGGTCCGCAGGTCCAATCGCCGCCTGAGGCGACCCGGTTCTTGCGAGAGTGCAGACATCACGATCTTCCCGTCTCGAGGTCGATGACCTCGGCCAGCTTGAGCAGTTCCGAGCTGAAGTCGGCACCCTCCGCCCGGGCGGCGGGGAGATTCACCAGGATCAGTGGGCGGTCTCTCCGGACAGAAAGGCCGATCGCCACACCGAGGTCGACGTAGTCGGCGACTCCGGTGCAGGTGAGAACGCCCCGTGCCCTGGTAACCGTCGTGATCTCGTCGATGTCGACGGCCCGCAGCGGGGCTACGTAGAGAACGTCGATGCCAAGGTCGGAAAGAGACATGCCCAGACTGCGCGTGAGGCTGTAATCCAGACTCACGTAGCGCAGCGGGATTCCAGCGATCGACCGCAGGTGCGTACCGTTGAGCGCCCGCCTGACCTCTTCCGCCGCGAGCCGAGAGGCGCGGTAGCCGCCCTGATGCAGGATCCCAATCACGATCTCATCCCCGGCGCGAGACGGAAGATCCCGATCGAACGCCAGCATTTTCGTAAACACGGGGATCTGAACGGAGACCGGAAGCGCCATCTCTTGGGCCGGTGCGCGCGTCGGGCATAGAGCAGCCGCGACGAGGCAGGTGAACCCCGCGATAAGACGAATGCGAACGAATTTATGACTTGTCGACCTCATGTCGACCTTCATTTCGCACAGAGTGAATGCCGTGTCTTCTCAACGCCGAGTCGCAGCCTAGAACTCCGCACCAAGCATGATCAGGAAATGACGCCCATTCTGAGCGATCGACGCCTGCGTGTGCTCCCAGCCGCCTGGATTCGCGTAGTCCGTGTCGAACACGTTCCTCACCGACAGAGAGCCCTTGAGCACGCCCGGGAGCTCACGAGTGAACAGCGTCAGATTGACGACGGTGAAGTCGTCGGTGCGGGTATCCTCGACGGTCAACCGGGGGCTCTCGTACCTGGCCTCCGCGCTGAGGAATGTGCGCTTCGCCACGGGTACCGAGACTCCCATGCGGACGAGGTGAGCCGGAGAATTCGTCAGCTCGACATCATCCGTGCCCGTTGCCTTCTGGAACGTGTAATTCCCGAACGCCGACAGACCGGAACTTGCCCTGGCTGTCAGATCGACTTCGAAGCCATTGGCGTCCACCGACTCCAGGTTGTCGTACATCCCCACACCCTCTTCGTCTTCGACGGTGTCGATGAGATCGTCGACTTCGTAGCGGAAGAGCGAAGCGGAGCCCGTCACCACCTTCCCCAATTGCTGCTGCCACACGAACTCGAGTGTACGGATCGTTTCCGGTCGAATGTCGGGATTGGTGGCCCAGAAGTCGGGCTCTTCGTAGTAGAACTCGTTCTGGTTGGGCGCCCGATATGCTTGCCCGTAAAGAAGCTTGAGGGAGGTGTGGTCAGCAGGATGGTACACGGCTGCCGCGCGAGGCGTGAGCGTGCCTTGGGTGGTGGAGTAGTAATCCCCCCTGAGGCCGAGAGTCAGGGCCAGAGTTCGCGTCAACTGCACCGCATTGTTCACGTACAGGGAGGCGATGGAGAAGTCGTTGTCAAACTCGGTCCATATCTCGTCGGCTGAACCGGCGACGTAGTACGCCCGGGTGCTGTAGCGATATTCCGCGCCGACCTCCAACCGGTTGATCGCCACGGGGTCCCATCGAAACCTCGCCTCTGCGCCGAACCAGTTGCTCCGGTTCTGGTCGAACTCCATCCCATCCTCGTACGGATAATCCCCCTCGAAGCCGTAGTAGTCGGCAGAACCCAAGACCGTGATCCCCGTCTTCGCACTCAAGTCACGGTCGTATCGCAACTCGGCCCACCAGCGTTCGTCCGTGGACTCCATCTCCGTGTTGAACAGGGTCTCCCAAGGAGCCGTCGGAACCGCTTTCGTCCTCCGTCCTACGCTTCCCTGGAATTTCAGGTCGGACCAGCGGAACGTGCCGAAGAAGCCGAAACGACGGTCGTAATCGATGCCCTCGGCCATGCCGAAGTTGCTCCCCGGATCATCGAACTCCGGATAATACAGATCCTGTCCGTCCACGTCTGCGAAGGTCGCGGAGATCATGAACTCGGCGTCTTGGCCAAACTGACTGCCACCGACAACCGATCCGCTGGCAGTCCCGTAGCTGCCACCGTTGGCGACGACAGTGGCCCCCTGTATCGTGGAGCCGGCTCGCGGTATCACGTTGATGACGCCGAACATGGCGCTGTTCCCGTACACCACAGAGCCAGGTCCACGAACAACCTCGATCCGGTCGACAGACTCCAGACCGATGACAAGATCCGTCCCGGTCGCTGCGGCATCGTAGAAATTGTCGTTGTACCTGTGGCCGTCGATCAGCAGCAGGAACCGGTTGTTGTAGTCCGATGGGCGGCTGAATCCGCGCGCGCCGACGAATTCGTACGACCGGTCGTACGTCGAGTAGAACCCTGGCAGGCTCGACAGAGCTTCCGACAGGGTGCGCCAGCCGTAACGCTCGAAATCCTCTCTGGTGAGGATCGAGATGGATGCCGGTGCCTCCTCCTGCGCCTGCTCGTACTTGGATGCGGAGCTGACCGGGATGCTGAGCAAGGAATCGAGCGCAGTGAGGCCGAAGCCGTCTTCGGATTCCGCTTCCTGGGCCTCGGCCAACCGGGGCCCAAGGACGACCCCGATCGAGAAGGCCAGCACGACTGCGATCATATTGCGGTTCAACATCATTCTGCTCCCTATTGAGTCTTTCGCGGCTACGCGATCCTCACGTCGGACTTCGACCCCGATCCTCGAGACCGCTCTTCGACCTCTCTGGCGTTCGCGGTCTTCGAGGAAACACACGTTCCGGTGGCGGCGGCGAGCTCGGCGAGTTGAGCCAAACGGCCCGCTTCGGTATTTGACCGACCCTTTGCAAGCAGATCCTGAACTCGTCCCGCGTTGACCAGCTCGATGAAGGCATCGACGACCTGCGGGTCGAATTGGCCGCCGCGCTGCGCGACGATCTCCTCCGCCGCCCGCTCGAGGGTGGCCGGTAGCTTGTAGGAACGTTCATGGACCATGCAGTCAAAGGCGTCCGCTACCGCGACGATGCGGCTCGTCAACGGTATTTCTTCTCCGCGCAATCCCTTGTATCCGGATCCGTTCCACTGTTCGTGGTGGTGCTCGGCGATGTCCCGAGCCATCTCCAGAAGGGGAAACTGGCTTCCCGCGAGGATGCCGCCGCCGATGTCGGTGTGGCTGCGCATCAGCGAGTACTCGGGCTCGGAGAGGGGACCGGGCTTCAGCAGTATCGCGTCTGGGATTGCGACCTTTCCCAGATCATGCAGGGGCGCGGCCTGCCGCAGGAGATCGACCAAGGCCGCTGATTGCCCCATGGCTTCCGCCAGGCGCGCCGCGAGCTCCCCCACTCGCCTCGCATGCTGACCGGTGCAGTCATCCCGGTATTCGGCAGTGGTTGCCAACCGATCCAGGATCTCCATCTGGGCCTGCGCCAGTTCTTTCGTGCGCTCTCTGACGCGATCTTCGAGCACTTCGGCGTGCTGGCGCAGTTGACAGTGCAGGAAGCGGATCTCGAGCATGTTACGGATGCGGAGTACCACCTCCGACGGGCGAAATGGCTTGTTTACGAAGTCACGGGCGCCGCTGGCCAGAGCCCGATCACGCACGTCGGGATCCTGGGCGCCGGAGACGACGACGATCGGAAGGAAGTCACTCTCCGGAGTAAGAGGTCGGATGGCGTCCATGAAATCGAATCCGCTCATGCCCGGCATCTTGAGATCGAGCAGCACCAGGTCAGGATCAGTCGTCTGGAACTGCTGGAGGGCCTGAAGGGGGTCGGTATGGGAGGTGATGCACGAGAAGTCACTGCGCTCCAGAACCTTGCGGATCAGCCTGATATTGGCCTCTTCGTCATCGACGATGAGGATCCGAGCCTGGCTTGTGTCGTCGTAGCGCAATGCTCGCCTGCCTGGTTAGAGAACTGCCTGCAAGGGGCGGCATCTGACACCGGCGACCGAAGTCGCTCACTGAAGCAGCCGCGCGCGCGTGAACCGGTTCGCCAGAGTCGGCCAGGGTTCGCAGCCCGATCGGCCCCGGAATGAGCGCAATCGGTAGACCCCAGTGTCTGGCAGGCGTCGCGTGGACGTTCTCAATTGCCGTAATGTGTTATGGAAACTGCAGATGCAGAGGCAGGTGATTTGTGCGTGCAATGGACGAGGACCGGCATCGCCTCGGAGCGCATGCGAGAAGTGGTATTTTTCGCCCGGGAAACGGGCAGAATGCGCGCCGTTCAGCCGTCCACTTGCCAGGTCCGTCCGCCGTACAGCAGGTCTGCCAGGCCCCGACCCTCTGACTCGGGCTCGACCTGGGCCAGCACCTGCTGGTCGAAAGTGGCGGCCGGGTCCCGGTACAGGACTCCCAGCGCCATCGGGAATTCCGGGGGCTCGAGCGCAGCCAGCAACGTGGCCAGCATTCGGTTGGTCTCGTCATGCACCAGCACGTCCTCGTGCGTGACTCCATCTTCCCCGGGCTGTACTACTTCCAGGGTCCAGGTCGTCGGGTCCAGGCGCAGACCCCGGTCCCGCTCAGCGCCGAACAGCAGCGGCTCGCCATGCTCCACGAGCAGCTGGTTCTCCTTCGCCACCGTTTTGTCGGTGAAGTCCGCGAACGTTGCGTCGTTGAACACGATGCAGTTCTGGAAGATCTCCACGAACGATGTGCCCCGGTTGGCGTGGGCCTGCTTGAGTACGTCGACCAGATGCGCCTGGTTGATGTCCACGGAGCGGGCCACGAACCGGGCTCCCACTCCGAGCGCCATGGTGGCCGGGCTGATCGGATTCGCCACCGAGCCCCTCGGCGTGGTGGGCGACAGCGTCCCGCGCTTCGACGTGGGAGAGACCTGGCCCTTGGTCAGGCCGTAGATCTCGTTGTTGAACAGGATGATGTTGAGATCGATGTTGCGCCGCAGGGCGTGCACCAGGTGGTTTCCACCGATGCTCAACCCGTCGCCGTCCCCGGTGATGACCCAGACGTCGAGGTCGGGATTCGCCAGCTTGGTGCCCGTGGCCACAGCCGGGGCCCGGCCGTGGATGGTATGAAAACCGTAGGTCGCCATGTAATAAGGGAAACGTGACGAGCACCCGATTCCCGAGATGAACACGCTCTCCTCGCGCGGCACCTCCAGGTCGGCCAGGGTCTTCTGGATGGCCTTGAGAATGGCGTAATCGCCGCATCCCGGGCACCAGCGGACTTCCTGGTCCGAGGCGAAGTCCTTCGGCGTGAGCTGTGGGAGCACGCTGTGGCTCATGGGTCCTCTCAGTCTTCCGTTCAGCCTTCCAACATGCGGCCGATGGCAGCCTCGACATCCGCAATCCGGAACGGGCGACCCGCGACACGGTTCAGTCCTTCTGCCGGGATCAGATACGTACTTCTGAGCATCGTAAGTAGCTGGCCCGAGTTCAGTTCGGGCACCAGCACACGCTCGAAACGCCCCAGGAGATCTCCCAGGTTCCGCGGGAACGGACACAGGTGACGCAGGTGGATGTGAGACACGTCCAGGCCCTTCGCCCGAGACCGCTCGACCGCCTTGAACAGGGATCCGTAGGTGGATCCCCACCCGGCGACCGCCAGTCGGCCCTCCCCGGGACCCAGTTCCACACCCTGCTCGGGAATGTCGTCCGCGATCCCCGAGATCTTGTTCGCCCTGAGGCGGGTCATCTCGTCGTGGTTGTCGGGGTCATACGAGATGTTGCCGCTCGCGGAATCGCGCTCGATGCCGCCGATCCGGTGTTCCAGTCCAGGAGTGCCGGGAACGGCCCACGGACGGGCCAGCGTACCCTCATCCCTGGCGTACGGCTGAAAACCTTCCGGGTCCCGGCGGAGGTCGACCGGGAAGTCATCCAGTGTTTCGAGATCCGGGATCAACCACGGTTCCGCCGCGCTTGCCAGGTAGGCGTCCGTGAGGATGTAGACCGGCGTCATGTAACGTGTGGCGAGCCGGACGGCCTCCCTGCCCACGTGAAAGCAAACTGCCGGTGTCGACGCGGCGATCACAGCCACGGGCGTGTCCGAATTCCGGCCGTACACCGCCTGGAACAGGTCGGCCTGTTCCGTCTTGGTCGGGAGGCCGGTCGAGGGCCCCCCGCGCTGTGAGTTCACGATGACCAGAGGAAGCTCCGTGGCCACGGCCAGTCCGATCGCCTCGGTCTTGAGGGCGATTCCGGGGCCTGAGCTCGAGGTCACTCCAAGCGACCCGGCGTACGAAGCGCCGATCGCCGCACAGGCGGCCGCGATCTCGTCCTCGGCCTGGAAGGTGACGATGCCGAGCTCCTTCATGCGCGCCAGCAGATGCAGAAGGGGCGATGCGGGCGTGATCGGATACGAGGCGAACACCATCCGGGAAAGGCCGGACGACCTGAGTCCTGAGGCGAGGCCCCAGGCCAGCGCATCCGTGCCGCTGACCGTACGGTACAGGCCCGCAGCCAGGTCGGCCCTCGAGACCGTATAGCCGGGGATCCTGGTCGGCATCTCCACCGTTTCGCCGAACGCGTGTCCCGCGCTCAAAGTCGCCACAGCGGCGTCCGCGGCGCTTTCCGATCCCTTGAACTTTCCTCGAAGCCATTCGACCGTGGCCTGCTTGTCCCGATCGAACATCCACAGCAGAAGTCCCAGAGCCCACATGTTGCGGCTGCGCAGCGCGTCGCGGGATGAAAGCCCGAGATGCTCGACGGCATTCCTGGTCAGCTGCCCGATGTCGAGCTGGATTACCTGGTATGGGGCCAGCGTATCGTCCTCGATGGGGCTCGTGTCATAGCCGGCCTTGGTAAGATTCCGATCGGTGAACGATCCGGAATCCACGACGACGGTCCCCCCGATACGGAGGTCCCGCAGGTTCACCTTCAGCGCCGCCGGATTCAGTGCTACCAGCACATCGAGCTCGTCGCCCGCGGTCTTCACGTCCACGGCCCCGAAGTGAATCTGGAAGGACGATACCCCATACGTCGTGCCGGCCGGCGCCCGGATCTCCGCCGGATAGTCCGGGAACGTGGCCAGGTCGCTGCCGGCCAGGGCGTTTTCCATCGTGAACTGGGTGCCGGCGAGCTGCATGCCGTCCCCGGAGTCACCCGCAAATCGGACCACTACCGAATCGCGCACCTCGCGGTTCACCCACCCGCCCGCCGTCACGTCGCTCGTGTCGGTCATCGTCTCCCGCTCCACCCGTTCTTCACCCGGGCGTCTCGGCCGCCGTGGAATCCGAGGGCCCGATGGTGTCCAGCTCGGCCGCGGGCTCTTCGATCACTTCTTGAATGCGGGCCGTGTCCGGCGTCGTCATCTCGGTGACCGCCGACGCGGACTCGGGCGGCGACTGTCCCCTGCTCGCCTTCCGCACCTGGCGAATCGCAGGATCGTTCACGAACGGCTCCGCCAGGCGTACCGCCAGGGTCACGCTGTCGCCCTCGTCCACGAGCAGGGATATCTCGGCCACCTTCTTCGAGAAGGTCGCGAGCACCGCACCACTCGGACTGTCGACCGTCAGTAGTAGCCTGTCATCCTGTCGTTCCTTGGCCGTGACCAGCCCGGCCACCGCTTCCTCGGAACTCCGCAGCGACTGTGGAAGGTATGGGGCCAGGAGATTCGGGAGGAGGATCGTTCCCACCACCCCGAGCGCCACGCCTGTCAGGAGGACGAGGAAACCACGTCCGCCCGTCTTACCGCCCTCACCGGTCGATTTTGCCATGCCCGTTCAGCTCTTTTCAGGTCCTCGATATGGGTGAGCCCTTGGGTCACCCGATCACCTTCGAAAGATACGACTTCAGTCGTGCCCACGCGTCAGCCGCCGGACCCGCGTTCGTCTCCGAGTCCCGGTCCACCCACAGCCAGAAACCGTGGTTTACGTCATCGTAGATGTGGATGTCGTTCTCGACACCCGCTGTACGCAAGGCCTCGGCAAACCGATTCACCTGGTCGGGTGGAATACCACCGTCCAGCTCGGCAAACGTGCCATAGACCGGATGGTCGATCGAGGCCAGTACGTCAGGGTCCTCTATCAGCCGGCCGTAGAATATCGCCGTGCCCTCGTGGCTCTCCCCTCCGAGCGCGAAGCTGAGTGCCACACCACCCCCGAAACACCAGCCCATCGCCGCGACCTTGCCGGTGACGTCATCTCTGGACCTCAGGTAGCGCGCCGCCGCATCCAGATTCGAAATGACACGATCGGGATCAGCTTGCGCTTCCTGCATCAGGGCCATGTTCTCGTCGCGGTTGGTCCCGATCTGACCGCTGTACATGTCGGCGGCCAGGGCCACATAGCCCTCGTCGGCAAACGCGTCCGCCACCTGGCGCACCCGATCGACGAGGCCGTTCCACTCGTGGATCAGAAGCACGGCCGGGAACGGTCCCTCCCCCTCGGGGGCGACGATGTAGCCGACCGTGGAGGGATCGGCGTCGAAATAGGCCAGATCTTCCCCTCTGGGCGGGGCGGCCTTCCCAAGGATCGCCGCGGGGATGTCCCACTCCTGGACGGTCTCGACCATCACGTCTTCACCAGCGCCGTACGAGTCCGCCTTAGCATCCTCTCCCGCGCACCCCGATGTTGCCACCATCGCCATGGCGACGGCCGTCGTCAGCCACCCGAACCTGGTCTTCCGAATCTCCACGAACATCCTCCACTCAGGGGTCTGCCGGCGGCCTCGTGCGCCGGATGGCGCTCGGGCCCGAACGCTCCACCATAATCGCAGCTACAGATTCGCGTAACCTCGCGGCCCCACGGGTGACGCATACTTGGCATCCGTGGCCGGGGGAGCCAGCTTACAGACCTTCCGGGAGGAGCCTCGGAGTATTGCGACCTCGATTGACAGCATGAACGGACCCGGTGATGACGAACGACGAAGACAGAAAGCCCGTGGACTTCATCCGCTCCATGGTGGAAGAGGATCTTCGGACGGGGAAGTACGGTGGCCGCGTGGCCACCCGTTTCCCGCCCGAGCCCAATGGCTACCTCCACATCGGCCACACGAAAGCGATCTGGCTCAACTACGGCATCGCCCGGGAATACGAGGGCACGTTCAACCTGCGGTTCGACGACACGAACCCGACAAACGAGGAACAGCGTTTCGTCGACGCGATCATCGAGGACATTCGGTGGCTGGGCGTCGATTGGGAAAAGCGGCTCTACTTTGCCTCCGACTACTTCGAGAGGTTGTACGAGTACGGCGAACAGCTGATCCGGGACGGCAAGGCGTACGTCGACAGCCTCAGCGAAACCGAGATCCGTGAATACCGCGGGACGGTCACCGAACCGGGCCGCAACAGCCCGCACCGGGACCGGCCGGCAGACGAGAGCCTGGACCTGTTCCGGCGCATGCGGGCCGGAGACTTCGAGGACGGGGCGCACGTCCTGAGAGCGAAGATCGACATGGCGCACCCGAACATGACGATGAGGGACCCGCTGCTGTACCGGATCCGTCACGAGCACCATTACAGGCACGGTGACGACTGGTGCATCTATCCGATGTACGACTACGCGCATTGCCTGGAAGACGCTATCGAGGACATCACGCACTCGCTGTGCACTCTCGAGTTCAAGGTCAACCGTGAGATCTACGATTGGGTCCTGGACGCGGTGGGCATCGAGCGGCCACGCACCGAGCAGACGGAGTTTTCGCGCCTCAACATCGACTACACGATTATGAGCAAGCGAAAGCTCGTACAGCTGGTGGACGGCGGATACGTGGCCGGTTGGGACGATCCCCGCATGCCCACCGTGGCCGGCTTGAGGCGCCGCGGGGTGACACCCGAGGCGATCCACAGCTTCAACGACATGATCGGCGTGGCAGACGTGGACAGCCGCATCGAGTACTCGCGCCTGGAGTTCGCTATCCGAGACGACCTAAACTGGAGATCCCCCCGGCGCCTCGCCGTGCTCGATCCGCTCAAGGTCGTGATCACGGACTATCCCGAGGGCGAGACCGAGTGGATCGACGCGCCTGAGTTCCCGCGCGACGTGGGTAAGGAAGGCGCACGTCGCATGCCCTTCGCCAGGGAAATCTGGATCGAACGCGCGGATTTCATGGAGGAGCCGTTTCGGAAGTACTATCGCCTCGCTCCCGACCGGGAAGTCCGGCTGAGGAATTCGTATGTGATCCGGTGTGACGAAGTGGTCAAGGACCCGGCGACGGGAGAGGTCGTGGAGCTTCGGTGCTCGCACGATCCGGACACGATGGGGGCCAACCCGGCCGACGGTCGCAAGGTGAAAGGGACGATCCACTGGGTGTCCGCCGAGCATGCCCTTCCGGCCGAAGTGCGCCTGTACGACCGGGTGTTCTCGGTTCCCGATCCGGAGGCCGGTCTCGAGGACGGCCAGGACTTCACGGTCAACCTGAATCCGGAGTCACTGGTCGTGGTGGAGAACGCCTGGGTCGAGCCGGCGCTCGCAGAGGACCCCGCCGGGACGCGGTACCAATTCGAACGCCACGGCTATTTCATGAGCGACCCCGACGATTCGGGGCCGGGCGGCCTCGTGTTCAATCGCACCGTCACGCTCAGGGACAGCTGGGCGAAGATCGCGGCAAAGGGCAGGTAGAGGACAGCGGACCCCGCCGGCCGGCCCGCTACGTGCGGCGGGCCGGCCTCGCGGCGTCAGATCGTCAGATATCCCAACCCACGGCGATGCTGGTGCCAAAGTCGTTGTCGTTGGCGCCCGACGGCGGCTGACTGTCGTACTGGTCGTAGAAGCTGAACCGCAGGTACAGGTCCCCGAACAGGTCCTGCCGGTAGCTGATGTCGAAGTCCACACGAATGCGCTCTGACTCCGTCAGACTGGGATAGACGAGCAGGCTGGACGTCAGGTCGTTCTCGAAGTTGCCGAACGTGAACCAGCTGAAGCGGGTCCCGACCAGGGCTTCCGCCGAGGTCGTGCCCTCCAGGCCCGTGTATTCTTCCCGGTTGCTCAGGACACCCACCAACCAGTTCCACTCGACCCGGTTCGACTGGATGAAATCCCGCCCTCCCACGGCGCCGAGCAGGAACCGAAGGTCCAGGTCCAGCTGCTGGTTCTGCTCGAGCTGGGTGAAGGCCCCCACGTACCACGTCTTGGGAAGCAAGTAGTTCCCGAACAGGGTTCCCTGGTTGCGCGTGAACCTCTCGGCATCATCCTGGTCCTGCAGCCTCGAGTCCAGGTTGAATCCGAAGATCCACTTCGGCGCCCGGTAGTCGATCTTCGTCGCGAAGTTCAGGTTTGTGGCGCTGTTCGCTTTCGCGTAGTTGAACCCCAGCTCCAGGTAGCCGTCGAAGCGGGACCACAGACTCCTGTTGACGTTGGTCATCATGACGATTTCGGAGATCGCGACGTCCAGCGTGTCGCTCACGGTGACGATCCGAACCGTGCCCGACTCCGTCCCGGGCAGAATCGAGCCAAACAACCGCCTTTGTTCCGTCAGCTCGATGTCCCAGTCCTCGGGACTGCCGATCGTCTCCACCTTGTCGAACTCGAGGCTCGCGCTGCTGGAACCCGGGATCTCGTAGCTGAGCTTCCCGCGGCCGAAGCTCTTGATCTCGGCGTTGATCGAATCGCCATTGGTGTGTATGAGGAACTCCTGCGCCTGCGCAGTACCGGCGGCGGCCAGTCCTACCAAGACCGAGGTCACGAGTGAACGCCAACTCAAACCGATGTGCATCGATGGGCTCCCGACTCAAATTCGAGGATCGTGGTCGCGCTCTTGCGCCAACGCGACACTACCGTTCGGGACCACCCAGTTCCAGAGGCCAGCCCCGGCTCGCTTGCCCGAACAACAGAACTGGGTCAGCTTTGTGCTGCCAAGTTAGAACCGGCCGAACGGGTTCGAACCCGTTCGAGGTGGCTGGCATAGCACACCCTGAAGTGGAGGCTCAAATGAAACGGCTGTTCATCGGAATTCTCGCGTTCGTTTTCGCGACCACGTTCGTGATGCCGTTGCAGGCGCAGGAGACTGGCGAGGATGCCGCCGAGGCCGCAGGGGCGGCCGTGCAGGACGCCGCGGACGCCACGGGGGAAGCCGTCCAGGAGGCAGGTGAAGACGCCGCGGCTGCCGTCCAGGAGGCAGGTGAAGACGCCGCGGCTGGCGTCCAGGAGGCAGGTGAAGACGCCGCCGCCGCCGCAGGGGACGCGCTTGAGGAGGTGTCGGAGGCGGCCGATGATGCCTACGAAAGTGCGGCAGACAACGAGTGGCTCTGGATCCTGGGCCTCGCGGGCGCGTTCATCATCGTGTGGTTCCTGCTCCGGAGGCGGAAGGCTCGCCGGGAAGGCTAGCCGACAGCACGGCGAAGGGTTGCCTGACGAAACGGGGGCTGCCGAGTGGCAGCCCCCG
>Ga0209456_10000880_pt1 | contig 15161 bp, 14 predicted proteins | sample COG_11_FD_184755 | JGI IMG/M metagenome (GOLD analysis project Ga0209456, IMG submission 184755) | Pelagic marine sediment microbial communities from the LTER site Helgoland, North Sea, for post-phytoplankton bloom and carbon turnover... | ecosystem: Environmental > Aquatic > Marine > Neritic...
GCTTCCCACCTCGGGTGTCAACAAGCCGGTTTTTCGCGCGTCGCCGATCGGGAAAGACAGGTAGGGCGCGTACAGTATGGGTACGCCTTTGAATCTCAGTTTGACGTTCCTGGCCCTGCCGACGCCTTCCCCAGTATCCAGCTCGATGGACTTGCCCTGCAGCAACCAGTCTTCGGATTCGGGCGGACATGTCGTGTATTCGACGTCATCCAGTATCAGCTCGCCCTCCTGGTTGATCTCGATCGCGTCAGCCGCGCCACGCCCGCCTCCGCTGCCCAGCGAGAATTCCGCGCCGTCGAAACGAATCATGCCGCTGAGGTAGGAAAACTCGGCGGAGACGCTGTTTACTTGCGTACCCGGATCCTCATAGCGGACGTCTCCCTCCAGGTAAATTGCCTGTTGTTCCGCATCGAAGCGGGCCGCTTCGGCACCCGCGAGTTTGTCGTTCTTTTGCAGCAGTACGCCACCGCTCATTCTTGCCGTGGGCTTTTCTCCGATTTCTGCCTCTAACCGACCTGCTTCGAAGAGAATCGTGTCGGGGTTGCTGAGCGGGACTGCTGATAATGTCGCATCAGGGGTCAGCGATTCGTCGAGTGACGTATCGCAGACCAACGGGTCCGCTCCCAGTGCGTCGGTGGCTGCCAGCAGGCAGCAGGCAAAAATCAGTGGTTTTGCAGACAAGTCGGTGGTCGAGTCACGTTTGGGCCGAAGCAGATACGACCGGGATGTTAGCATGCATTACGTGTGTTACCTTCGCATAGTTTTCGAGGTGCTTCAACGCGTTACGGAGAACACACATCAACATTCCCGATGGCGCGACAGACGCTCGTCTGGTCGCGTTGAAAGACTGGATCGGCAGCATCGATGCGCTTGCGGGTTGTGAGCCGACACCGGCGTCGGTCGATGCCAGCTTTCGCCGCTATTTCAGATTGCAGGCGGACGCCGAGAGTTTCATCGTTATGGATGCGCCACCCGGGCAGGAGGACTGCCTGCCGTTCTTACGAGTCGCTGCTTACCTCGAGGCGATGCAGCTGAACGCGCCGCGAATTATTGAAGCGAATCTGGACGCCGGGTTTCTGCTTCTAAGCGATCTTGGCAAGCGCCTCTACCTCGATGAACTGCAACGTGACCCGTCCGCGGCCGAGTCTCTTTACACAGACGCGATAAACGCGCTGCTTACAATGCAGCGGCGCGGCACAGCGTTCCAGTCCTTACTACCGCCGTATGATGAGGAGCTCCTGCGATTCGAACTGTCGCTCTTTCATGACTGGCTGTGTGGCACGCATTTGGGATTGTCATTCAGTGCGTCTGACGAGCAGGCCTGGCAAGCCTGTTGCGATGTACTGACGGACAACGCGCTGCATCAGCCGCAGGTATTTGTGCACCGCGATTACCACTCGCGCAACCTCATGGTCAGCAGCGAAAATAATCCCGGCATCCTGGATTTTCAGGACGCGGTCGAAGGGCCGCTGACCTACGACCTCGTTTCATTGCTCAAGGATTGTTACGTGCGCTGGCCGGCCGAGCAGGTCCGGCATTGGGCCCTGCAATTCTACCGGGCACTCGATCTCTCGACACGCGAGCAGGTCGACGAACGACAGTTTCGCCGCTACTTCGAACTCATGGGCGTGCAGCGCCATCTGAAAGCCGCCGGCATATTCGCTCGACTCAACCACCGGGACGGAAAGCCGGGGTATCTTGCCGATATTCCGAGAACGCTGGCGTACATCGCAGAACTCGGGCCGCAGTACGAGGAACTGCAATTCCTTGTTCACCTGATCGATCAGCGGGTATTGCCGGCGTTGGCTGACGATTCATGATTGCCATGTTACTTGCCGCGGGGCGCGGCGAACGCTTGCGTCCACTCACCGACGAGGTTCCAAAGTCGCTTGTCGAGATTCGCGGACAAAGCCTTTTGGAACGCCACCTCGAGAATATCCGCGATGCCGGCATTGAGACAGTCGTTATTAATCTCGGCTGGCTGGGTGGGAAGATCGTCGAGCGAGTCGGCTCCGGCGCGCGATATGGCCTGAACGTGATCTACAGCCAGGAGGGCGACAACGTGCTCGAGACCGGCGGCGGCATTCACAAGGCGCTGCCGCTCCTGGGCAAAGATCCGTTCCTGGTGGTAAACGCCGACGTCTACACCGATATGCCAGTCCCCGATATTGCGCTGGCCGCACATCATCTCGGCCATCTTGTCATGGTCCCGACACCGGATTACCGGGAGCACGGTGATTTCGAACTTCGCGATGGTCTCGTGCAGAACGACGAAGCGGCGCGGCTGACTTTCAGCGGCGTTGCGATCTACAGGCCCGAATTCTTTACTGGCTGTGAGGCAGGCAGATTTCCGCTGGCGCCAATGCTGCGCGAAGCCGCCGATGCCGGGCAATTATCCGGCGCGTTGTACGAAGGACTATGGGCAGACATAGGAACGAAGGCTCGGCTGGACGCTGCTAACCGGCCGTAGCGGTTGCCGCAGCAGGCAGTTTGTCGTCACTGCGGACAAAACCGGCCTCGTCAAAACCAAGATGACGCAGGAAGTGCGGCAATAGCCGGGGCCACACGTCATGAAACCCGATATCGGCGCCCAGCCGCTTCAGATCGGTCATCTTGAGCTCTGCGTACCCGCAAGGGTTAATTCGTGAAAAAGGCTCGAGATCGATATCGATGTTCAGCGCCATGCCGTGAAAACTGCAGCCCCTGCGTATGCGCAGACCAACGCTCGCGAGCTTGTCGCCGGCAACGTAAACACCGGGCGCGTCGGCACGGCTTGCGGCAGGAATGTCGAATTCCGCCGCCAGGTCGACGACGCTCTGCTCCAGAGCTGTCACCAGCGTTCGCACCCCCATGGCGGCTCGCCGCAGGTCGAGCAACGGGTAGACCATGAGCTGGCCAGGCCCGTGAAACGTAACCTGACCGCCGCGGTCGATCTGTACGACCGGGATGTCGCCGGGCGCGAGCAAGTGTTCCTTGCTGGCGTTCAGACCCATGGTAAATACAGGCGGGTGTTCCGTGAACCAGATTTCATCACCGGTCGCATCCGTACGCGCATCCGTGAAGCGTTGCATCGCATGCCACAGCGGAACGTAGTCTTGCCGTCCGAGATCCCGAATCGCGACCATGTGATCGGCGACGCCGCTCACAGCGCCATCAAGACGTCGTCGTGAGAGGAGACGTCGCGGTATATGTCATCAAGCTGTTGCTGACTCGTCGCCGTGATGGTCACGGTGACCGAGACGAAGCGGCCATTGCGGCTGGTCGCTGCCTGCACAGCGCTGTCTACGACCTTGCCGGCATGTTTTTCTACCAGCGCGCGCGCTAATGCGCGAAACTCCGGCATGTCCCGACCCATCATCTTGATCGGAAACTCGCAGGGAAACTCGAGGACAGATTCTTCAGGCATGCTTACTCGAACCAGAGGCTCACACTGTCACGTGTGCGTTGCCAGATTGATCCCGTCGGGTTGTCGTCCAGGGCACGCAACGGCGTGCTCAGTAACTGTTCGTCACCCAGGCGAATCTTCAGTTCGGCGACCGGTTGGCCGGCAGAAATCGGCGCTTCGACAATGGTCGGCACATCCAGGGTCGATTCGAGTTGATCATAAGCGCCCCGACGGACCGTGATGTAGAGATCTTCCAGTACACCGAGTCGCGAACTTTCGTTCGCCGATTTCCAGATACGTGTGGTCGTGATTTCCTCTCCGGCTTTGAACAGGAGACGAGTCTCAAAAAAACGGAAGCCATAATTGATCAGCGCCTGGGTACCGTCACTGCGCGCCTTTTCGCTCGACGTACCAAGCACGACCGAGACGACGCGCATGTTGTCACGCTCGGCCGAGGCTACGAGGCAATACCCCGCTTCTTCGGTGTGCCCGGTCTTGAGGCCATCAACCGACGCATCACGCCAAAGCAGTGAGTTGCGATTGCTCTGCTTGATGTCGTTGTAGGTGAACTCCTTGACCGCATGCCAGGCGTAATAGTCAGGAAATTCCGCAATGATGGCCCGCGCCAGCGTCGCGAGGTCTCTTGCGGTTGTCGTATGTCCTTCAGCAGGAAGGCCGGTTGCGTTGAGAAAGTGGCTCGAGTGCATGCCCAGCGCTGCTGCGTGTTGGTTCATGAGTTCCGCGAACACGCTTTCTGTACCGGCTATATGCTCGGCCAGCGCGACACTGGCGTCGTTGCCGGATTGCACGATCATGCCAATCAGAAGGTTCTCAATCGAAACGCGTGTGCCGACTTCGATGAACATTCTCGAACCTTCGGTGCGCCAGGCTTTCTCGCTGATTGTGACTTCGTCCTCGAGACCAATCTGTCCCTGCTTCAGGGCATCGAAGACCACATACGTCGTCATCAGCTTGGTCAGGCTCGCGGGTGCAAGCGCCGAATCCGGGTTCAATGACGCCAGCTCGTGTCCGGTCTGGCCGTCAATAATGAGGTAGCTTTTTGCGCCGATAATCGGCGGCGCCGGGGCCGGCATGACCTCGGCGGCGTAAGTCGTTGCTGTAAATAACAGAAACAGCGGCGCAAGCGCAGAACAAAGACGTTGAAACATGAGGCCTCTTGGGAATGGGTGAATTATGTCGGCGCGTATTGTACGCGGCTATTTGCTGCTCATCTATTCGACGACGAGATAGGGATTCATGATGCCTATGTTTTCGAGTTCCTCGACGAGAATGTCATATTGAATCACGCCAGCGACCGGCCCGACACGGACGCGCAGTAGAGCCGGACTTGATGAGGAATCCTCGTGAATGAAGGCGTTGTCGATACCCGAGGAGGCCAGCAAACCGAGGCGACGCTCGGCATTAGTTCGGTCACCGAAAGCGCCGACCTGAACGAAGATCTGGCTGCTGCCGGCTGCCGGCGCCGATGGGGCAACCGGTGTCGCGGTTGGCGTCGATGTGACTCCCGGTGCCGGTTGCGTTGTTTTCCGCGTGGGCCGATCGCCCGACGGTGCGTCAAAGCTGATCGCCGTCACTTCAACCAGGCCTGTGCCGTCCCTGACCATGTCCAGTTTCAGGGCTGCGGAGTACGACAGGTCGATAATGCGGTTGTGCACGAACGGCCCCCGATCATTCACGCGCACAACCACGCTCTTGCCATTTTGCAGGTTACGAACCCGAACGTAGCTTGGCAAAGGCAGAGACTTGTGCGCCGCCGTCATCTGGTACATGTCGTAGGTCTCACGGTTCGAGGTCAGGTTGCCGTGAAATTTCTTCCCGTACCAGGATGCAACGCCGCGCTCCTGGTAGCCTTTGCTACTGGGCATGACGGTATAACGCTTGCCGAACACTTCGTAGACGGGGCCGTTGCCGTACTTGCTGCGCGGTTCCGGCCGTGGAATCGCATCGCCCGGCAAATCCGGAATCCGCGTGCTGCCGGAGGAGGGGGGGCCATCGCCTCGAATGCCGCCGGTACAAGCCGTAACGAGCAGAGCGGCGATTGCCATCAGCAATAATTTACCCGGCATCAGTTTCAACCTGCGATGCAATTTCCTGTCCCAGTTGATGCGCCGCGAGCGCGTACATGTTGCTGCGGTTATATTTCGTAATCACAAAGAAGTTATGAAAACCGACCCAGTGCTCGGTACCGTTGCTACCTTCGTAAGTCAGTAGCTCGCCCTTGCTATCGGCGCAGAGGTCGGTGGCAAAGACGACGCCGTTCTTGCTGAGCGACTCAACCGTATCCCCGGCTTTCAGCGTGTTTTTCGGTTCGGGTGCGGGCCCCTTCCATTGTCCGCCCAGCGTCGCCTGGGCCGTGACATCTTCGTTGGCTCGCCAGCCGTGCTCCAGGAAATAATTGGCGACACTTCCTGCAACGTCGGCCCAGTCGTTCCAGATGTCACGCTTGCCATCACCGGTTGCGTCCACGGCGTACGCGCGAAAGCTCGACGGCATGAACTGTGGACGGCCCATGGCGCCGGCGTAGGAACCGACCGGAGTCGTCGGGTCGAGGCCTTCTTCGCGCGTGAGGATCAGGAACTGGACGAGCTCATTGCGGAAAAACTTGGCTCTTTTCGGATAAGCGAAGGCAAGCGTCGCGAGGGCGTCGAGGACGCGGTCCTTACCCGTGATGCGACCGAAATAGGTTTCTACACCGATGATGCCGACGATCATCTCGATCGACACGCCGGTCTCCGCGCTGATGCGTTCGAGCATTTCGCGATTTTCACGCCAGAACGCGACGCCGGCTTTGATGCGCTCTTTGGTAATGAAAATCTTGCGGTATTCGGCCCAGGTCAAGGTGCGTTCGGCCGGGGTCGAAATTTTCTTGATGATCGACGGTTTGATCTCGGCCTGGCTCAATACGCGCCGCAGCGCGTCCCGCTCGAATTCGTGCTTGCTCACCATTTCGTCGACGAATGCGGCAACCTCGGGGCTGTCGACGTCGACGTGTACTGGTGCGACGTCCTCAATGGCCCGGGCACAGGAGACGCAAATCAGGAGCGCCACGACTGCGAGGAATAATCGGATCTTCATTAGTGCGGCAAGAGCTTCCGGTTGGAGTGAATCGACATCAGAATACCGAATCCGGCCATGAGGGTCACCATCGAGGTTCCGCCGAAGCTGACCAGCGGCAACGGCACTCCGACGACCGGCACGATACCGGTGACCATTGCCGTGTTGACGAAGACATAGACGAGGAAGGTCAGGCTGATCGAACCTGCCAGCAGGCGCGAGTAGGTATCCTGAGCCTGCACTGCAATGTAGAGGCCACGGCCGATAACGAACATGTAAAGCGCGAGTAACGCAAGAACCCCGAACAGGCCGAATTCCTCGCCGAGCACGGCGAAAATGAAATCTGTATCGCGTTCCGGCAGGAATTCGAGATGTGCCTGCGATCCATTCGTCCAGCCTTTACCGAACAGTCCGCCCGAGCCTATCGCTATTTTTGACTGGATGATGTTGTAACCCGCGCCGAGGGGGTCGCTATCCGGGTCCAGCAGTGTCAGGACACGTTGCTTCTGATAGTCCTGCATGAAATTCCAGAGAACGAGCGCGCCGGGCACGGCGAGTATTCCCATGCCGATGATCAATCGGAATGACATGCCGGCAAGGATGACGACGATAATACCGGCCGCCGCGATGAGCAGAGACGTGCCGAGATCAGGCTGGCGTGCGATCAGGACTGTCGGCACAAAGATCATCAATGCAATAAGTAGAAGTTGACTCAGTTTGGGCGGCATATGCCGGTCGTGGAGGTACCAGGCCGCCATCATCGGTACACCCAGCTTCATGGCCTCGGAAGGCTGAAAGCGAACACCAAGGTCCAGCCAGCGACGCGCGCCTTGTCCGACTTCGCCAGCGGTTAGCACAAGCACGAGCAGGATGAGGCCGGCGCCATATCCCCACGGCGTCCAGCGACGTAAAAAGTCCGGCGGCATCTGCGCAACGATGAGCATTGCGACAAAACCGGCGCCCAGTCGCACGGTCTGGTTCATTAACAGCCTGTTACTTTCGCCGACCGCGCTGTAAAGAATAAATAACCCGAAGCCACAGATCAGTATGAGCCCGCCAAGTAATGGGACATCGATATGCAATCGGCGGATGAGGCCCGCAAAATTTGACAGCGGCGCGGCCTTGGCGGTGAGCAAGCGTGTCGAATCAGCGTGCGCCATTGTCACCGTACCCCAGGTACTCATCCATGATCGCTTTTGCGATGGGCGCGGCTACGCGGCTGCCGCTGCTGCCGTTTTCCACGATGACGGCTACCGCGATTCGCGGCGACTCCAGCGGTGCGAACGCGATAAACAATGCATGGTCTCGCTGCCGCTCCTCCAGTTCTTCCTCGTCGTATTCTTCGTCCTGTGCGATCGAGATAACCTGCGCGGTACCGCTTTTGCCCGCCATTTCATACGGCGCACCGGAGCCAACGGCTCGAGCCGTGCCACGGGGTCCCTGCATGACGCCATGCATGGCATTTATGACGTTATCCCAGTAGAAAGAGCTGCTGATCTGTACATCGGGCAGTCGTTCGGGAGTCATTAGCGTGCGCTGACCACTGAGCGCATCTTCCACCGCAGCAACCATCTGTGGACGATAACGCACGCCGCGCGTCGCCAACGTGCCTGCGGCGGCGGCCAACTGTAACGGCGTGGCGAGCATATAACCCTGGCCAATCGAGGCGATGACGGTTTCTCCGTTATACCAGCGTTGGTCCTCGCGCTTGCGGAACGACACGCGCTTCCATTCTCGTGATGGCACGAGACCCGGGTGCTCGCCGCCGATGTCGACTCCGGTCTTTGTGCCCAAACCGAAACGATCCAGATAATCGTGCATGTTGTCGATGCCAATTTCCTGGCCGACCTCGTAAAAATACACGTCGCAGGATTGGGAGATGGCGTCGTACAAGTCAACCGGGCCATGGCCCTCCGGCTTCCAGTCGCGATAGCGGTGGGTCGATTCCGGCAGCCTGAAGTAGCCCCGGCAAAATGTCTTGCGGGTCAGGTTCGTCGCGCCGGTTTCCAGCGCGGCGATTGCGAGCATTGGTTTGATCGTGGAGCCGGGCGGGTAGCTGCCACGGACGGCGCGGTTAAAAAGCGGCACGTCCGGATTATTCTGCAATTCACCGTACTGCGCCGTGCTCATGCCTACGGCGAACAGGTTCGGATCGAACGAGGGGGCGCTGACCAATGCGAGTATTTCACCAGTCTGGGGGTCGAGTGCCACGATGGCGCCACGGCGATCCTCGAGCAATCGCGCTCCGAGCAATTGCAGGTCGAGATCGATGCTCAGATAGACGTTCGAGCCGGGCACCGGTTTTTCGTCCATGGGCAACGTGTCCAGCAGTTCGCTCGAGTTGCCGGGTACCTGGCGACCACGAGCGTTGGTTATCAAATGCCGATAACCCGCAGCGCCGTGCAGGTCTGACTCGAAGCTGCTTTCGACGCCGGTCTTGCCGGTATGCGAAGTTCCCGCGTAGCGCGTGGGATCAAGCCTCTTCACGTCATCGGCATTCAATGCCCCGACGTAGCCGACCGCGTGCGCTACGGCTTCCCCGTCGGGATAATGGCGAACCAGGCGGGGCTGAAAATCGACACCGGGAAACCGCGGCCGCTGAATCGCGAAGTTTGCAATCTCCTCATCGGTAAGCCGGAATTTCAGGGTGACGGGTCGAAAGCGCGGGCCGCTGAGGCTGAGTTCCTTGAAGCGCGGGATGTCCTCTTTATCGATCAGATCGAGGGCAACCAGCCGATTGAGCGTGTCATCGATGTCATCGACCTGTTCGGGAATCAGTTCGAGCTGGTACGCGGGCAGATTCTCGGCAATGACACGGCCTTCCCGATCGAAGATCAGGCCGCGTATCGGCGCGACGGGTTCAATTCGGACCCGGTTGCCCCGGGCCTTTTCGGCGAACAGTTCGTGATCGATCACCTGGAGATGCACGAGACGCGCGATGACGACGCCGAGAAGCAGGGCCGCGATCACCGCCGAGAGGATGACTCGACTGACGAACAGTCGTCGCTCAGAGTGGTGGTCCTTGATGGGCGACAGCAGATCCATATCAGCTGCTATCCCGCGTCCCGTAGCGCACTCCGGACAGAAACATGTACAGGAATGGCCATATCAGCGTACCCGCGACAACCGGCGCCCAGTATGCGAGCAACGGCGCCGACACGCTGGCGACGCCATTTATCCAGAACAACAGGAATTGATACAGCGCGAGAAGTGCAAACACCGTCGCCGTCAGTTGTGACAACGGAAATACGCGCATCAGGAGGTGAAAGCGCACCGTGACGAAAACGATGACACACAGTGCCAGCGCATGTTGCCCCAGCAGCGTGCCATAAGAGACGTCGAGAATAAGACCGATGATCCAGGCGGTCCCGATGCTCCAGGTGCGCGGTAACTGCATGGCCCAGAAGATGAGGAGCAGCGCCAACCAGTCCGGCCTGAACGGTGCGATCAGGTTCGGCAATGGCATGATCGATAACATCAGGCCGACGACCAGGGTGATGACTACCGGCAGACGGCGAGACGAGACCTCCCTACTCATCGCTTTCTTCCCTGTCCTGGCTTCGCTCCTCGTCATGGTCCTCGTCAGCCGCAGGGACCGACCAGATCAGCATGACCTCGCGAACCTGGTCCAGCGCGGCCGAGGGCTTCGCGTTAACGTCCGCGAAAGGATCTTGCGGAATTCGTGTCACCGAGTCGACCACGGCGACCGGATAGCCGGCCGGAAAGGCGCCGCCGAGCCCCGAGGTAACCAGCAGGTCGCCGGCGCGAATGTCAGCATTATTAGGCAGGAACGGCAGGTCGAGGCGGTCGATCTCACCGGTGCCAACCGCAATGGTGCGCAGGCCGTTACGGTTGACCTCGACGGGCAGCGCATGATCGGTATCGCTGATCAGTACGGCCTGCGACGTCATCAGGCCTGTCCTGATGACCTGGCCGACCACGCCGTCAGCGGCGACGATGGCCTGGCCATCATAGACACCATCGCGACTGCCGATATCGATCACGAGATTGTGTTCGTAAGGGTTGGCGTCGACAGCCATGATTTCCGCGACGCGCACTTCGTCTCGAACCTTGGTGCGAGCCTCCAGCAAAGACCGCAATCGAGCGTTTTCCGCCTCGAGTGCTGTCAGCCGTTGCAGTCTTACGTTGGTGACCAGTCGTTCAGAATTGAGGTGGGCGACCTCGAGCTTGAGTTCCCTGCGAGAAGTTGTCGACTCTCCGAGCCACCCCCATAAGCGCACGGGCGCATCGACAATGAGCCTGACCGGGTAAACAGCGACACCAATGCCTCGGCGGACCGTATCGAGGTGATTCTCGCGATGATCGAAATACATCAGCACGATACTGATGAACACAAGGACCAGGGCCCGAGTACCTAGTGCCGGGATGCGGGCTGGATTGCTGGTATTTCCCCGGGAAGCGACCATCGTGTCAGTGCAGCCCCTCGTCAGGTGACCCGGCCGTGAATCACTCCAGGCCGAATACTGTCGGACCGTGTTCGTCGATGAGTTCGATGACGCGGCCACCGCCACGGGCGACACAGGTCAACGGGTCGTCGGCGATAACGACGGGCAGTCCGGTTTCCTCCATCAGGAGCTTGTCCAGGTCGCGTAACATGGCGCCGCCGCCGGTCAGTACGATACCGCGCTCAGCGACGTCGGCGCCGAGTTCCGGTGGTGTTTGCTCGAGCGCTTCCTTGACCGCGCCGACGATGCCTTGCAGCGGTTCCTGCAGGGCCTCGAGTATCTCGTTGCTGTTAAGCGTGAAGCTGCGCGGTACGCCTTCCGAAAGATTGCGGCCCTTGACTGAAATCTCGAGGACCTCTTGTCCGGGGAACGCAGAGCCAATCTCGTGCTTGATGCGCTCCGCAGTCGCTTCGCCGATAAGAATGCCGTAGTTGCGGCGCACATAGTTGGTAATGGCTTCGTCGAAACGGTCGCCACCGATCCTGACGGACGAGGCGTACACGATGCCGTTCAGGGAAATGACGGCAACCTCGGAGGTGCCCCCGCCGATATCGAGCACCATCGAGCCGCGCGCCTCGTGGACGGGCATGCCTGCGCCGATCGCGGCAGCCATTGGCTCATCTATAAGGTGAACTTTTCGCGCCCCTGCGCCCTCGGCCGACTCGCGGATGGCGCGGCGCTCTACCTGTGTCGATCCATAAGGCACACAGATCAGGACCCGCGGGCTGGGACGGAAATAGCGCGACTGGTGCGCTTTCCGGATGAAGTGCTGCAACATCTTCTCGGTTACCGTGAAATCGGCGATAACCCCGTCTTTCAGGGGCCGTATGGCCGTGATGTTGCCCGGTGTGCGGCCCAGCATGTTCTTGGCTTCCATACCGACCGCCTCGACAATGCGGCCGCCCCGTCCCGAATCCTCGCGAATCGCCACCACCGACGGTTCGTCGAGCACGATGCCATGACCACGTGAGTAAATCAGGGTGTTGGCGGTGCCAAGGTCGATGGACAGGTCATTCGAAAAATAACCCAGAATATTCTTGAACATGTCGAGGCGGGATCTCGCAACAGGATTAACGGCGTAATCTAACAATGCGCACGACATTGCACAAGGCGCCGTGTATTATTGCGTCCCCGCCGAAAAGCGGTCTGTTTGACAACCGATAGACTCAACCACCAACGCCGGAAATGTCCCGTGTCTCTTAGCAAAGATCAGGTCCAGCACATTGCGACGCTGGCGCGGCTGAAACTCACCGACGACGAGTACGCCGAGAGCGTCGAAAAGCTGTCAAGAATCGTGGATTTCGTGCACCAGCTGTCGCAGGCAGACACCAGCGACGTTGTGCCGATGGCGCACCCGCTCGACGCGGCTCAGCGGCTGCGCCCTGATGTGGTCACAGAGACGATAGAACGCGATCGTTTCCAGGAAAATGCGGCAGCGGTCTCCGATGGCCTGTATCTCGTACCCAAAGTCATAGAATGAGCGATTCCAGCCAGCAAGTGCATGCTCAGTCGATGACCGAGCTCGCGGCCGGCCTCGATGCCGGGGAATTTACGTCGGTTGAGCTGACCCGCTCATTGCTGGAACGCATCGGCGAGCTGGATGCCAAACTCAATGCCCTGGTTACGGTGACCGCTGACGAAGCGCTTGCGGCGGCTTCCTGTGCCGACGAGGCGCGGGCGACGGGGAACGGCGGCCCGCTCAACGGCTTGCCGATCATCCACAAAGACATCTTTTGCACTCGCGGTGTGAAAACGACCTGCGGCTCGAGGATGCTGGACAACTTCATTTCGCCGTACGATGCGACGGTCGTCGAGAAGCTGGCCGACGCCGGCGCGGTCGTGCTGGGTAAAGCGAATATGGATGAGTTCGCGATGGGCTCGTCGAATGAAACGAGCTATTTCGGCCCCGTCAGGAATCCCTGGGACCTGGAGTGCTCGCCCGGCGGTTCGTCCGGCGGTTCGGCGGCGGCGGTGGCCGCGCGCCTGGTGCCGGCGGCCACCGGTACTGACACGGGGGGCTCCATACGGCAGCCCGCGGCGCTCACCGGAACCGTGGGCATCAAGCCGACCTATGGTCGCGTGTCCCGCTACGGCATGATTGCATTTGCGTCGAGTCTCGATCAGGCAGGCTTGATTACTCGGTCAGCCGAGGATGCCGCGCGCCTGCTCGGTGTCATGGCCGGCTTTGACGAGCGAGATTCCACGTCCATCGACCGGCCCGTGCCGGATTACTCTGGTGCCATCAATGAACCCGTCAAAGGTCTGCGCGTTGGCATCGTCAGGCAGCATTTCGATGAAGGACTGGATCCGCAGTGCGCGGTCAGGGTCAAGGAGGCGATCGCGGTGCTGGAGTCGCTGGGCGCGACCGCGGTCGAGGTCGATCTCCCCAATCTCGACTTGTCGGTGCCCACATACTACGTCGTCGCGCCGGCAGAGTGTTCGTCAAATCTGTCGCGGTTTGACGGAGTACGCTTCGGCCATCGTGCCGAGAATGCCGAAGACCTGCTGGACCTTTACTGCCGCAGCCGGGGAGAGGGATTTGGCGATGAGGTCAAGCGGCGCATCATGACCGGTACGTACGTATTGTCGGCGGGATACTACGATGCGTACTACCTCAAAGCCCAGCAGGTGCGGCATTTGATCGCCGATGACTTCAAGAAGGCATTTTCGGATGTCGATGTCATTGCCGGCCCGACGGCGCCGTCTCCGGCGTTCAGGCTCGGTGAAAAGGTCGATGATCCGATCACGATGTACCTGAACGATATCTACACGATTGGCGCCAACCTGGCCGGATTGCCAGGCATGTCCGTACCCTGCGGTTTCGTCGACGATTTGCCGGTGGGGCTGCATCTCGTCGGCGCACACTTTGCCGAAGAAACCCTGCTCAGGTGTGCGCACCAGTACCAGCAACACACCGACTGGCACAAACGATGCCCCGAGGGATTCAAGTGAACGCCGGGTGGGAAGTGGTCATCGGACTCGAGGTCCACGCGCAATTGGCTACCCGGTCCAAGATCTTTTCCGGCGCATCGACTGCCTACGGCGCCGCGCCCAATACGCAGGCTTGCCTCGTCGATCTCGGTTACCCGGGCGTGCTGCCCGTGCTCAACGAAGAAGTCGTGCACATGGCTACGATGTTCGGGCTCGCCGTCAACGCTACGGTTGCACCACGCTCCGTGTTCGCTCGCAAGAACTACTTCTATCCGGACTTGCCGAAGGGCTACCAGATCAGCCAGTTCGAGCTGCCCATCGTCGAGCACGGGGAGCTGTTCATAGCAGACGCCGATGGTGAAGAAAAAAGAATTGGCATTACGCGCGCGCATCTCGAAGAGGATGCGGGCAAATCGATTCACGAAGGCCTCGACCAATCCTCGGGTATCGATCTGAATCGTGCCGGTACGCCACTGCTGGAAATCGTCTCCGAGCCGGATCTGCGCTCGGCGAAAGAAGCCGTGGCCTATATGCGAAAAATTCACACAATCGTTCGCTACCTTGGAATTTCCGACGGCAACATGCAGGAAGGGTCGTTCCGCTGCGATGCCAATGTCTCGGTGCGGCCGGTCGGTCAGGACGAATTGGGGACCCGTACGGAGATCAAGAACCTGAACTCGTTCCGCTTCGTCGAGCGTGCAATCAACTACGAAATCGAGCGCCAGATCGAGGTATTGGAAGACGGCGGCCAGGTCGTGCAGGAAACACGGCTGTACGACTCGGACAAGGATGAAACGCGTTCGATGCGCTCGAAGGAAGAGTCTAACGACTATCGCTATTTTCCTGACCCCGATCTGTTGCCTGTGGAGATCAGCGCGGAGTACATCGAGTCCGTTCGTCAACAGCTGCCCGAATTGCCGTCTGCGAAGCAGCAGCGCTTCGTCGAGGAATACAGCCTGAAACCGGACGATGCGGACCTGCTGACGGGTTCGCGCGCGCTGGCCGACTTTTTCGAGACCGCCGCGACTGCCACCGAGGCGAAAGCGCAGCTGGTCGCTAACTGGGTCATCGGCGACTTGTCGGCCGCGTTAAACCGGGATGGCATGGACATCGCCGACAGCAAGATCTCGGCGACTGAGCTGGCCGGATTGTTGACACGCATCCACGACAACACGATCTCCGGAAAAATTGCCAAGCAGGTCTTCGAGGCCATGTGGGATGGCGAGGGCCCGGCTGACGCGATCATCGAGGCGAAAGGTCTGAAACAGATTACCGATAGTTCGGCGATCGAGGCGGCCGTCGAC
>Ga0209456_10000881_pt1 | contig 15155 bp, 11 predicted proteins | sample COG_11_FD_184755 | JGI IMG/M metagenome (GOLD analysis project Ga0209456, IMG submission 184755) | Pelagic marine sediment microbial communities from the LTER site Helgoland, North Sea, for post-phytoplankton bloom and carbon turnover... | ecosystem: Environmental > Aquatic > Marine > Neritic...
TTTGCTGTTTTTTATCGCTTTGGCACTTCCGGTCCATGGACAAAAGACACTTGCTAAAATTCTTAAAAACGGAGAGATCAGAATTGGTCTTACAGGAAAGCAACCACCCTATAATATGAAATCTAAGTCTGGAGAATTAATGGGCTTTGAAATAGACCTCGCCAATATACTAGCCAATGGCATAGGCGTAAAATTGACGACAGTGGAAATGCCTTTTTCAGAACTTTTACCTTCATTGGAGGCTGGTAAAATAGATGCGGTTATGTCTGGAATGGCAGTTACTTCCGAACGAAGTGTAAAAGCCTTGTTTGCAGGACCTTATACAATATCTGGCAAATCAATTCTTGCAAAATCATCAGTCTTGTCCAAATTGAAGGGGACCGAAGAAGCAAATAATGAGAACTACAAAATAAGCTGTTTAAAGGGATCTACCAGTGAGGCTTTTGTTAAAAAATATATGCCCAAAGCACAGTCTATACCAGTTAATAATTATGATGAAGGTATTGCCATGGTACTTAATGATCAGGCAGATGCAATGGTTGCAGATTATTCGATTTGTGTAATTACTATAATGCGTAACCAGGGTAAAGATTTAGTAACTCTGGAACGCCCTTTGAATATAGAACCTATAGGAATGGCTTTGCCAGCTGATGACCTCCATTTTCATACACTGATAGAAAATTATCTTAAGGCCTTTGATTTAGCAGGGGCAATTAAACTTATTGACAACAAGTGGTTAGAAGATGGTAGCTGGTTGTTTAGCATGGAATAAGTTTCACAAACTGTTATGATTTCTTCATTGGCCATTTGATAGCCTTTTCTAAGAGTTGTTAATGTTGTTATAATTTGTAACATTCATTGTAACGTTTTTAATGTCTTTACGTCTTATTGTCTTCTAATAAATAATAAAAACGAAACATGAGACATTCAAATAGAAGCACTAAAACAAAAGGATCTTTCTTTTTCTCAAGCTTTCAAGCGAGCAAAAGGACTAGTTGGAACTCGGTTAGAAAATATACTAACTAGGGAAAAATAGGAGTTACAACAATTAATACAATTTAAAAGGGAGTTATTTTAGCTCCCTTTTTTAGTTCATTATGGCAACCCTAAAGGGAATAAAAAGCCATTGTACAACTAAATAGGTTCCCAAATACGGATCACTGGTTATTGGATTGTCAGTTCTTTATCCAAACTTTCTATTTCCTGAATTAAGCTGTTCAATGTTTTTCTTCCTTCAACCAATTGTTCCAATATTTGTTGTTTGGACTCCGGAACTTCTTCTTTTAGGTTGTTGAATAATTCCTGATAATATGTGATACCATCATTTAAATTGCTGGCAAAGGTCAACAAATACTTCCTTTGCTTATCTGTTGTTGCAACTCTCGATTCTGAAATTCGTGCCTGAAGGTAATCTAAATAAATATAGAGTTCTTTTATGAACATATGGGGACGATCTTTTCTTGTTATCACATTGGTATTTCCATAAATATGGTCTATCATTTCACTTAATTCCATGGTTTTGGAAAAATAAGCCATATTAGGACCCGGGCATACTGAAACCCCTGCGCCTTCGGTTTTTGTATCTAATCCATAAGCGAGCAGAGCAGAAGTTCCGAGTCCGACACAAGTACAGGATTTTTCGGTTATCTTATTGTAGTGGTATGTATAGTCCTCTCTAGATAATTCTTGCTCGTCCAACTCCTTTATTTTTAAATGTTGGTATTGTCTGGATGCCGTGCAGATTCCAGTATCCAAAAAGTCTTTGTTCATGGCCACAAATTTTTTCGGACAAGAGCTTCCTGGTCTTCCCTTTTCAATCAATTTGGATTTTTCTAAATCTTTAGTATTTCCTTTTAAGCTATGAAAGGGAATGCCCAAAGGGGAAATATTACTGAGATACAAATCATCTTCTTTGGCCTCGACTAATTTTGTAATGGTCGATTTGTCAACAGTGGTTGCTTCGGGCACCAAAAGAAATGGTGTTCCCCAGCCAACAGAATCGACTTTGTAGTGATTTAGGATAAAGTTGTGTTCCTCCGTAGTACCCACACCACCCTGTGCAGTTATTTTTAACGGCAAGATCGATTTTGGTATGACTCGGTTTTTATGGGCTAAGGCACCAACTAAAATCTCATAAACAGATTGGATCAATTCTTCTTTTTCTTCCTTGAACTGATTTAGGATGGGACCCATAAGATAACCATCTGTTGCAAAGGCATGTCCGCCACAATTAAGGCCGGATTCAATTCTATATTCTGATACCCACAATCCTTTTTTTGCCAGGAATTTTCCTTGGATCAAAGCTGAACGGAAATCACTTACTTTTAAAACGATTTTCTTTTTTATGGTTCCATTTTCATCGGGATAAAAATCTTCGAACTGCTCCAAATAACTAAATAATCTAGGATTCATTCCGGCAGAAAGGATTAGGGAAGAATTTAGAACACTATTTGCATAACCTCTCAGTGCCGCATGCGCATCATTATATTCTGAAGGCAATTTCACTTTATTACTGTAATTTTCCTTATCAACCTTGGTCATAATATTAACATCAATACTGCCCATAGAGAGGTTATCCTTTACCCAAGTTTTGATTTCCTGTAGATCAAAAGAATCTTTGGTCAAATTCTTGAATTCTTGTTTCAAACTGGACGTATCAGGCAACATTGAAAAATATTTCTTGACTTCAAATGCCGATTCAATCGTTGCATTTTTTAAGTCTTCGAATTTCTTTACGCTTTCATCATAGATAAGATTAAGATAGGAGGTTATTCTTTTGGCCCTAAAATCATCCATTTTTTCAGTAATCTCAGAATAGGGTCGCCCGAATTTATCGCAATACATCTTTCGCAATTTTTCGATGAGAATATCATCCACTAAGGAAACAACGGAGTCTATACCAAAATGGGAAACTTTTAAAGGAGTATCTATGGTAAAACCTATTCCCATAACGGGAATATGGAATGAATGTACATTTGTCATGATAAAAATTAATTTATGACAAACGCGTATCGAAATCAAACGTAATTTGCCGTTGCAAATCTCCAAATAAAAGTGGACTTAAAATATGATATTTGTCAGTTAGTGCTTTTAAAGTTAGATTAGCTTGCCGAATAACCTTCTATAATGATTAAATTAAAGCGACAAAACCACATAGCTTTAGCCTATTTTTTCCTGGCAGCCTCCTTGGGGGTGTTATTAAGATCATTTTTAGCGATTAAAATTCCAATAAACTATGATTATATTGTTCATACACATTCACATATTGCCTTGTTGGGTTGGGTTTATCTGGCTTTGATTATGATGATTTTCAAGATTTTTGCCAGGAAAATTGGCAAAAACAGGGAATACAATGTAATTTTTTGGTTTACACAGTTGACATTGGTGGGAATGCTTCTGACTTTCCCCTTTCGGGGATATTCAGTGCTCTCCATAATATTTTCCACCTTATTCCTGATCACATCTTATTGGTTTACCTGGTTCATAATGAAAAATGTACCGAGGGAGCTTCGCAAGACCAATTACTATAAATGTATTAATGCGGCATTGTGGTATATGGTATTTTCAAGTATTGGTCCCTGGATGCTAGGAGCTATTATGACTTGGTTTGGGCAGGAATCTATTTGGTATCGCATGTCCATCTATTTTTATCTTCATTTTCAATATAATGGATGGATGATTATGGCTTTACTGGGTTTGTTCTTTTATATTTTGGAACAACATCGGATTATAATATCAAGTGGTACATTTAAGAGGTTTTTTTGGAGTATCAATCTCGGTATTCTCCTTACGTTTTTCTTGTCCACCCTTTGGACAAAACCAAATATCATTTTTAATGTTTTAGGTGGAGTTGGCGATGTGTTCCAAATTTTGGCTTTTGTAATACTTCTTGAAATAGCTGTAAAATCAAGAAGCAAATTAACGGACATCTTTTCCAGATTCCAATACAAACTGTTAAAAACTGTTGCATTATTGTTAGGGATCAAAATATTACTCCAATTAATTACCACTTTGCCCTATTTTGCGAATTTGGCGGTAACCTATCTGGACTTTACAGTTGGTTATCTGCATTGGACATTCTTAGGTGTGATAAGTATTGGATTATTTCTGTTATTAGACTTTTTTAAATTGATATACTTATCGAAAATGTCATATATCCTTTATTTGATTGGTTTTGCAATAACTGAGGTACTTATCTTTTATAAAGGGATAGCGACATGGCAGGGTTTTTCAATGTTTGATGGTTATTTTGAAACATTGGCAATTGGCAGTTTTTTTATTCCATTAGCACTAGTTTTTATGTTGTGGTTTAATATGAAGGGTAAAACAATTGATTAAATTCAAATACCAACCATGTCATTTCTTTATCAAAGAGTGTCATCTTATTTATAGAGCCTTTGTACTAACTTGCCAATACTGAGTCCCTGAACAATAATTGAAAATAATACTACGGTATAGGTGATATACAGTATTAATTCAGAAGAAGTATCGTCACCCAAACTTAAGGCTAATGCTATGGAAATCCCTCCACGTAACCCTCCCCATGTTAAGATAGTAACGGTTTTTATAGGACTACTTTCCTCGTGTTTTAATAATGAGTAAGGCAGAAGCACAGAAATAAACCTGGCAAACAATACAATAATAATAGCCAAAATTCCCAATGTAAGATAACCTGGACTAAAATTTAAGAGATGAATAGCTAAGCCGATAAGGACAAATAAGATACCGTTGAAAACATCGTCTAATACTTCCCATATTTCATTAATTAGTTTTCTTGCTGGACCCTGATTAGCAGTTACATTTAATTTGTTCCCTATATACATTCCTGATATCACCATGGCCAATGGCCCTGATACATGAATGAGGGATGCTGTGGCATATCCCCCCATAACTACGGCCAGACTCATCATCACAGCCAATTGCGGATTATCTTTTACCGATTTAATAGAGGCATACCCAATAAAACCTAATAAAGCACCAAAGAGTATCCCTCCAACAGCTTCTTCCAGAAATAATTTTCCTATTTCTACCCCCAATGAACTTTCTGCAGGATGCCCTCCCATATCCGCAAGAATAAGTATGCCGGCAAAAACTACAACACCAATGCCATCATTGAAGAGTGATTCTCCCTCAATTTTGATTTGAAGATTTTTAGCAATTTTAGTTTTTTTAAGAATGGCCAAAACAGCAATAGGGTCTGTGGGCGAGATTAATGCACCAAAAAGAAAGCAGTAAATTAATGGTAATTCAAGACCAATTAAATGTACAGCACTAAAAATAAGCCCTCCAACGATTAAAGTGGATATCAGGACGCCTAAAGTAGCAAATAAAAGAATAGACCATTTCTCCTTAATTAAATCATCTATATTAACGTGCAATGCCCCGGCGAAAAGCAGAAAGCTTAAAATACCATCTAATAATAAGGATCGGAAATCAGAATGGGTAACAATATCGCAGAAGAAGCTGTAGAAATCAGGAAAAATACCCTTGCTCATTGTGATGAGTATCATGGTAACCAGGCTCATCAGCATTAACCCGATGGTAGCCGGCATTTTCAACCATTTGTAATTTATTAGGCTGAATAAAGCAGCGATGGAGAAAATTATACTAAATGACTGAAGCATTTATAGATATTTTAAGCAAGTATTTTTACTATATCAGATTTACATCTGTAATAACCTCTAATAAACCCGGGTTGGGTTGTTCAAATAATTCCTTCATAGCCTGTTGCAAATCTTCTTCTTTGGATACGCGCTTTCCCCAGGCACCACAGGAAATAGCATATTCTGAAAAGTTCGGGTTAGATAATGAGGTTTGCCATACATCGTACTCTCCTGCTCGTTGTTCTTTGGAAATTTTACCAAGTTCATGATTGTTCAGGACAATTAATTTAACCGGCATATTGTATTTGACCAATGTGGTTATTTCAGCTAAGTACTGACAGAGCCCTCCATCGCCTGCTACTGCTACCACCGGCCTGGAATTACCAACTGCGGCCCATGCCCCAATGGCTGCCGGTAGTGCAAATCCAATGGAACCTAAATAGCCCGACATTAAAAAATCTTGTTGTTCGGGCTCAAAATAGCGTCCAAATGAGTATGCATTGTTTCCCACATCAACGCACATGACCGCATTCTTGGGAGCTAATTTGTTCATCGTTTCAAATACGGTGATGGAGCTTAAGCCATTTTCGGAAGTTTCTGATAAACGTTTTTTCTTTTCAGTTTTCCAGATTGACCATCGTTGTGTAATTTCTGACCTCTGGTCTAAAGTATCTGTTTTTCCTTCTAAAGCAGTAGTAAAGATTTCTAAAGTCCTCGAAATTTCACCCCAAACGGCCACATCTACTGCGTGAAATTTACTTAAAGCCAGGGGGTCAAAATCCACTTGTATTGTAGGTTTCTTGGGGGTAATTCCTGTATGGTTTGAGAAGGAAGCACCAAAGACCAGGAGCAGATCGGCTTCGTTCATAAACCATGAGGCGATGGGTGTTCCGCTTCTACCTAATACACCACATCCCAGAGGATGATTATCGGCAATCAGCCCTTTTCCTTTAAATGTGGTAACTACTGCGGCATTTAAACTTTCAGCGAATTCAACAATAGCTTTTTTGTGAGCCCGGGCACCATGTCCTAATATAATAAGTGGACGTTTTGAATTTTTTATTAAGGCAATGGCCTTATTGGCCATTTCTTTTGGAGGGGCAATCTCCATAGGCGTAATCCTGTTGGCAGGGAATTGGGCTTTCGTACCCGGTTTGGCTTTTTGGTCCTGGATTTCATCAGGGAAGGTCAGGTGAGATACATTTCTCCTGAGGATAGCATGTTTAATGGCCAGGGACATTAATTCTGCATGCTTGCTATCACCCTGAACACGTTGGTTAAATTCCGCCACTGTATTAAATGCCTGAACCAGGTCTACTTCCTGAAAATTTCCTGTACCTACAACTTGTGTAGCTACCTGTCCGGTAAGTGCCAGAAACGGAGCCCTGTCTACCTTGGCATCCCACATTCCCGTATAAAGATTGGTAGCTCCGGGTCCTGCAATGGTGAAACAAGCTGCCGGTTTTCCTGTAAGTTTACCATAGGCAGATACGGCAAAAGCTGCAGCGCCTTCATGGCGAATCCCATAAAAATTGAGCTTTCCTTTTTGTTCATGTCGCTTCATGGCATCAGCAAATCCAAGGTTTGAATGTCCAACCATTCCAAAAACTTTGGTTACACCCCAATTTATCATAGTTTCTACCATGACATCAGAAACTGTAGACTCATGCGACTCCTCTTGTATCAAACCCACATATATGGCTTCATTTTCTTCCTTAGTGGGATAGACTTCCACACCATCATCAAATCCGCCGGGAGGTAAACCGGTGCAAGGGTGAAAATCCCATCCATGCCAGGGACATCTTAACAGACCATTTTCAATAGATCCTTCACCTAAAGGTCCTCCCTGATGAGGACATTTGTTGTCTAAGGCAGAAAATTTACCCTCAAAATGCGTAAGACAGATACCTTTGTGTTTGGCAGTCACTGTTTTTACCCTGCCCTCCGGTAAATCAGCTTTATTATCCAGTACTTTATGCCAGATAAGATTTTGTGAAGAAGTCATAGCTAGTAATTTTAATTATTGTATTGGAAGAATGCCTCAGTAAAAAAAGTTACCCCTTGCATGTTATCTATTTCTTTAGCTGGGAGGATTGCTCCTTTAAACCCATTTACGCCCCAGGATCCTAGCGTTAATGGTTTAAAACCTGAAGTATCTATACCCTCATGTCCTTTATATCCATTGATGTAAAAATAATGATCGCTGCACACAGAATCAGGAACCGCAAGGCCTAATCCAATTGCTTCACCCGAACTATCATTATATATGGCGTAAGCCCCGGTGTCTAAGTGATGGGGCCATATTCGAATTTCGGAGTTTAAGTTCTGGGCCTGCAAAAAAGTTTCCAGAGACATTTGAGCCAAAACCCGCAATTTTAACAACTCACCAAGCCTATTAGCATCCAAAAGTTTAAAGACAAAATTATCTTTAACTTGATATGGAAAATCATAATGAAAGGAATAATCATAAGGTGCTTTAATAGCAGCCTTAGCGGCCATCTTTTTTATCCATTTTAGAATTTCGGTATGGGTGGCACCATCCAATCGCAGTGAAGTAATTACACCATTTGAACTCCATTCTAAAGTAAATTTTTTAAAGTTTACAGACAATTTATCCCCATTATCATTGAATGGCCTGGAATACATGCTGCTATTTTCGATTGAAAAGCCAAGATTGCTATGGCTGTCATCATCCTTTTTCTCTAAAAAACTTATTCCTGCCGCAGCAAGGTATTGTACCAGCAGATACATCATCTTTTCCATTACCGGTTTACCTTTTATGTTCAGGACTGTCAAACCCCGCTTTACATCCTGCAGCCCACTCATCAGGTTGGTTACCATGAGCCGGAATACCGCCATTGTCTTTTAACATCCGGGCAAGATGCAAACAATTCCAGACCAGAAAAGTGGTATTTCTGTTTGTAAAGTCGTTCTCGGGGCCTCCTGAACCTTCGTCTCTGTAAGAAGGTCCGGGACCTGCTTCACCCATCCAACCTGCATCTGCCTGAGGAGGTACTGTATAACCTATATGAGAAAGAGAAAAAAGTATATTCATGGCGCAATGTTTTACACCATCCTCGTTTCCTGTAATCAATGTAGCGCCAACTTTGCCATAATCTCTGTATTGTCCTTTTTCATTAAACATATGGGTATAACCATACATTCGTTCTAATACGCGGTTACAGACCGAGGATTTTTCTCCCAACCAGACTGAAGTACACAGGATAAGAATATCACAGGCATCTACTTCTTTTTGTAAAGTGGGCCAGTCATCTTTATCCCATTCCGGGGTTTTAGACATATCCAGCCCCAGGCCGGCTGGAATAACATAATCGACAGGCCGGATAACTTTTGTAGCAACCCCATTTGCTTCAAAAATACGCTGAGCTACGCCAATTAGTCCTTCAGTATGTGAAAGGACGGGAGTTCTGTTTAGCGTGCAGTTAAGGAATAAAGCTTTTAGATCATTGTATTTGGCAGGAGGATCGAAACAGTGTTGCTCCGTCATTTTTGAGAGTTGTTTTGACATTTTTGATTGTTTAGAATTTAGATTATTCTTCTTCTTTATAATTTATTTTACAAGTAGGGCATTCGGTGCCATGCACAGCACTTTTTAGTTTTATTCCATCTAAATGGGTAACTAGAAAGTCCTGTATAAAAGCATACTTACTTTCTTTATTATTTACATCTATTTGTGCATCCTTAAATTTTTCACGGATAACGTTACCGTACTCCTGATCTCCCCAACAATTGGGACAAACCCCTTTGGGGATCTCATCAAATTCATCTGTTTTTTTCTTTTTGAATAGATTGCTAAAAAAATTTCTCATGGCTGTATTGTTTTAGAGTTGGAAATATATTCTGTGCCATACTTTAAGAGTCCTTTATTTCTAAGATTACTTACAGTTTGGATAATTATTTGTTTTGGTAAATAAGCAAGCATGCCAATATAATTGTCCTACAATAAGTTTTTAGCAAACAATTCATAATCCTGTTCCTTGCCTAATTCTTTTTTATACAGTGCAAATAATCTTATTTAAAATTACTTATTGTACACTCTTAGGTTTAACCTTCTTGGTTCTAATAAGAGACTTGCTTAATTCTTCTAATGACACCCCTTTGGTCTCAGGCATAATAAAGGCCACAAAAAGAAGCTGTAAAAACATCATAAATGCGAAAAATGTGAATACAATTCCCGGGCCTATGGTAGCAAAGAGAATAGGAATTAATGAAGGCACAACAGCGGCAAGAATCCAATGCACAGAACTTCCAAAACTTTGGCCGTATCCTCTTAAATGATTAGGGAATATTTCTGAAATAAACACCCAAATTACCGTGCCTTGTCCAATTGCATGAGCAGCTATAAACAGGAATAAAAAGAATGCTACTGAAATTCCTTCCCAGTTTAAATAAAATGCACATGCTACCAGAGATAGAGCTATAATATATCCAATAGAGCCTATATACATTAATTGTTTTCTCCCCATTCGGTCAATCAGGTATATTCCCAAAAGGGTGAATACCATATTAGTTACCCCTATACCAATACTACTCAATAGAGCCGTGCTGGCACCTAGTCCAGCTTCTTCCAATATTCGCGGAGCATAATAAAGAAACGCATTGATCCCCGAGAGTTGATTAAAAAAGGCGATGCAAAAAGCCAGTATCAATGGAAATCTATATTTCATTAAGAAAATGTTTTCCCCTGGAATCGTACCTTCACTTTCCTTTTTTATCTCCAGCATCATGTGTTCTGCATCCATGCCTGGATTTATAACTTTTAAAACTTCTTTAGCCTCATCAACACGGAGTTTAGACAACAACCACCTGGGGCTTTTTGGAATTGTCAATGTGAATACGGTATAAATAACTGCCGGGATGGCTTCAACTCCTACCATCCAACGCCAGGCATTTTCCCCAATTCCATTTAACAGATAATTAGAAAAAAAGGCGATAAGGATACCAAAGACAATATTAAACTGATATAAACCAACAAGTTTACCTCGATCCTTAGCAGGAGCAATCTCTGAAATGTAAGCAGGTGCTGCAATCGTTGAAGCCCCTACTCCCAATCCACCAATAAATCTAAAAATGGCAAACGTTATGGGATCACTTGACATGGCAGAGCCCAAAGCCGAGATGGTGTAAAATATACCTATCCATATTAGGGTATTCTTTCTGCCGAGTTTATTTGTGGGGATACCGCCTAATAATGCGCCAATAACAGTGCCCCAAAGGGCCATTCCTATTACTACTACTCCATGAAACACATCGGACGAATCCCACAGTACCTGAAGTGTTTTGTCAGCACCGGAAATAACGACGGTATCAAAGCCGAAAAGAAATCCGGCTAAAGCTGCCGTAATTGACCAAATCCATATTTTTTTCATTTGAGTAGTTCTTGAGAAAACTATGGGCTTCGGCCCGAGTTTTTATTTATGATAAACTCTATATATTGAATATGTATTTAAAAACATATCACAAATGCCCTATATTAATTCACCTTTCGCCTCCTTGTCTTTAAAGTGCTTTACCAGGTCCAGTGCATCCGGGACCACATCGCTACAGAGCACTATAAGGGATCCTTTCTCAGCATGTGTCACCGCATGGGTAATAGCTTCTTTCTCCGAAGGTATAATGGTAGTTTTTTTATTAGGATCTTTCATTTTGATACCGGCATCCAACATGTTGATTAACTGATTTTCCGATTTGCCACGCAGGTTTTTATCCTGCCTTATAATAATCTCATCAAACATTTCAGCGGCAATACTTCCCATCTCATTATTATCTTCTTCTCGGCGGTCCCCAATACCTGCTATAATCCCTACTTTTACCGTAGCTTCCAGGTTATTTGTAAATTTTTGCAAGGCACGCATGCCTGCAGGATTGTGAGCATAGTCTAATAATATGTCAAAGTTGTTAAACTTAAACAGATTTAAACGCCCAGGTGTACTTGAAGCCGATGGAATAAAGGTCTCCAGTGCCGCTTTCGTATCTTCAATGCTGATGCTCTGAACATTAGCAGCTATAATAGCCGGCAGAATATTCTGAATCATAAAAAGAGCCTTTCCACCATAAGTCAATGGAATATTTTCTGCTTTCATTAACCGCATTTTCCACTCACCCCTGCAAAGAGTTACATAGCCATTCTCATAAATGGCAGTAATTCCGCCTATTCTTTGTAAGGCCTGTATCCTGGGGTTATTTTCATCCATGGAGAACAGCGCAAGATTGCAATTAATGTTTCTACGCATTTCATAAACCAAATCGTCATCCGCATTTAGGATGGCATAACCATCGGGTAGCACGGTTTCCGGTATAACCGCTTTAACCCTGGCAAGTTGTTCTATAGTATGTATGCCTTTTAATCCCAAATGATCTGCTGAAACATTAGTTACTATAGCAACATCACATTTCTTAAAACCTAATCCGGCTCTTAATAAACCACCTCGTGCACATTCCAGTACGGCAAAATTGACGGTAGGATCTTTGAGTACAAACTCTGCACTTGCCGGGCCAGTGCAATCTCCTTTCATCAACATCCTATTTTGAATATAAACCCCATCACTGGTGGTATAACCTACCCTTTGTCCATTCATTTTAGCGATATGAGCAATAAGTCTGCTGGTTGTAGTCTTTCCGTTGGTTCCAGTAATAGCCACAATAGGTATTCTGCCGGTATCACCTTTTTGTGGGAATAGTTTATCTACAACAGGAGCGGCAACGTTTCTCGGCAACCCAGTGGTTGGTGCCAGGTGCATCCTGAAACCAGGCCCTGCATTAACTTCCAAAACCGCACCACCTGTATCTGAAAGTGGCTGGCTAATATCACTGGTCATTATATCAATTCCACATATATCGAGGTCGATGATCTTTGAAATCCTTTCCGCCATTGACACGTTGGCAGGATGAACTATATCTGTTAGATCTTCTGCAGTACCCCCGGTACTTAAATTAGCAGTATCCTTTAAAATTAATCGCTCCCCTTCCTTTAATACGGAGTCTGTAGTATAACCTGCATCGGCGATAATCGTTTTGGTTAGATCGTTTATGGTTATTGCGGTAAGCACTTTTTCATGGCCGTATCCCCGTCGCGGATCTTGATTGACTACATCGACCAATTCTTCTATGGTAGATTTTCCATCACCTACAACATGAGCAGGAGTACGTTTCGCTGCGGCAACAAAATTGTTGTTAATGACCAAAAGTCTGTAATCTTCGCCTGTAATATATTTTTCAACAATGACCCGTCTTGATACTTCTTTAGCCACTTTAAAGGCCTCAAGTGCATCCTCATATGTATTGATATCTACTGTAATTCCTCTGCCGTGATTACCATCAATAGGTTTAATAACCAGAGGGTATCCCACATAACGGCAAGCATCTTCCAAGCTGCCTTCCCGGCTGATAATATCACCACGAGGAACTTCAACCTCAGCCTGTTCTAATAAATATTTAGTGTCTTCCTTATCGCATGCCAATTCAACTCCTATACTACTTGTCTCGCTGGTTACGGTGGCCTGTATCCTTTTCTGATTGGCTCCATACCCAAGTTGCACAAGCGAATATTTGTTTAACCTTATCCATGGTATGTTACGGCTTTGAGCTTCGAGAACTATAGACCCGGTACTTGGTCCCAGTCGTTCAGATTCCCGAAGTTCTCGCATACGTTGTATGTCATCTTCCAGATCATAAGACTCAGCAGCAATTAATGCTTCACAAATACGAACAGCAGCTTTAGCAGCATATCTGCCTACCGATTCTTCAATGTATGAGAAAACAACGTTGTATACCCCTTTCTCCCCATATCCGCGCGTTCTTCCGAATCCAGTATCCATATCTGCCAATGTTTGGATTTCCAGGGCTATATGCTCAATTATATGACCCATCCACGTTCCTTCATCCACCCGCATAAAAAAACCTCCTTCACAACCTTCTGAACATCTATGAGAGTACATACTTGGAAACATCTCGCGAATCCGGTCTGCGAATCCATCTATTTTATTGCTTGGCAATTCTTCCATTTCTTCCAAATCCAGGACCATTACAATTAGTCGGTGACGGCGAATAGACCAGTAATTTGGTCCCCTCAGGGCATTTATTTCTCTTATTTTCATGACCTTAGATTTTATGGTTTTTAACCGCGGATTTATAAATTAACAACAAGCCTGGGAATACCATTCTTACTGTTGAAATGAGTTTAATAAGTTCTTTGTAATTTCATAAATATATGACATTTTTTGTAACAATAGCTGTATTTTTGCTTCCTATACACCAAAAAGTATGACGGTAAATGGAACCTTAATCCCAATAGGTGGAAATGAGGATAAAGGGACGATATCAGGAGAGTCGTTTCACCTTGAATTTATTCAGGAAAGTATCCTCTCCAGATTGGTAAGTGAGAGTGGGGGCAAAGAGGCACAAATTGTTGTTATTCCAACTGCCTCAAGTATTCCAAAAGATGTAAGTAATAGTTATCTCAAGGCCTTTGATAAATTAGGATGTCGTAATGTACATATCATGGACATTCGAGATAGGAAAGAGTCTGAAAACCCAAAGAATCTGGAATGGATTGGAAATGCACAATGCGTGATGTTTTCCGGGGGAAACCAATCTAAAATTACTTCAAAAATAGGCAGCACTAAATTACATGAAGTGATGATAGAACGTTATAAAAAAGACTCTTTAGTGATAGCTGGCACCAGTGCAGGCGCAATGTGCATGTCCCATGAGATGATTGCAGGTGGTAGCAGTACAGAATCATTTATAAAAGGGGCCGTAAAAATGGATGCCGGTATGGGATTCATTTCTAATTTAATCATAGACTCTCATTTTATTCGTCGCGGCCGTTTTGGACGACTTGCGGAAGCCGTGGCTAAATATCCGGATATGATGGGTATTGGCCTTGCAGAAGATACAGGACTGGTTATTAAAAATAGCAGCACTTTTGAAATAATAGGTTCTGGAATGGTTATTATGTTTGATCCAAGAAAATTAAAACACAATAATGAAAAGATTCTTGAGAAAGGCACGCCTATGTCCCTTATTAATCTTAAAACTCATGTGTTGGCAAATGGAGACCGATTTAATATGAAAAGAGGTAAAGTGAAAGTATTACCACTTGATGCTCCTTTTCCAGCCTCTTAATTCATATAAATACTGATTTGTTCTGCACTGTCTGATGATTTGCAGGCCCTGTACATGCCTTCAGTGTTAAAAGGCATTGCAATATTACCAAGGGCGTCAACAGCAATTAAACCTCCATCTCCTCCTATATTCAATAAACGATTTTGGATAAGTTCCTCTGCAGCATCCTGAAGCGATAGGTTTTTGTATTCCATCAGGCATGACAAGTCATATGCAGCTACCCCTCTTATAAAATATTCGCCGCTGCCCGTGCAGGAAACAGCACATGTTTTATTGTTGGCATAATTCCCTGCTCCAATCATAGAGCTATCGCCAACTCTGCCAAATTGCTTGTTGGTCATGCCTCCGGTGGAAGTTGCAGCTGCCAGGTTCGCGAAACTATCACAAGCTACAGCACCAACAGTT
>Ga0209456_10000884_pt1 | contig 15124 bp, 15 predicted proteins | sample COG_11_FD_184755 | JGI IMG/M metagenome (GOLD analysis project Ga0209456, IMG submission 184755) | Pelagic marine sediment microbial communities from the LTER site Helgoland, North Sea, for post-phytoplankton bloom and carbon turnover... | ecosystem: Environmental > Aquatic > Marine > Neritic...
TTGAGGGTGTTGCCGGCGGTATCCGTAACCATCCGATGGCCATGAATATCGATGCCGATCACGTCGTAGTGTTCCAGCATGTAGTTCCTGATGTCCTCCCTTGCAAGGTCCTTCTCGAGGAGCTGCCGGCAATAGGCACAGTACTTTTGCCCGTAATAGATGATCAGGCCGGCCTTGCCGGCTGCCCTGGCCTCGGCCAGATCTTCTGCCATATCAAGGAAGCTGAGTTTGAACCAGTCGGGGAAGGTGAGCGGCTCTTCCAGCGGCTGGTCGTTGAACTGCAGGAAATCCTCGTCCGCATCGATTGCGTCAACCGCAGCACACAGTGTGGTCGAGAACAGCAGCAAGGCAAGAAAAACTCGGTACATACACTTGTAACCTGTTCTGTTTATATCGATAGTCACAGGTAAACCGGTTCGGCCCTGACCTGGCTCAATCCACCCGCCGGTAACTGGCGTAACTCGTTTCAGTTTCCCACAGGGTCACATCAACGACTGGATATCCTTCGGCCGCGACATGGTCAAAGATCATGCGGGCGATGTTTTCCGCGGTCGGATTGAAATCCGTCACCCGTACCCGCTCCCCGGCCGCCTGCAGCACCGGCAGCACGGGATCGTCCCGGTGCAGCAGCAACGTGTGGTCGATTTCGGCATCGAGCCAGTCCCACACCAGCTGCTTCACATGACCGAAATCCTCCACCATGCCGAGCGCGTCCAGCTGCCCGCTCTCGAGCGTGATGACGGCACGTGCATTATGCCCGTGCAGGTGCGCGCACTTGCCCTGGTAATTCAGCAGGCGGTGTCCGTAACAGAAGGCGACAGACTTGGAGACACGGTACATTGCCGGGACCACATTCATATAATTATAAAATAGACCTGAAATGCCGCTTGTGCTTTCACGTCCAGGTGCCTCTGCCGGAATTCATCCCCGGCAATAGCCTCATTTTATGGGCCCTACCCACCCTTGGCTATACTTTATCTTGACAATGCGATTAGAATGTTTGGCATGTCGATGATTAACCTGGCTTTCACCCCCGCCTGATGGCCGGCATGCCGACATGGACCATCCTCGGCGGTGGCTATCAGTCCTACCTGAAAGGTGATTACGACGCGGCCTACGAAGAGTGGCTGCCACTGGCGGAGCTCGGTGATGCCGAGGCGCAGTACAATCTGGGCGTCATGTACGATGAAGGCGCCGGCAGGGAGCGCGACCTGGCCATGGCCGCGCAGTGGTACCGGGAGGCCGCCGAACAGGGCTTTATGGATGCCCAGACCAACCTGGGCATGATGTACATGGGCGGCCACGGCGTGTTGCGCGACCCGGATGCCGCACGCCAGTGGTTGCAAAAGGCGGCTGACCAGGGCGATGCCGAAGCCGCCGACCTCCTTGAGCAGATCAGCGCGCAAACCTGACTGCCCGCCTACCCTGATCAGGCACAGGGAACTTATAAATCAATAAGTTGTATAATATATTGTGAAGAAACCCTGGAGCGGAATGCAGCACGCATGAGTGTAGACCAGGAAACAGACATACCACCCATCCTGACGGAACCGGTCTACCCGCTGCCCGGCAGCGTGGGTGTGCCCGACTATGCACCGGGCGAACGCGAGGCCCTGATCAGCGAGATCAAGACGCTGCTCCGGGAAAAGGACGCGGTACTGGTGGCGCATTATTACACCGATGAAGACCTGCAGATGATCGCCGACGAAACCGGCGGCACGGTGGCCGATTCGCTCGAAATGGCGCGCTTCGGCAACCGCCACCCGGCCAGTACACTGGTGGTTGCGGGTGTGCGCTTCATGGGGGAGACCGCCAAGATACTCAATCCCGAGAAGCGTGTGCTGATGCCGACCCTGCAGGCCGAATGTTCGCTCGATCTCGGCTGTCCGCCGGAAAAATTCATACCCTACTGCGATGCCCACCCCGATCGAACGGTCGTCGTTTATGCCAACACCTGTGCCGAGGTCAAGGCGCGGGCGGACTGGGTGGTCACATCCAGTATTGCCGTCGACGTGGTCCGGCACCTAAAGGAACAGGGCAAGAAGGTTCTCTGGGCGCCGGACCGTTTCCTTGGCAATTACGTACAGCGCATTACCGGTGCCGACATGCTGCTCTGGCAGGCCAGCTGCATCGTGCATGAACGCTTCAAGGCCGAAGCCATCCAGAACATGGTCAACCACTATCCCGATGCCGCCATCCTCGTGCACCCGGAGTCGCCGGACAGCGTAATCGCACTTGCCGATGTGGTCGGGTCGACGACGCAGCTCATCAATGCCGCGAAGGAGCTGCCCAACCCCCGGTTTATCGTTGCCACCGATAACGGCATCTTCTACAAGATGCGCCAGGCCGCACCGGACAAGATCTTTATGGAAGCACCGTCCGCCGGTGAAGGTGCAACCTGCGAAAGCTGCGCACACTGCCCCTGGATGGCGATGAATCATCTGCGCAATCTGGCCGATGTCCTGAAAAACGGCAGCAATGAGATCCATGTCCCCGAGGACATCCGTGTCAGGGCACTGAAGGCCACGCAGCGCATGGTGGATTTCGCGGCCGCCAGAAACTGAGTGCACGGCATGGCTCTGGCACGTGCCGGACAGGCGAACCGACTGCCTGCTGCCCTGGCGCCATTACTGCTGTTGCTCCTGACTGCGTGTGATCCGGGTACGCCTGCAGCCCAGCATGAACCGCCAGCGCAAATTGCCGGTCTGGGTCCCGAACACCTGGCGCTGATCGTCAATACAAGCGACCCGCTCAGCGTGCAGATCGCCGACTACTATATCGACAGACGGCAAATTCCGTCCGCCAATGTCATTCACGTGACGTTCAGGCCGGGCGACAATGTCATGCGGCCGGAGGAATTCCGCGCCATCCGCGCCAGCGTTGAACGGCAGGCACCGCCAGAGGTGCAGGCCTATGCACTGGCCTGGACAGTGCCCTTCCGGGTCGGTTGCATGTCCATAACAACCGCCTTTGCGGCCGGCTTCGATGCCGGTTTCTGTGCGGCAACCTGCAAACCGACACGTGCAAATCCCTATTTCGACAGCCGCAGCCGGCGCCCACGGGATGATTTCGGCTGGCGCCCGGCCATGCTGCTGGCCGGGCAGGACCTCGACTCGGTCAAGACACTGATCGACCGGGGAGTGGCTGCCGACGGGACCAGGCCCGCGGGTTCCGGGTACCTTGTCAGTAGCAGTGACCGGGCGCGCAACGTGCGTGCCCGCTACTACCAGGGCATCCGCCTGATGCAGGCCGACCGTTTCCGGCTACAAATCATATCGCGCGATATTCTGCAGTACCGCGACGACATCCTGTTTTATTTCACCGGGCTTGTCCGTGTTGACAAACTCGAGACCAATTCATTCCTGCCCGGGGCGATCGCCGATCATCTCACCTCGGCCGGGGGCCGACTGGACTCGAACGGCCGGCAGATGAGCAGCCTGCGCTGGCTGCAGGCCGGGGCAAGTGGCAGCTACGGTGCAGTAACCGAACCCTGCAACTTCCCGCAGAAATTCCCGCGTCCGGATATCGTCATCGACCGCTACCTGGATGGCGAAACCCTGATCGAGGCCTACTGGAAAAGCGTTGAATGGCCGGGGCAGGGTGTGTTCATCGGCGAACCACTGGCCGCACCGTTCAGCATGAATGCACAGGAATCCTAGTACCTAAGGACAATTTACGAACCGGCAGTCGCCCGTTACCCTGTCCCTTGTAGGCAGAAAAAATACCAATAAAACGGAGAACATGAGATGCAGCAGCACAAGGCACACAGTGCAGCCAGTAGCCGGAACCCTTCCAGGCCCGGCGCCTTGACACTCATCATGCATATCGTAAAAGGGGCATTCGCCAACGGCATGCAGATGCCCGCACTAGTGTGCATCGGCCTGACGATGGCCCTCTATCACGAACAGTTCCCGTATCACGAATTCATCGCGGTACTGCTGATCGGCAGCCTCGTGCTGATCGGACTGCTGCGCGGCTGCATCAACTGGCAAGAGGACCTGTCCGAATACCAGGGTCATCTGGCCATGCTGCGCCACCAGGAGCAGCTTGGCGAGGCCAATCGGGGACAGACCACCGGACATTTTGTTCCCTACACACACCGCTAGTCAGTCTCCTGACCGCTGGTGTCTGCATCTCATGGCCGGCCTGTCTGCGACTGCATGCCAGCAGGCCACTGTAATTTCGGTCAACCTCTATTACCCGGCATCGCTGTATCTATAAATCAAGCGGGTCTCTGCGACAGGCAAGAGAAGGTGATTAACGCCTGGCAAGAACTTCGATATTAGGATGGTGGCTACGGGTGGACTTGAACCACCGACCCCAGCATTATGAGTGCTGTGCTCTAACCAGCTGAGCTACGTAGCCAAACGGGGAAAAGGGGGCGGTGCCATTTCCAGTTCTTAAACAGAGATGGCACCGACCCCTTTTGCAGTACAGATTACCTGAAAAGGGTGTGTGCGGACAAGTTCCCCGGCCGGTCCTGCAGCATTACGGGAGGCCCGGCCAGCCCTCAGAGCCCCAGTGGCTCATCGGAGTCCTCATGCCCCTGGCGATGCTCGGCCTCCCTGGCCTGATCGAGCGTGGTGACCAGACGTGCATGCTCCTGATCCGCCATACCGCTGTGTAAATAGTTTTCTACATGCTCGTAGACGTCCTCGAGGCGCTGATTTCGATCGTGCAAATACAGCACGCAGCGCGCCAGCGCACCTTCATCGGAGTCATCACTGGCCAGTCGTGCGGCGACTTCCAGCACCCGGTGTAGTTCCTCTGCATTCGGTTTTGCCATTGTTTACCTCGACTGTCTCGGGAGTCCGGCGACAGGTGCCGCTACACGTTAAACCGGAAGTGCATGACATCGCCGTCCTGCACAATATAATCCTTGCCCTCGAGTCGCAACTTGCCGGCCTCCTTTGCACCCTGCTCGCCGCCGTATTCGATGAAATCGTCGTAGGCGACGACCTCCGCGCGGATGAACCCCTTCTCGAAATCGGTGTGGATCTCGGCCGCGGCACGGGGAGCCGTGGCACCCACCGGTGTCGTCCAGGCACGCACCTCCTTTTCACCGGCTGTGAAATAGGTCTGCAGGCTGAGCAGCCGGTAACCGGCACGGATCACCCGGTTCAGGCCCGGCTCATCGATTCCCAGTTCGGCCAGGTATTCCTGGCGCTCATCCGCATCCAGCTCGACTATCTCCGCCTCGATGGCGGCACACACGGCGACGACCTGCGCACCTTCCTCTGCAGCATGTTGCTCCACAGCTGCCAGGTGCGGGTTATCCCCGAATCCGTCCTCGGCCACGTTCGCGATATACAGGACCGGCTTGGCCGTCAGCAGGTGCAGATCCTGCAACAGTGCGGCCTGCTCTTCGTCCAGCCCCATGCTGATGACCATGCGGCCCTTGTCCAGGTGTTCGCGTACCGCTTCCAGCAGGGACAGTTTGGCCCTCGCTTCCTTGTCGCCGCTCTTCGCGATCTTGCCAACGCGCTGGATGCCTTTTTCCACAGTCTCCAGGTCGGCCAGCGCCAGTTCGGTATTGATCACCTCGATATCGCGCAACGGATCGACCCTGCCGCTCACATGCACCACGTTGTCGTCCTCGAAACAGCGCACGACCATGCAGATGGCATCCGTCTCGCGGATGTTGGCAAGAAACTTGTTACCCAGCCCTTCGCCTTTCGATGCCCCCTCGACCAGCCCGGCAATGTCGACGAACTCCATCGCGGTATTGATGACCTTTTGCGGCCTGACGATATCGGCCAGTCGCTGCAGGCGCGGATCCGGCACCGGTACGATACCAACGTTGGGATCGATGGTGCAGAACGGGTAGTTCTCGGCCTGGATGCCTGCCTCGGTCAGGGCATTGAAGAGTGTGGACTTGCCGACGTTGGGCAATCCGACGATGCCGCATTTAACGCTCATATAAAGTTTTCCAAACTTTCAAATCAGGGAGTCCCTTCTCCCGGAGGGAGAAGGGCAGGAAGAGGGGACAATACAAGAGTCCATATACCCCCTCTCCCCAACCCTCTCCCAGAGGGAGAGGGGGATATACGCTTAACTTCCAGCGGTGTGTAAATCCTTCATCGCCGCTTCGATATCACCGCCAACGATCTTCGGCAGGACGGCCAGGGCGTCGTCGATGGCGCGTTCGATCAGCGCACGGTCTGCACTCGAGGGCGCCTTCAGCACATAGCCCACAACGTCATCGCGATGGCCCGGATGACCGATGCCGATGCGCAGGCGCAGGAAGTCCTTGCCGCCGAGTTGCGGGATCAGGTCGCGCAGGCCGTTGTGACCGCCGTGACCACCGTCCTTTTTCAGCCGTACCGTGCCGGGTGGCAGATCAAGATCATCGTGCGCCACCAGGATGGAATGACGGGGAATCCGGTAGAAACCGGCGAGTGCGGCGACGGGACGACCACTGCAATTCATATAGTCCATCGGCTTTTGCAGCCGGCAGTCATGACCGGCAATGGTGCAACGGGTCGTGTCGCTCTTGTACTTGCTGTCCGCACGGAACTGCGCGTGATACTGGCGCGCGACCGCATCCACAAACCAGAACCCGGCATTATGCCGGGTCTGTTCGTACTTGCTACCGGGGTTACCGAGGCCGGCAATCAGTTCAACCTGCATGCTACACCCGGCATTGCTGATTCTGGCTTGCGCGCCGGTTTACAGCTTGCGCCATCCGCAGATCGCCTAGCTTTCTTCGCCGGACTCACCGCCTTCAGCCTCGCCTTCGGCAGCCTCGCCTTCTGCCGCCGGGGCCTCGGTCGGTTCTTCTTCCTCGGCACGCCGCACGTGAATGGAGACCACACTGAGGTCATGGCCCTCGCCACGCGCAAGCTCGGTCAGGGTCACGCCGTCAGGTACTGTCACTGCAGACAGGCGAATGGAATCGCCGATATCCAGAGCGGAGATATCCACCTCGATGAATTCCGGCAGGTCCTTCGGCAGACATTCGACTGCAACTTCCGTCAACTCGTGCGAAACCAGACCACCGGCCTTCACACCCGGCGCCGTATCTTCACCAATAAAGTGCAGCGGCACATTCGTCTTCAGTTTCTCGCGCGCACTGATCCTCTGCAGATCCATATGCATCACAACGGGCTTGCTCGGGTGGCGCTGCATGTCACGCAGGATGACGGGCGTGTCACTGCCGCCGACCTTGATGGTCAGGATGTGCGAGTAAAACGCCTCGTGCTCGAGATTACGCAATACCTCGTTGTGCGAGAGCGTGAGCGACTCGGGATCTTTCCCGCCACCGTACATGATGGCAGGCACCTTGCCGGCACGACGCAGGCGGCGGCTCGCACCCTTACCCGTGTCATTACGCGGCTCTGCATTCAATTCAAAACTGATAGCCATGTTACTTCTCCAACAATTAACACCTTGCGGTGTCGGTTAAGCCCTCCCGCGACCAGGAAAGCAGGTATACGGCGCCCCGCAACGGGACACCACGGTTAATTTGTATCAGTCCATGTACAGTGAACTGACGGACTCCTCGTTGCTGATCCGGCGCATGGTCTCCGCCAGCATCGCAGCGACACTCAATTGCCTGATCCGGTCACACTGCATGGCATCCTCGCGCAGCGGGATCGTATCGGTTACCACCAGTTCATCCAGTTCAGAGGCCGCGATATTCTCGACCGCGGACCCTGACAGGACCGGGTGCGTACAGTAAGCGACCACACGGGACGCACCGTGTTCCTTCAGGGCCGTGGCTGCGAGACACAGGGTGCCGGCCGTATCGACAAGGTCGTCCACCAGGACACAGGTCCGGCCCTCGACTTCGCCGATGATATTCATGACGCGCGCCTCGTTGGGGCGCGGACGACGCTTGTCGATAATCGCCAGGTCCGCGTCATCCAGGCGCTTGGCCAGCGCACGCGCACGCACCACGCCGCCGACATCGGGGGACACCACCACCATATCCGGGTATTTCTGCCGCCAGACATCACCCAGCAGGATCGGTGATGCATACACGTTGTCCACCGGGATATCGAAAAACCCCTGGATCTGGTCGGAATGCAGGTCAACCGTCAGTACGCGGTCGGCCTTGACCGTCCCGATCATGGTGGCAACCACTTTCGCCGTAATCGGTACGCGTGCGGAGCGCGGCCGGCGGTCCTGGCGGGCATACCCGAAATACGGGATGACCGCAGTAATACGGTAAGCTGACGAACGTCGCACCGCATCGATCAGCACCAGCAATTCCATCAGATTGTCATTGGTCGGCGCACACGTCGGCTGCACGATAAACACGTCCTTGCCACGGACGTTTTCCATGATCTCGACCTGCACCTCGCCGTCGCTGAAACTGTCGACATGCGCGTCACCCATGTGCAGGCGCAACTGGTTCGCAATTGACTGTGCCAGGTGCGGGTTTGCGTTACCGGCAAACACCAGCATGCGGCTGTCAGAATCTGATGGAGGTATTCCGTTCATGAATATCAGTTCTTATCGATGTCTGAACAATCCGCGCACACTGAAAGCAGCCCGCGTCACTGCCAGTCCTGTTTGTCTGGCTGGGACGGCAGGATTACTCCACCCTTCCTACTCGGGGCGTACCGCCCCTCGGGGGCCGCTGCCGCTGCGCGGCAACGTTCTAACACGCTTCGCGTGTTAGTCGAACCTTGAGGTTCTCATCCTGCCGTGTCACTGCCAGTCCTGTTTGTCTGGCTGGGACGGCAGGATTCGAACCTGCGAATGCGGGGATCAAAACCCCGTGCCTTACCACTTGGCGACGTCCCAAGATAACTGTTACTCGTTATCGGCTGCCTGGACGGCATCGACTCAATCCAGAGCGATATGCAGGGGTGAGCGATTCATACCCCGTGCAACAAACCCGTCCCACTGGTCCGGCACCCGGTCCGCAACGTCCTGCGCATCCTGTTCGGAGTCAAACGCCGCAAACACGCAGCTTCCGGATCCCGTCATGCGGGCAGGAGCATGTTCATTCAACCAGTTGAGAGCCGCCGCCACTTCCGGATACCGGTTGCAAACCACCGGCTGGCAATCATTCCGGCCACCGTCCGAAAGAAGGTCGGCTATTGTCATCCGCGGCGTGTCCCGTGTCAATTCCACGTCAGAAAAAATAACGGCAGTTGATACGCTTACAGCCGGATTTACCACCAGGAACCAGGGCTCGGGCGGTTCGACCGGGGTGAGTATTTCGCCAACACCTTCCGCAATGGCCGCCCGCCCGTGCACAAACACCGGCACATCCGCACCCAGCGCCAGTCCCGCCTCTGCTAACTCGTTGATATTCATATCAAGCTGCCAGATACGATTCAACAGCAGCAGGGTTGTGGCCGCATCCGAGCTGCCCCCACCCAGTCCCGCCCCGACGGGCAGGCGCTTCTCGAGGTAGATCGTGACCCCGGCGCGGCAGCCAGTCCGCGCCCTGAGCAGATGTGCCGCGCGCACCGTCAGGTCGTTTTCCTCTGCAATCCCCGCTGCGCCGCCGGCGCGTCTGATTTCGCCGGACGCATCGGGCTCGAAATAGAGCCAGTCGGCAATAGCGAGAAACTGGAACAGTGTCTGTAACGTATGATAGCCGTCCGGGCGTCGCCCGGTGATATGCAGAAACAGGTTGAGCTTTGCAGGTGCGGGCCAGGGTCCGCTGGCCCCCGGCGGGACGGTAATACGGCTCATGGAACCGGTGCGGATGGCTGCCCGAATTGCCACTGGTCGATGACCATGCGCACGGATACGTCATCCCGCACCAGTGCCAGTCGCGCCGGCCAGCGTCCATCACCGGTCGTGTGATAGCCTGTGTAGCGAATGATCCAGCCTGCCTGGGATAGCTGTTCGAGCCGACCCTCCGCATTGACTTCCGCCTCGAACTGCATTGCCGGGTCGGGAATACCGCGTACCCAGTAACGCATGCCGGACACCGGCAGTATCCAGCCGGTAACATCAGTCAACAGGGTATCCGCGTCCGGCGCCACATACGTTTGCTGCGCAGCATCCAGCAACTGCACGCTCCGCTCATTGCCGGACAGCAGGAAACCACCCTGCCCCAGCGGCCCGGAAACACGCAGCCGGAACGTTTCGGCCTCCTGTGTCCAGTCCACGCCGCCATGCCAGCCCGTCTCCCCCTGTGTCAGGGACAGGCGTCCGCTCAGCTGCCAGTGCGCGGGAAGTTCGGTGACCGGGGGAAATCCCTGGGGCGAGGTGACTTTCACCGGAACGGGCGTGGTGGCGCAGCCAGCCAGCAGCAGCACCGGCATCAGGATCCTGAACAGTTTCACGGGTTCAGACGGTTGATGACTTCCAGCAAGACCGGGTTATCCGGCTTCGACTTGCGCGATGCCTCCCACACCTTGCGGGCCGCATCATGCTCACCCCGCATCCACAGCACCTCGCCGAAGTGTGCGCCGATTTCGCTGTCATTCGACATATCCCAGGCCTGTTGCAGGTATTCACGCGCCTTGTCGAGATCGCCCAGGCGAAAATGCACCCAGCCCATGCTGTCGACGATGGCCGGATCATCCGGTTCCTTGGCATAGGCCTTGCTGATGAACTGCAAGGCCTCCTGGTAGCGGTCGGTACGATCGGCCAGTGTATAGCCGAGGGCATTCAGGGCGCGGACATTGTCCGGGTCCATTGCCAGGATACGGCGCATACTGGTTTCCGTGACATCCAGACGGTTAAGCTTTTCCGCGGCCAGTGAGTAGGAGTACAGCAGGTCGAGGTCCTTCGGGCTTTGTTCCAGCGCCTGCGCGTACAGGTCAAAGGCCTGCTGGTGCAGGCCCGCATCCGTCAGCACCTGACCCTCGATAATGTACAGCTGCACGGCCATCTGCGTGTTTTTCTGGCGCAAGCTACGCATATGTTCCTGCATGCCGCCGATGTCATCCTGCTCGACCATGATCCCGGCGGCGCGCAGTTGTGCCTGGCTCCAGTAATCACCGGACTCGACCTTGAGGTACCAGTCCAGGGCCTCCTGTTGCTTGCCCTGCTCGAGCGTCGCGTAACCCAGGTAGTAGAGGGCATTCTGCTCATGCTGCTTGAGCTCCAGCAGCTGCCTGAGGTGCTTTTCGCCGGACTTGAAGTCGCCGGTCTCCAGCTCCAGCAATGCCAGTGAATACAGCGCATCCGCGTGTTTGGGGTCGAGCTTGTAAACCTTGAGAAACTGCTTTCTGGCACCGTCGAGGTCTTCGCCATTCAGCAGCATGCGGGCATGCGCGAACAGCAGATCGGTATTCTTCGGCTGACTGCTGACCGCATCGCCCAGCAGGGCGGTTGCATCGGCATTGCGTTGCTGCCGTACCATTATCTGGGCCTTGAGGATAATGGCGGAAGGGTCGCCGGGCTGCAGCTCAAGTGCACGGTTTACTGCATTCATTGCCCGGTCGAGCTGGTCGGCCACCACAGCCAGTCGGCTCATTGCCATCCAGGCATGGTGGCTGTCCGGATAGCGGTCGACCAGCTGCTGCGTGGCATTGACTGCGGCCTCCTTGTTTTCGTGCCGCGCAAGCACCAGCGTCACCATGCGGAAACTCTCTCCCGGGTCGGTCGAGTTGCGCAGCATGTAATCCATCTGGGCGACCACCTCGTCCAGGTCACCCTGCTGGAGCGCCAGTGCCGTCAGCGACTTGCGGGCTTCCATATTGTCGCCGTCCAGTGCAACCCAGCGCTTGGCCGCCGTGAGCGCAAGATCATACTGCTTGGCAAACGATGCGATCTGGACGGCCCGCTCGGCCACCCGCGGGTCCTGCGCGTTGACCGCGGCCTGCAGGTAGCGTGAGACGGAGACGTCCATTTCGCCACGCTGGCCGGCAATCTCACCGAGCAGGATGTCATACATCATGTCCCCGGAAAGCTGCTGCCCGGACGATTCCGGCGCGCTCCCGCCGGCCGCCGGCGGGGGTGCCGGCGTGCTGGCTGCCGGTTGCTGGTCTGGAACCGCGGTCGCAACAGGGCCGCTAGCGGCACAGGAGACCAGCAAAACCGCCGCCATCAGCACCTGGATAATGCGCACCAGCGACACCGGCGGGTGTGTATTCATGACTCTCATAAAAGACATTCTATCAGCCTCGCGAAAACCCTGTCAGGTGGATGGGTAACAAATCCCGGGATAATGTGATTGACAGCAATCACGGCGCAAGGTTGTGAAGATCCCGTCAACGGGATGCATCCAACTTGTGTAAACTCACGGCGTTATGCAGAATTTTACGTTTACTCCGGAAATCTTTCGATTCTGATATGTATTTGACCGTCCTCGGCATCAATCACCGCAGCGCACCCGTCGAGGTCCGCGGCCAGGTGGCGTTCCCGCCCGACAAGGTCGAGCAGGCACTGGCCGAGCTGCGCCAGCTGGACGGCATCCACGAGGCCGCCATCCTCTCGACCTGCAACCGGACGGAGCTGTACTGCGCGCGCGAGGACACCGCCATCGACAGCCTCGCGGCGTGGCTCGGCGGCTTTCACCGGCTGCAAGCGGATGATCTGCGCCCGCACCTGTACGCCTACCAGGATGAACTCGCCGTGCGGCACGTGTTCCGGGTCGCCGCCGGACTGGATTCCATGATTCTCGGCGAACCACAGATTCTCGGTCAGATGAAGGACTGCTACCAGCAGGCAATCCATTCAAACAGTATCGATACCCTGGTCAACCGCCTGTTTCAGCATACCTTCTCGGTTGCAAAACAGGTCCGTACCGACACCGCCATCGGTGCCAGCCCGGTCTCCGTTGCCTTCGCGGCCGTCGGCCTCGCGAGACAGATTTTCGGTGACCTCACCAGCCAGACAGCGCTGCTGATCGGTGCCGGCGAAACCATCGAGCTGACCGCACGGCACCTGCATGAACGCGATGTCGGCCAGTTGATCATCGCCAACCGGACGGTCGCCCGTGCCCACGATCTCGCCGCACAGTTCGACGGATACGGCATCGGGCTGGACGAGATTGGCGTGCATCTCGCCGAGGCGGATATTGTGATCGCCTCCACCGGCAGCAGCGTGGCACTGCTCGACAAGGCGACCGTGAAGGCGGCCCTGCGCAAGCGCAAGCACCGCCCGGTGCTGATGATCGACATTGCGGTTCCTCCGGATATCGATCCCGCCGTGGCGGAACTCGATGACGTCTATCTCTATACCGTCGATGACCTGAAACAGGTGATCGATGACAACCTGCGCTCGCGACAGGAAGCCGCCGACCAGGCAGAAGAGATTATCGAGGCGCAGGCCGGGCGTTTCATGGCGTGGACCCGGTCACTGGATGCCATACCGACCCTGCGCGCCTATCGCGAACACGCGGAGGCCCTCGGCGAGGCCGAGCTGGACCGGGCACGCCGGGCACTCAGCGGCGGGACACCACCGGAGGATGTGGTCGAGCAACTGGCACGCAACCTGGTCCGCAAGCTGACACATGATCCCTGCGTCAACATGCGCACCGCGGTCGCCGAGGGCGAGACCAGTCTGCTGGAGGCCATCCGCACCCTGTTCAGGCTGAATCACGGCAAAACCGGCGACTGACGCCCATGCAGCCGAGCATTATCCGCAAACTCGAAACGATCGAGGAACGCCACCACGAGGTAGGCGCCCTGCTGTCGGATGCCGACACCATTGCCAACCAGGACAGGTTTCGCCAGCTGTCGATGGAATACGCACAACTCACTCCGGTGGTCGACACGTTCTCGGCCTGGCAACAGGCGAACAGCGACCTGGACTCCGCCGAGGAAATGCTCAGGGACCCGGACCCGGACATGCAGGACATGGCCGGGGAGGAAATCGAGCAGGCACGCAACCGCATCGCATCCCTCGAACTCGAGCTGCACAAGCTGTTGCTGCCGAAAGACCCGCACGACAACAGCAACATCTTCCTGGAAATCCGTGCCGGCACCGGCGGTGACGAGGCGGCCATCTTCGCCGGCGACCTGTACCGCATGTATTCCCGCTATGCGGAGCTGAACAAGTGGCAGGTCGAGGTCCTGAGTGAAAGCCCGGGTGAACACGGCGGCTACCGGGAAATCATTGCACGCATCATCGGCCGGGGCGCCTATTCAAAACTGAAATTTGAATCCGGCGCACATCGCGTGCAACGCGTCCCGGACACCGAGTCGCAGGGACGCATCCACACCTCCGCCGCGACCGTAGCGGTGCTGCCGGAAGCAGCCGAAATCGACGAGATTGAAATCAACCCGGCCGACCTGAAAGTCGATACTTTCCGCGCCTCCGGTGCCGGCGGACAACATGTCAACAAGACGGATTCGGCCATCCGCCTGACACATCTGCCGAGCGGTATCGTGGTCGAGTGCCAGGACGAGCGCTCGCAACACAAGAACCGCGCCCGCGCCATGTCACTGCTGTCCGCCAGGCTGCTCGGGGCCGAGCAGGACAAGCAGAAGGCACAGGAAACCGAGACCCGCCGGCTGCTGGTCGGCAGCGGCGACCGCTCCGAACGCATCCGTACCTACAATTTCCCGCAGGGACGGATGACCGACCATCGCATCAACCTGACGGTCTACAAGCTCGACGAGTTCATGGCTGGCAATCTCGATCTGGCCATCGAGCCGCTGGTCAGCGAGTACCAGGCTGACCTGCTCAGCGCCCTGAATGAACAGGGCGCCTGACCCTGACTCGATACGCGGGCTGCTGCAGGAGGGCGCGCAACTGATCGCCGGGGACACCCCCCGACTCGACGCCGAAGTCCTGCTGGCCTGCGTGCTGGACAGGCCACGCTCGCACCTGCTGGCCTGGCCGGAGCAGGTGCCTGCGCCGGAACAGCAGGCGCGTTACCGGGAACTGGTCGCCCGCCGTGCTGCCGGCGAACCGGTCGCACACCTGGTCGGGCAGCGCGAATTCTGGTCGCTGCCGGTTAGCGTGACGCCCGCAACGCTCATCCCGCGGCCGGAAACCGAAACGCTGGTTGCCTGTGCGCTGGATGTCCTGCCGGCTGGCAGCAACCTGCAGATTGCCGACCTGGGCACCGGCAGCGGCGCGGTCGCCCTGGCCCTCGCGCATGAGCGTCCCGGCTGTCATGTCGTGGCCACCGACCGGTCGGTTACGGCGCTCGAGGTGGCTGCAGCCAATGCCCGGCAGCTGGGCCTCGGCAACATCGAATTCCTTGCCGGTGACTGGTGCGATGCGCTTGCCAACCGGCGCTTCGACCTTATCGTCA
>Ga0209456_10000886_pt1 | contig 15095 bp, 15 predicted proteins | sample COG_11_FD_184755 | JGI IMG/M metagenome (GOLD analysis project Ga0209456, IMG submission 184755) | Pelagic marine sediment microbial communities from the LTER site Helgoland, North Sea, for post-phytoplankton bloom and carbon turnover... | ecosystem: Environmental > Aquatic > Marine > Neritic...
CGATTCGGATTGCCCTTACCCTTGTTGCCCGACTTGTTCGGGCGATTTTTCGTTGAAGTACCCAAGTACCCTCTCACAGATTAGTGTCCAGAAATTCTTCGAGCTGCGACTTCGGCATCGCGCCCATTTTTTGCGCCTGTACGGCGCCGTCTTTATACAGAATCAGGGTCGGAATGCTGCGGATACCGAACTTCTGCGCCGTGTTCGGGTTCTCGTCCACATTGACCTTGACGATCGACAGCTTGTCGGCGTGCGATACGGCGATCTCGGCCAGGAGCGGCTCGATCATCTTGCAGGGGCCGCACCACTCTGCCCAGAAATCCAGCAGAACAGGCTTGTCGTTCTGTAAAACATCAGCATCGAATGTGCTGTCCGATGTATGCACAATATTGTCGCTCACCGGCTACTTCCTCCAAATGAAAGTTAAGACTCTTGTGTGGTTTTGCTCGTTGGGCGGATATCCAGCCAACGAACATTGCAAAAACGGATGACGCTGCCCGAACTATCAGGCAATATGTCGCAGCTTTATCGCCGGCCATGTCCGGCTATTTTCGGCTTCTTTCTGGTTCGTTAAGGAAAGCGAAACTGGCGGGTGCGACGGTTGTCGCGTCGAATTAACGCCAATTTGAACGCTTCGCGAGCCATTTTGCAAGCTTTTGACGCATATTTTCTGGTCTCTTTTCTATGTCACAAAACCATCTGAGCGACCTCAGATTCGACTCCCTGCCCCTCCACGAGAGTGTGCAAGCCGGCATCCGCGATGCGGGCTTCGAGTTCTGTACCCCGATCCAGGCCAGCACCCTGCCCATCGCGCTCGAGGGCCACGATGTGGCCGGGCAGGCGCAGACGGGCACCGGCAAGACGGCCGCGTTCCTGATCGCGGCCTACGAGCGCCTGCTGAAGCCCGTAAAAGAAGCCCCCGAGAAGCGCCAGCCGCGCCTGTTCGCCCTCGCGCCCACCCGCGAACTGGCCGTGCAGATCGCCAACGATGCCGAGGTGCTGGGCAAGCATACAGGCCTCAAGGTCGGGCTGGCATTCGGCGGTACCGACTACGAGAAGCAGCGCAAAACGCTCCAGGACGGCGTCGATCTTCTGATCGGGACGCCCGGGCGCATCATAGACTACTTCAAGCAGGGCGTGTTCAAACTCGACCAGGTCGAGGTGGCCATCCTCGACGAAGCAGATCGCATGTTCGACCTCGGCTTTATCAAGGACATTCGCTACCTGCTGCGTCGCCTGCCACCGCCCGACAAGCGACTCAACATGCTGTTCTCGGCGACGCTGTCGCATCGCGTCATGGAACTCGCCTACGAACACATGAACGAACCCGAGCTGATCCGAATCGAGCCCGATAAGGTCACAGCCGATCGTGTTCGCCAGGCCATTTTCTACCCGTCGAACGAGGACAAGCTGCCGCTCCTGATCGGGCTCGTCCGCGAGATGGGACAGGGCCGCATCATGATCTTCGTGAACATGAAACGCGAGGCCGAACGTGTGCAGGATTCTCTCGAGGCCAACGGCATCCACGCCAAGGCGATTTCGGGCGACGTGCCACAAAAGAAGCGCCTGCGCATGCTGATGGATTTTCAGAGCGGCGAGCTGCCCGTCCTGATTGGCACCGACGTCGCGTCGCGCGGACTGCATGTCCCCGACGTGCAGTACGTGATCAATTACGACCTGCCGCAGGACGCCGAGGATTACGTGCACCGCATCGGGCGCACAGCCCGTGCCGGCGCCGCGGGCGATGCGATCAGCCTTGGTTGCGAGACCTACGTGATGTCGCTGCCCGACATCGAAGACTACATCGGCCACAAGATCCCGGTTGCCAGTTACAACCACGAAGACCTGCCCGAGATCGTCAGGCCCAAGCCGCGCCGCAGGAAGCCGCAAGGTGGCAGGCCGGGCGGCGGCCGAAAAGGCGGTGGCCGACCACGTTCCGGCAGCCGGCGGCGAGGACCGCCGAAGAAATCCTGACGCCTACAGCATGTCCGCGACGCCCTCGACGCCGCGAAATTCCGTACCTTCCTTGACCGGCCGCCCCGTGTCCGGGCGCGTTACCGTGACCAGCATCTTGACGCCGTAGTCGGCCGCGCTCTGCAACACGGGCTGGCTATCATCGACGAACAGCGTCGTCTCCACGTCGAAATCGACATCTTCCTTGAGTGCGTGCCAGAACGACTGGCTCTCCTTGGCGTGACCGTAATTGTGTGAACTGATGACGCCATCGAAATAATCGCCAAGCCCGGTGACTGCATCCTTTAGCGCGAGCGTATCGGGGTGCGAATTGGTCACGAGCAGCACACGCAGGTCCTGCTCATGCACGCTACGCAGAAAGTCGAGTGCCCCGGGCAGGTAGCCGATGCGGTGATTCACATCGTGGTGCAATTGCATGACATCTATCTGCAGGCGCTCGCACCAGTGATCGAGGCAGTACCACTCGAGATCGCCCTGCACCGACCGGTACTGTTCGAAAAGGTGATCTCTTGCCGCCTCGAAACTCATACCGTTGACAGCGGCATAGCGCCGCGGCACGAGGTCGCGCCAGATGTAGTTATCGAACGCGAGGTCGAGCAGCGTTCCGTCCATGTCGAGCATCAGCGTTTCGCTACGCTGCAACGCGGTTTTCGGATCCATATTCACTGCTATACTGCGCGCCCGGTTTATTGGCAGGAAATTCCATGGACTTGAAAGCGCTCGTCGAGCCCATCGTCGCGCTGGCCGAAGAAGCGGGCCGCGCCATACTCGAAGTCTACTCGACCGATTTCGAGGTGCAAAGCAAGGCCGACGAGTCGCCGCTCACGCAGGCCGACCTGGCATCGCATCGCTGCATCGCAGCGGGCCTGGAAAGCCTCACACCGGACGTTCCCGTCATCTCGGAGGAGTCCGGGCTGCCGAACTTTGCGGAGCGCAGCACCTGGTCGACCTACTGGCTTATCGATCCGCTGGACGGCACCAAAGAATTTGTCAATCGCAATGGCGAATTCACGGTCAACATTGCCCTGATCGACAACAATCGGCCCGTCCTCGGTGTCGTGCACGTACCGGTGCACGACAAGACCTACGTGGGCTGTGAAGGTCTTGGCGCCGAACGCCGCGAGCGCGGCGCCGAACCGCAAGAAATCCAGGTTGCGGCTTCGAGCGGCGACACCGTGCGAGTCGTTGGCAGCCGCTCTCACCGCGGCGCAAGCCTCGATGCCTATCTCTCGGCGCTGGGCAAGCACGACATGGTGCCCATGGGCAGCTCGCTCAAATTCTGCGTGGTCGCCGAGGGCGGCGCAGACATCTACCCGCGCCTGGGGCCCACCTCCGAATGGGATACCGCGGCAGCCCAGGCGGTCGTCGAACAGGCCGGCGGCAGGGTCGTGACGCTCGACGGCAAGCCTATGAAATACAACGAGAAAAATGACATTCTGAACCCCCACTTCTTTGTCATCGGCGCCACGGATCGTGACTGGTTGGCACTGCTTCGCGAAAGCGACTAGCATGGATATATGACCGACAAGATCGATACGGAATCGTTTAAGCAGCTCGAGCGGCTACGCGAGTTGCGAGTCAGTCACAGGGACCTCGATTACCTGATCGACCGCCTGCAGGAAGATCCAATGGTCGACCAGTTGCGCATCCGCCGACTCAAGAAACGCAAACTCCTGCTCAAGGATATGATCACGTCGCTCGAGAGCGAGCTCATTCCCGATCTTGACGCGTAGCGCGGCAAGGCTAATCCCCTTCCGTCATTGAGGGTTTCTATGCGACGCCCAGCCGTGTAGTAAGCGTCGCGGGGCCGGGTAGCTCGGGATCAGTATCGAGGTTCGAGAACATCATCGCGTTCTGTGCCACTTCATGTTCCCAGCGCATGCCAACATTGATCATATGTACGCGCCGATCGCCGAGGAGGTACTTGAAGCAACATTCGCCGACCCGGCGGGCACGCCGCGATGGTTCGAGTGCACCAACGATTCTCTTGAGCGCGTCAGGGTCCAGCGACTTGACCACGCTGATGCCGAGTCCCTTCTTATGACACGCTTCCATGACCTCCGATGCGGCACCGTGGTCGGCATTGCCGCACTGCAACTGCGCCACCTGGAAGGGACCGCTCTCGATTTGCTTGAGAGCCGCCGTAGGCCTGGTGACCAGCAACCCGACATGTCCGACGTCCCCGCGTGCACGGAGCCGCTCTAGTTCCGCGTATTGCTGATCCCGATACTCGTCGCATCGGAACAACGTGTCACGGATATAGACAATGTCGATCCTGTCGGTGCGCAGGCGGCGCATTGAGGCGACGATGCTGTATTTGAAATTGAGAGCGTCCTGTCCACCCGAAATCGTCGAGGAGAGCAAAACGCCCTGACGCCGGCCGCGAAGCGCTTTGCCCAGCAGGGACTCGGCACGCCCGCCGCCCGCGTCGGGTGATGTATCCAGAATGTTGATGCCAGCATCCAAAGCCGCATGCACCGTGCGTATGGCAAAGACCTGCCCGTCGTAGCTTATCGGGTCCCAGCCGCGCTCACGCTGAACAACACCAAGCGAGTGACAGTCCAGGCCCAGTCGTGAAACGTCAAGCTGACTATTGCCGAAGCGAACGTAACGCATGGGTAATCAGGCGCCTCCCTCGGACTTCGGACGTGTGGCGTAAAACGTACCGGTCTCGTGAGCGAATTCCACACAATCTTCGACGTCGTCGCCAAGCCGGCGAATGTGAACGTTCGGCATCTCCCTGGTCCGGTCACGGAGGCTTTGATAGAGGGCCTTGGGAGTTCCGGGACGCGCGACGATGAGGCTTTGAAGCTTCGGCGCCGAGTCGCCGGAGATCATTTCTAGGTGATCGTACAGCACAGTGAACTCTCCGATGCTACCGCCAACGGTGACGAGCACCAGCGGCAGATTGTCACTTTCCCATTCGTTAAGGGGAGGCTCAACAACGTTATCGCTATTTTTCACGTCGATATTCATCATTCTGTCAGTCGTCGCTGTCATCAGCGTCATCGTCCGAGCTATCTCGCCGTTCCAGGCGCGTGGCGATGGTATCGCCGTCGTCGTTGTAGCTCCTGACGCGGATGTAGTCGCCCGTACGCAGATCATCGATACCGAAGCGGTGTTCGTCGGCGTCGCTGCTGTCTTCGTACTCGGTTTCGGTACCTACTCGGATGGCTACACCGCCAACGACAACCCGGTCGCCGAAGACGCTTTCTACCTGGCCTTCGATACGATTCGACCCGGTGCGCTCGAATTCGACAGTGTCGGCAATAAGTCGACCATCGCTTGCAAAGTATCCTTCTACCTCGAGCTTGGCGTTCGGGCCGATGTGGAACAACCAGCCGCCCTCGAACTGAGTACCCCAGCCAATCGACACCGGCACTCCATCAACCTCGAAGTTCCATGGCGATACATAGTTCGTAACGAGGCCTTGAATCTCCACCTCATCACCGGCGAAGGCTGAAATTGACTGCGGTGCGTTGCTGATTGTCGCGGCAACGAATTCGCCGGACGCGTAGCTGCCTGTGACTTCGATTTGCTGCCCAACATCAGGTATGCCGCCCGGCAATCCGTAGACATTCGCGGCGCTGAAGTCGACTTCAAGACCGCCGATCGTCAACCGGTACGAGTCATTCGAGACGCTGACAACTGTGCCAGTGACATCGAATACGTCATCTACTGCAGCGCTTCCGATGTGTGTTGCGACCACGACACCGTCTGCGTTGACGTGGCCGGAGACCTCGACAATGTCGTCGTCACGGAGGTCGCTGAGCGAATCGACACCCTCACGCAACGAATAGGACGTATCGTCGCTGACGATAACGGTCTGTCCGAGTACCGTGAATTGATTGAGTAACGGGTCAATGCCGGTCACCGGCCCTTCGACGGCATCCTCATATATGACGAGGTCGGCAATACCCGTCGTGCCGCCGTCGTCAATCGAGCCGAAGACGGTGACGACCTGGCCAACCTGGAGGTCGGACTCGTAGCCGAACTCGCCGTCGATAATAAATACCGCTTGATCGGTGTCGTATCGCACGCCATTGACATAGATGCTGCCGAACTGGCTCACGGTACCCTTGGAGGTCACTGGTGCGCCGCCCGCGTGGATTCCGGCAAGCGCTTCGTAGGTGCTGCCGATCGCGACCAATACAACGGCGCTCCCTACCATTGTCAGTATTCTGTTGGTACTCATGTCCCTGCCCTCTTTGCAAGTTTTTCTTCTATCCAATACGCACCGATTCCGAGTCGCACTCCATCGTCTGACTCTTCTTCCTCATGCTCGGTTAGCCACTCATCCACACGTTCCAGGAAAGCCTGCCCTTCGCGTTCGATAAACTCGCGAAATTCTGCAACGGCGGAAATGGGTACGTTGGCAACTTCTGCGCAACGTTCGAAACGGGAAGGCTGGTCCGCGTCACGATGCAGGTTGTAGGCAACCGTTTCGCCGAGATCCTTGAGTACGTACCCGGATCGCAGAACTTGGTCCGGATCGGTCAGCACCGGCATGTAGTAACGCGTCTTGACGATAAGACGTCCGTCATTGTCGTCGGCAACGGCGCCAACATGACGAAGCTCCTTCAGCATCGTCGTTGCCGGAACGTCTCCGCTATAGCGCGAACACAGCGTTTCGAATGAGGGATTGCTGCCCGCGGTCTGCAGTCGTCGCGGGCTACCGCTGTCGTCCAGGAAGTCCTCGTCGCTGAACCAGCCGGTAAGAACGCGGGTGGCGTAGTTCATGCGGTCGAAGGCGACGGGCTGTTCCTCGGCGAGCAGATCGCGCAGTCGCCGTACTTCGCGGCGCGAGAATCCGGTCAGGATCGCGACGCGCGACACGTTCGTCGGACGACCGCGGATGCCGAATTCCTCGCTGGCAACCTCGACGTAGGTCGCTTTGCAGACCTCGACGAGTTCCTTCCAGTTCACCCCTGCCTTGAGAAGAATCCGAGCGATTGGCCGGAACAGCAGGCGTAGCGCTCTAAGGGATATTGTTTTTGTGTCTTCCATATGTGAGACAAATTATCTCACTCATGGCTTTTCGTCAACAGAATGCTCAATTTCTATTGGTTTCTAAAGAAACTCTATACAAATTAACAAGTTACGAGGCACGCTTCGTGACATGTGTCAAGGTTATGTCAACCAGAAGTATATGATTTAATAGCATTTATTGGAGCGTCGCCTTTTCAGACCAGCCCCTCTCGGCCGATTACCGCCGCTGGGCTATTGCGGTTGCGCCATACTCTCGGCGATCAGCTGATCCACGTAATCCTGGTAGGACTCGATGAAGCTGCCCTTGGCTTCGTTCCAGAAGGCCTGCACCCTGGGATGCGCGAGCATCAACACGTGAAGCGCTGACCGCAAGCGGGCCTCGTCGATCACTCCGCGCTCGTACTGAAAATACGCGATATCGCCGTGCCGGAATCGTTGAAAGAGATTTCTGCTCAGCCGAAATTCCTCAAGGTCCGTCAGTTCTTCCGATGTGGCGTATGCCTTGTAAAGAAACGCCGCAACGTCCGCATCCTGCACAACACTGGCGTTCAATTCCGCGATGTTGTCCATCAGCTCCTGGTAGGCAGAAATCTCTATGGCCTGCGTATTCAGTATGGCTTGCTGAGTACTGTTATGAGTCTCTATGCCGACGAAAATCAGCGAGGCGATTATCGCCAGGAATCCGATCCCTTCCAGCCAGTCTTTCCACTGCTCACGAGTCATCTGACGGTCTCCCGTTCCATCTGTGCATCAAGGGGTCCAGTTTACTAGCCCTTCCCGGCCGACTGCCGCCGCCACAGCAGATAAAGCGCGGGGATAACGATCAACGTAAGCACCGTCGCACTCACCATACCGCCGACCATGGGCGCGGCAATACGCCGCATGACCTCCGAACCCGTGCCGCCGCCGAACATGATCGGCAGAAGCCCGCCGATCGTGGCTGCCACGGTCATAATAATCGGCCGGATGCGGAGCAAGGCGCCTTCGATGACCGCCTCGTGCACGTCTTCCTTGCGCAGTTCCCGACCTTCAGCGGCCGCGGTATGCGACTGTCTGCGGATGGCCTGGTCTAGGTACACGAGCATAACCACGCCGATCTCGACCGCGACGCCCGCCAGTGCAATGAAACCGACGCCCACGGCGACTGACAGGTCATAGCCGAGCACATACAGCAGCCAGAATCCGCCTACGAGCGCGAGTGGCAATGTGCCCATGATCATTGCGACTTCGGCGAATCGGCCGAAGTTGAGGAACAGGAGCAGCACGATCACTGCCAGGGTCATGGGGCCGACCACGGACAGGCGGTCACGCGCGCGCACCATGTATTCGTACTGCCCGGACCAGGATAGCGAGTAACCGGCCGGCAGGTCGATCGAAGCGGCGACGACACGCTGTGCTTCGGCGACATAGGAGCCGAGATCACGGTCCGCGATGTCCACGTAGGTCCAGCCATTGAGCCTGGCATTTTCACTCTTGATGACGGGAGGGCCATCGACGACGTCAACTTCGGCGACGTCGGCCAGCGCGATGCGCGCGCCCTGCGGAGTCACGATCGGCAACAGTCTCAGCTGCTGAACAGAGTCGCGTACGTGCTGCGGGTAGCGCACATTCACCGGGTATCGCTCGGCGCCCTCGACAGTTTGCGTCACGTTCATTCCACCGACGGCCGAGCGCACGATATCCTGCACGTCGTTGATATTGAGCCCGAATCGCGACGCGCGCTGGCGATCGATGTCGACATCGATGTAGCGGCCGCCTGCAACCCGCTCGGAGTAGACCGAGGCGGTACCGTCCACGTCCTGCAGCACAGACTCGATCTGCTGCCCGATGCGCTCGATGACCTTGAGGTCCGGACCCGCTATCTTGACGCCGACGGGCGTCTTGATGCCCGTCGCCAGCATGTCGATCCGCGTCTTGATCGGCATCACCCAGGCGTTAGTCAGCCCCGTGTATTGCACGGTCCTGTCGAGCTCCGCGCGCACACCTTCGGGCGTCATTCCAGGGCGCCACTCCTCGCGCGGCTTGAGTTGTATAACCGTCTCAATCATCGTCAAAGGCGCCGGATCGGTGGCCGTTTCGGCGCGGCCAATCTTGCCGAAGACGCGCTTGACCTCGGGGACCTCCATGATCAGCTTGTCCGTGTGTTGCAGGATCTCGCGCGCCTTGTCGATCGATACGCCCGGGTAGGTCGTAGGCATATACATGAGATCGCCTTCGTCGAGCGGCGGCATGAACTCGGAGCCAAGCCGGGAAGCCGGCCAAAGCCCGGTCAGCAGCACGATTCCCGCCAGCAGCAGTGTCCCCTTCGGATGGCGAATCACGGCGTTGATGACGGGCCGGTAGATCGCAATCAGGTAGCGGCTCAGCGGGTTCTTGTGTTCGCTGATGACCTGGCCGCGAATGAAATAACCCATCAGGACCGGCACCAGCGTCACCGAAAGTATGGCGGCGGCGGCCATCGCGTAGGTCTTGGTGAAGGCGAGCGGCGCGAACAGGCGACCTTCCTGCGCCTCCAGCGTGAATACCGGCAGGAAACTCAGCGTGATGATCAGCAGCGAGAAGAACAGCGGTGGCCCGACTTCAGTCGCCGCATCGCCGACGATTCGCCAGCGGTTCTCGCGCGTGAGCGGTTCTGTCTCGATGTGCTTGTGGACGTTCTCGATCATGACGATGGCGGAATCAACCATCGCGCCGACCGCGATCGCTATGCCACCGAGCGACATGATGTTGGCATTGATGCCCTGCAATCTCATTACGATGAATGCGACGAGCACACCGAGAGGCAGGCTCAGTACGATGACGGCCGATGACCGCAGATGAAACAGGAACACGGCGCAAATCAGCGCAACGACGACGAACACCTCGATCAGCTTGCGCTCGAGCGTATCGACGGACCGCTGAATGAGGTCGGACCGGTCATAGGTGGTAACGATCTCGACGCCATCGGGCAAGCTTCCCTCGAGCTCGGCGAGCCGCTGCTTCACGGCGGCGATGGTGCGCGACGCGTTTTCACCCCAACGCATGACGATCACAGCGCCAACAACTTCGCCCTCGCCGTCGAGGTCGGCGATGCCACGACGCATCTGTGGTCCCACGCGAATCTCGGCGACGTCCGTCAGCAGCAACGGTGTGCCCTGCTCGTTGACGCCGAGCGGGATCGCCGCCAAGTCGTCGATACCCTGCAGGTAACCGCTGGCCCGGACCATGTACTCCGCCTCGCCCATTTCGATGACCGAACCGCCGGTCTCCTGGTTGCCCTGCCGGATCGCGAGCTTGAGTCGCGCGAGCGTGATGCCGAAGGCGCGAAGCTTGTCCGGGTCCACGACGACCTGGTACTGGCGAACCATGCCTCCCACGGTCGCGACTTCGGCCACTCCCTCGACGGTCTGCAACTCGTACTTCAGGAACCAGTCCTGCAGGCTGCGCAGCTCGGCCAGGTCGCGCTGCCCGGTGCGATCCACGAGCGCGTATTCATACACCCAGCCGACGCCCGTGGCGTCGGGTCCGAGCGACGAGCTCGCGTTATCGGGCAGATTTGCCGAGACCTGGCTCAGGTATTCGAGGACACGCGAACGCGCCCAGTACAGGTCCGTGCCATCCTCGAAGATGACATACACGTAGGAATCGCCAAAGAACGAGTAGCCGCGCACGGTCACGGCCTTCGGAACCGACAGCATCGCCGTCGTCAGCGGATAGGTCACCTGGTCTTCAACAACCTGCGGCGCCTGGCCCGGGAACGTGGTCTTGATGATCACCTGCACGTCGGACAGGTCGGGCAACGCGTCGACAGGCGTCTGCCGCAGCGAATAGATGCCCCATGCGGCCAGCAGGACCGCGAGAATGACGATGAGCGGTCGATTTGCAATCGACAGCCGAATCAGCTTCGCGATCATGGCCGCGGTTCCATTCGCTGCAGGGCCTGCTCGATGCTCGATTCCGAGTCGAGCAGGAACTGGGCGGATGTAACCACCTGGTCGCCGGCCTCGAGTCCTCTCCTGATCGCCACCCTGTCGCCCGATTCGATACCGACCAACACGGATTGCGAACGGAAGCGACCGTCACCGAGCGCGATCACGACACGACTCCCCGCACCGCCCCGGATTACCGCTTCCCGTGGCACGTGCACGATATTGTCGATCGCATCACCCTGAATGACGACGCGCGCGAACATGTTCGGGCGCAGCATGCCTGTCTCGTTGTCAAACCTCAGGCGCACCTTGAGCGTGCGAGTGACCGGGTCGAGTTCCGGGTACACATAATCGACCACGCCACTCAGCGTCTCGCCCGGCAGGTAGTCGAGTTCGACCGTGGCTTCCTGGCCGGAGTGCACCCACGCGGCCTGGCGTTCGAACACCTCGGCCAGCACCCATACCTTGTCGAGCTGTGCGACGGACATGATCTCGGTGGAGGGCGTAACGTATATCCCCTCGCGCACGCCGAGATGCGCGATGACGCCGTCGTTTTCGGCGTAGACCCGGACGCGTTGTCGCGCCTTGCGCTCTTTTTCGAGTCGCTGAACTTCGCCGCTCGTTACGCCCAGTGCGATGAGCCGATCGCGCGATGCGTCGCGCAGCACCGAGTTCTTACTGGCGAGCGCCGCGAGGTACTCCTGCTGCGCATTGACGAGTGTCGGCGAGTACAACTCGAACAGGAGCTGGCCCTGCTCGACCGGATCCCCGCTCGCCTTGGTTGCCAGCTTTTCGATCCAGCCATCTACACGCGTGTGCACATGCTGCAGCGTGTCTTCGTCGTAACCGATGTAGCCCACGGTCTCGATGCGGCGCGACAGGCTGCCCCGCTCCGCAGTACTTGTCCGGACACCGAGGTTGTTGACCATGGTTGCGTCGATCGCAACCACACCAGGCTGCGCGTCGACCTCATCGGCATACACGGGCACGAGATCCATGCCCATCGGGGATTTGCCCGGTTCGTCGCGCCGGTAATTGGGATCCATCGGGGCGACCCAGTAGAGTATCTCCCGTTGCGCTTCGCCCATCGCGGTCTCGCCCGGGCTCCAGTAGCGTCCGATCAGCATTCCCGCGAGCAATGTCGCGATGCAGGCAGCTGCCCAAATTGTCTTGTTGTTCATCGTGGTATGCCTCCGAGGTTGGCGATCTCGGCATAGCTTCGAGTTCGCTCGACCTTGAGTCTGATGTGTTCAAGGCGGGTATCCAGGTCGTCGATATAGCCGCGCATGACGTCGGAAAAATCGCCCGCGTCGCTTTGGTAAGCCAGCAGTGCCGCCTTCGCCTGGCCGGCGCTTTGTTCCAGGATCTGCTGCTCATACAGCGACAGCCGCCGCGTGAGCTCGGACCAGCGCGCGTACTCGGTGCCGAGATCGCTGTCCAGCCTGGCCAGCAGCGCAGCCTTGCTCTTGCGTGCCGCCCGCCGTTCGTGCAGTGCGGCCGAAAGCTCTCGGTCCTGGCGGTTCTCGCCAAAGAACGGCAGGTCGACGCTGACCGACAGGCTCACGAAATCGGAGCGCGGCTCGCCACTCGCCAATGAGCCTTCGCGGTACCCGTAGCCGAAGTCCAGCGCCCACCCGGGTTTGTAGCTCTCGTTCGCGAGGTCCACGGCCGATTGTCTTGCCTCGATGCCCGCATCCGCGGCAGCGAGCAGTGGATGCGCGGCGAGCCGGGATCGAAGCGCCTGCAGCGACGGCAACTCGTCCCATGCCGGCAGCTTGCTGGCGACGGGCCGGTATGCTTCGTCTCCGATCCATTGCGACAATGCAGCTTGTCCCTCGGCGCGCTGGCGCTGCGCGACAATCAGCCGGTCGTCGAGGCGGCTGAGTTCCAGTTCGGCGCGCAACACGTCGTGCTGGGTCTTGCGCCCGACCGAGTACATGGAGCGCGTGATCGTCACGAGATCGGCGAAGAAAGGACGCGACTCGGACATGATCTGTTCGGCGCTTTGCCAGTAATAGGTTTCTAGCCAGGACTGTCGCGCGGCCATCAAGACGTCGCGCGAGCGTGCCTCGGCCTGTCCCCTTTTCTCGGTCGACATCGAGCGCAGCTGTTCGGTCATTAGTGCGCGGCTCTTCCCTCTCGGGAACGCCTGACGGATTCCGAGTTGCGCCTGGGTCATGCCTTCAGTCGAAAATCCGCCGCTTTCGATCGGGTAATTGGCAACGCCGACCCGCAGCACGGGATCGGGCAGCTGCCCGGCGGCTACAGCCTGCTCCTGGTACGCATCGGCACGGGCGCGTATCGCTGCGGCGCCCGGCTCATCGGCGACGGCCAGGTCTTCCGCTTCGGCCAGCGTCAGCGGCACCCTGTGTTGTGCTTCTGCACTTACTGCAAGCAGCGTGCCCACGATGAGCACGCAGCTGATTTCGGGCAAACGCCCGCAAAAAGGAAACATCAGTCAAACTCCTGCTAGAAAAAACCGTGAGGGTTTACAGCGGGAGCTTGGCTAATCCAGGTAGACGCAGTTGAGGACGTGCAGTCGCGTAGTCACCCCGGGTGGATCCGGGGGGTCGGCAGCAGCGACCGCTCGACTGTTGGGTAAGAACAGGTCGGCAAGCACCGGTGCGCCGATCTGAACGATGTCCGAAGAGCTCTTCGACTGGCTCTTCTCGGTGCGAGACTCGACGGCCGCTTCGGCCAGCTCGCAGCATTCCGACTGCATGGTGGCGCAGGAGCGCTCGACCTCGCCATGCCCGTGATGTCCGGCCATCGCATGTTCTTCAGCCGGCGGGCAATGTGGGCAGTCGTGATCATCGCTTTCGAAGGCCATCGCACATGGCGTAATGGCCATGTTCAGCCACATGACGGCGAGCAACGTGCCCCGCGCCAGATTGGTCCTTATGGCTGTAATACGATGATTCATAGCACCTTTCTAGACTTTCCAGCACATTTTGGCAAGGAATCGGGTCAGATTTTGGCGCTAATGTGGGCGTCGCCTCGCTCGGCGGCCAGCGCCACCTGTCGGCGACGCTCTTCGAGGCGCGCGCGTCTGTCCTCGTCGGCCTCGTTGACGCAGCGCGGGCAGGATACCCCCTCGCGATAGTCGGGCGACCGCATGTCCTCGACGCTCAGAGGCCTGCGGCATGCATGGCATTGCACGTAGCCGCCCTCCGAGAGGTCGCGATCGATGGCAACGCGCTGGTCAAAGACAAAACACTCGCCCTGCCAGAGATTCTCGTCGAGAGGCATGGTCTCGAGATAATTGATGATGCCGCCCTGCAGGTGGTAGACCTCGTCAAACCCGAGTTCGAGCATCAGCGCAGTGGCCTTCTCGCAGCGTATGCCGCCCGTGCAGAACATCGCGAGCGGCCTGTCCGTCGATTGTTCGGCAAGTTCCTTCGCAAAATCAGGGAACTCACGGAAGCTGTCGTTGCCCGGATCGATCGCACCCGGAAACGTCCCCACCTCGTACTCGTAGCGATTGCGCGTATCGATGACGACGACGTCCGGATTCTCGATGAGCGCGTGCCATTGCTCGGGCGAAACGCGCTGGCCCGTGCCTTTGTGCGGCAGGATATCGGGCCGACCCAGCGTCACGATTTCTTTCTTGATCTTGACGCGCATTCGACGAAACGGCGCTTCGTCGGCTTCCGTCCAGCGCGCGTCGAGCTGTTCGCTGGTGCCCGTTCGATCGCGCAACCAGTCGAATACCGTCAGAACGGCCGCTTCGGTACCCGCAAGCGTGCCATTGAACCCTTCCGTCGCGACGAGAATCGTGCCCAGCAGCCCCTGCGCGTCGCACAGCGACTGCAACTCGTCACGAAATTTTTCGGGCTTCTCGAGGTCGAGGAAGCGATAAAACGATACGACTTTCATTGCTGATCCTGGTTGTTTTCTTCGACTATGGCCAGGGACAGGATACTGTGGCGAATCTCCTCACCAAGCACGAGGCGCGCATCGGCACCGATACTCTTGATGTCCTCGTCATACTCGATACACCCGTTCGCGTTGCGGCGTAGCACGTCGAGGTCCTGCAGGGTACGAATGAAATCATGAAACAGTGTCTTGTTGAAGAAGTCGGGCGAATGCAGCCCGTAGATCATCGAAAGGCGCTCGGCGCTTTGTTGGCACATGGTCTCGAGGCGCGCGCGCGACAGGGTCCCGGACCCATTGCTGACAAGCACGGCGATCACGAGATAGAAGCGCTGCAACATGGGCACCATC
>Ga0209456_10000888_pt1 | contig 15093 bp, 12 predicted proteins | sample COG_11_FD_184755 | JGI IMG/M metagenome (GOLD analysis project Ga0209456, IMG submission 184755) | Pelagic marine sediment microbial communities from the LTER site Helgoland, North Sea, for post-phytoplankton bloom and carbon turnover... | ecosystem: Environmental > Aquatic > Marine > Neritic...
CTCGAGCTCGTTCATCGACGGACGGATCCGAAGCCGCTTTCAGATCAACATGACGCCCAGTGCGTTCGAGCTCATCGACATGTGGTTCGCGTTCACGCGGTTCAAGTTCGCGACGTTCCGGGTGGGGCAGTTCAAGATCCCTTACGACCGATACCGCGCGCAGTCCTTTGCAGCGCTTTCACTCGTGGATTGGGCGCCAACGACCCGCATGTTCGGCTCGGAGCGCCAGGTCGGCGCGGAGATGTTGGGCATCGGAGGCTTTCTCAAAGCGGAGTACGCCATCGGCATCTTCAGCGGCACGAACGCGCGGGGCGCGCACGCGGTCGGCATCACGGAGGTTTACGGTGAAGTTCCGAGCAACGCGTCGGACTTTGGGTTTGGCGAAGTCGTGAGCGAGTTTCATCCGGAGCTTGCCGCGCGTGCCGCCAAGAACTTTGGGAAGATCAACACCGACACCAACAGTGATGTGACCGGGAGCAAAGAGCTTCGGCACAGCGTGGGCTTGGGCATCGCCTGGGACGCGCGGCCCAAAGCAACGCAAGACCTGGGCCTGCGACTCTCCGCGGAGTGGCTTGGTAAGATCCGCCACATCTACATGAACGTGGTCAGCTACCTGGCCTGGTTCAAGCCGTGGGAGGGCGGGAAGATTCTCTATGGCCCGATGGGTTTCATGGCGGAGAGCGGGTATCGGTTCTCTCTGATGTGGGAGCTCGCGCTGCGATACAGCGTCACCTATCTCACGCCGTGGCTCCGAAGCGACGCCAGGAGCTACGGTGAGTTCCAGATCGCGAATGCCACCGATCCGGCTGCCGCACTCGACCAATATGGTCAGAACGGCGAGCAGACGACCAACAACGAGCTGGCGCTGGCGGGCACTTCGTACATCATCGGCAACAGCCTCAAGGTCGTCGCGGAAGCGGCCTGGACGGCGCAGCGCTGGGAAGCCGGCCGGCGGAACGCCTTCCGGTTCAACCTACAGCTTCAGTTCCTCTTCTGACACGAACGGCGCTCAGTGGTGGTGACCGCCAGGGCCGTGCGGGTGGCCGTGGGTGATCTCCTCTTCGCTCGCGTCCCGAACGGAGTCCACCGTCACCTCGAAGTGCAAGGTCTCGCCGGCGAGCGGATGATTCGGATCGACCGTGATCGTTTCCTCCGTGATAGCCGTGATGAAGAACGGAATCTGCCGGCCCTCGTCATCGTGAGCGATGACCTGCATGCCGGCCACCAGCTCCGCATCGGCGGGAAACAAGTTGCGCGGAACTTCCTGCGACTCGCCGATCCGTGGGCCGTAGCCTTTCTCGGGCGATACGGTGGCTTTGACCGTCTCGCCCTCGGCCACGCCTTCGAGCTGCTCCTCGAGACCGGGGACGATGTTCTGGCCACCGTGGAGATAGAGAAGCGGGCTCCCGTCCTCGGACTGGTCGATGACTTCGCCGTCATCGTCGCGCAGGGTGTAGGAGAGAGAAACCACTTTGTTTACGGTAATCTTGTCGGTCATGATGCGGGCGCGACCATGCCATATTTCGCGAAGAGCGCCACCGGCGGGCCATCACAGGAGTACCCATGATCGAAGTAATGAACGACCTTCCCGAGCGAGTGCTTGGGCTCAAGGCAAGCGGCGAAGTCACTGCCGAGGACTACAAAACCATCCTCGTTCCGGCGATCGAAGAGCAACTCACCAAGCACCGAAAGGTGCGGCTGCTCTACGTCATTGGGGCCGAATTCAAAGGCTATACCGGTGGCGCCGCCTGGGAAGATGCCAAGGTGGGCATGCGGCACCTCACCTCCTTCGAGCGAGTTGCGGTGGTGACGGACATCGACTGGATCGAGAACATGATCAAGGCATTTGGCTTTGCCATCCCCGGCGAAGTGCGTGTGTTCGACGACGACGACTTCGAGGACGCTCGCCAGTGGATCTCGGAACCTCCCTCCGAGGGGCATCTGTCCTTCGAGCTCATCGAGGGCAAAGGGGTCTTGATCCTGCAGCCCAAAGGTGAGCTCGAAGCCACCGACTTCGAGCGCCTGAGCGCTGAGGTCGACCCATACATCGAGAAAGCCGGCGGACTCAACGGTTTGATGGTCGTCTCCGAGCACTTCCCCGGCTGGGATGATTTCTCAGCGCTGAGCTCGCACCTGCGCTTCGTGAAGGAGCACCACCAGAAAATTCGGCGCGTGGCGATGGTTACGAACGACCGGCTGGTTTCGGCCATGCCGCGCATTGCGTCGCGATTCGTCGACGCCGAGGTTCGCGCGTTCCCTATGAGCGGGCGGGACGAAGCGTTGCTATGGGTTGGTGCGAGCTAATCCAATGACGGCAAGTGAAGATACAAAAGACGATCGCGATTTCGACAAGCGCGTGATGCAGGTCGCAGTGCGCTTGAGCCTTCTCGCGCTGCTGGTGTTCTGGTGCCTGAGGATCCTGGGGCCGTTCATCAACCCCATCCTCGGGGGCGTCGTGATCGCAATCGCGGTGCAGACCCCGTACGCCAAGCTCACCCACGCACTCGGAGGTCGGCCCAAGCTTGCCGCTGGCCTGCTGGTCGCGATCGCGCTCCTCGTGTTGATCGCACCGACCGTTGCCCTCGGCGCAAGTTTGGTCGACTCGACAGCGGATTTGTCGGGCGACCTCATCCACGATGAGTTCAGGGTTCCGCCGCCCCCTGAGGCCGTCGCCGACTGGCCGCTGATCGGCGAACGCGTGCACGCGCTCTGGTCGGGTGCGTCTCAGAACCTAGAGGCCGCGTTGGTCAAGCTCGCCCCTTATCTGAAAGACGTCGGCCTGTGGCTGGTGTCCACCGTGGGCGACCTGGGAATTGGTTTGCTGATGTTCGTCGTGGCGATCTTCATCGCCGGCGCGCTCCTGCCGAATGGCGAGCGCGCCTCACAACTGGCTCGGAACGTCGCATTCATGATCGCTGGGAAACGGGGACCTGCGATGGCGGAGCTCGCCGCCTCGAGCGTTCGAAGCGTGACGCGTGGGGTGCTTGGCGTCGCGGTGATTCAGTCGCTCCTGGCAGGCCTCGGAATGCTCGTGGTCGGCGTCCCGGCCGCCGGCCTGTGGACCCTGCTGATCTTGATCCTGGCCGTGATGCAGCTCCCCTCCATGCTCGTCTTGATCCCGGTGATTTTCTACGTGTTCTCGGTGAGCTCGACGGTGACTGCCGTACTCTTCACGATCTGGGCAGTGCTGATTGGGCTCAGCGACAACGTGCTCAAGCCGCTGCTCATGGGCCATGGCTCCTCGGTCCCGATGCTGATCCTCTTCATGGGCTCGTTGGGCGGCTTCATGACTGGAGGTATCCTTGGGTTGTTCGTCGGCGCGGTGATTCTCTCGCTTGGGTACACGGTGTTCATGGCCTGGGTCGACGAGGCCCATATCGACGATGACGACGAGGCCACCGCGGCAACGGAAACCCCGTAACGATGCAAGCATGGAAGCTCCGCGGCGACTTGGCGACGCTCTAGCGTCAGTGCAGAAGTCGAACGCGGATCGTCGCCGGAATCGCTCGGAGCTCGTCCAGCAACGGGCCGGCGTCATCGAGCTCGATGTCCATGACGACGTAGCCGACGTCCGCTTGGGTCTCGAGGTACTGAGCCGCCACGTTGACCCCGTGCGTCGAGAAGACTCGGTTTATCTGCTCCATCACGCCGGGCTCGTTCCGGTGGATATGCAGGATGCGCCTGCGATTCTCGTGATCGGGAATGGCGACTTGCGGGAAGTTCACTGCTGAAACCGTCGAGCCGTTGTCGTTGTACTTGACCAGCTTCGCGACGACCTCGCGCGCGATGTTGTACTGCGCTTCTTCGGTGGCCCCGCCGATGTGCGGCGTGAGAATCACATTGTCGAACTCGCGAAGGGGCGACTCGAACGTCTCCTGATTGGATTTCGGCTCCAAAGGAAACACGTCGATAGCCGCGCCACCGATGTGCCCCGTCTCGAGCGCCAGAGCCAAAGCATCGATATCGACGACGCTGCCCCGGGCCGCGTTGATCAACAGCGCACCCGGACGCATCGCCCGCATCGCGTCGGCATCGATGATGTTGCGAGTCACCGGCGTCTCGGGCACGTGCAGGCTGACCACGTCAGCCTCCGCAAAGAGCTCGTCGAGGCTATTCGCTGCTGAGGCATTTCCAAGCGGGAGCTTGTGCTCGATGTCGTAATACAGGACCCGCATTCCAAGCCCCTCGGCAAGGATTCCGAGCTGCGTTCCGATGCGGCCATAGCCAACGATGCCTAGGCATTTTCCACGCACTTCGTACGCATTCCGGGCCGTCTTCGCCCACTCGCCCCGGTGTGCCCTCGCGGACTTCTCCGGGATCCCGCGCATCAACAAAATGATGTCGGCAATCGCAAGCTCGGCGACGCTGCGGGTGTTCGAGAACGGAGCATTGAAGACGGGGATGCCCATGCGCCGCGCCACGTCGAGGTCGACCTGGTTGGTCCCAATGCAGAAGCAGCCGATGGCTTTGAGCTTCTTCGATGCACCGAGTGCCTCGGCGTCGAGCTGGGTACGCGAACGGATGCCGATGAAATCGACGTCACCAAGGGCGTCCACCAAGTCAGAGCCCGCGAGCGAATGCTTGAGGCTTTCGACATTGCTGTACCCCGCCGCTGCGAGACTCTCAACCGCGGCCTCGTGAATGCCTTCGAGAAGGAGGATTCGAGTCTCGTGTTCAGCCACGGCGAGAGTCTGGGTCGATCCTCGGGCTACCGCAAGAACCGAAATCGCGCCTCAGAGGCTAAACGAGATTGCACCGAAGAGCACGAGCGTGAACAGCGTCATGGCTACCTGCCACAGGCGATGAGCATGCTTCATCTCCATGAAGTCGAAGAAGATGAGAAAGAACTTTCCGAGCCCGATCGCGAGCACGACGTACGCGACGCTGCGGCCCTGCTCGCTGGAGTTGTAAAAGCCCAGCACCGTGAGCACTACCAGGGCGAGCCAGATCGCCCCCTCTTTGATGATGAAGCTCTTCATGCGACGCTCAAATCAAATACAGGATCGGAAACAGAAGCACCCAGATCAGGTCGCACATGTGCCAGAAGGCACTGCCCGTCTTGAGGTTGAAGTCTTCGGCAGCGAACGCCTCGCCCTTTCGCACCTTCCTCGCCATGTACGCGAGCACGAGGATGCCGAGGAGCACGTGAAAGAGATGAAACGCGGTCAAGAGCCAGTAGAAATCAAAGAACTGATTCACTCCGGTCGTCAGCCCGTGTGCGATCTTGTCGCGGTACTCGACCGCTTTCACGATCACGAAGACGCCGCCCAGTGCCATGGCACCGCCGAGCCAACGCGCAGCGCGGCGATCATTGCCTGCATCGTAGTCGCCGTTCGCCAGCACGACGAGATAGCCACTCGTCACGAGCACCAGGGTATTGAGGAGCGCCAGTCCTTGGTTGAGCTCGGCCTGAGACGACTCGAAAACCGTCAGGTTCTTCGCGCGCAGAACAGAAAACACGATGAACGCCAACCCAAACGCGAGGAGCTCCATGAAAATGAAGATCCAGATCATCATCCCGCCTGGCGGGTGAAGCGGTTCACTGAAATCGGGGTGTGCCGCGGCTCGATTCACGGGGCGTCCCTTAGCACCTCGCAACGGTCATTGACACTGGGTCGGTTGGCCAGAGAGTATCGCCGCTCCGTGAAGGAAGGCTGTCTTGGCAAATCTGGATGACATGGCGGGCGTGCTCGTTCGCCCATTGCAACTGCTGCGCTCGCGTCCGCACAACACGCTCGATCGCCTTTCTGTGTACGAGGGCGTTCCTCGCGACGAGCTCTTCCCCGCGCCGGATCGGCTTCCCCGTGTCCGAACACGGCGCCGATGGTCACTGCCGGGGTTCGAAAACGAGGATCTCTCCTTCGCCTCGCTGCACGAACCGATCGAACCTCTGTTCCGGGAGCACTACCACGCGCGCAGCCGGCGCATCCAAACCGTCTACGCACGGCGGATACGGCCGAAGGGGAGCGAAGGACGTCCGCGTCTACTCTATATCCACGGCTACATGCAGCCGGAAACGGTGATCGAAGAGCACGGTCTCCTGGCCGGGCTAGCTCGAACGCTCAATGTGGAGATCGTTCACCTCCAACCGCCCTACCATGGCCGCCGGAAGCCCAGAAGCTCTGCCTACGACGGCGAGCGCTTCTGGACTGCAGACGTCGTGCGAAGCCTTGAAGCGATGCGTCAAACCGTCCTGGACGCGCGCACTCTGCTCTCGGTCATGCTCGACGAGTCACCAGGCCCTGTAGGACTGTCGGGCTTATCGCTCGGCGGCTCGTTCGCTGCAATCCTGGCCTGCCTCGAACCGCGCTTTGATTTCTCCGCGCCCTTCATCGCGCACATGGACATGGGTGCGCTGCTGCGAGATGCCCCCGTGCTCGGGGCCATGCGAAAGGACCTCGCCCGGTTTGGCTGGACGCCACGCGATTTCGGCGACTTCTTCACCAGGATCGGCTGGGACGAGCTCGAGCCGGTCATCCCCGCCGACCGCATCTTGCTCCTGGCCGCTCAGGAAGATCGGTTCTTCGATGCCGAAATCCTGCGGACGATGTGGAGTCGATGGGGCGAGCCGGAGATCCATTGGTATCCGAACAGCCACATGGGGTTCCTCCCGCATATGCCCAGCGCGATTGGGCACCTGCGTCGATTCATCAACCGGGTCAGTCTGCCTTAGGCGGCTCGACGGGCGCTTGCTCCGCCGGCGCCTCGACGGGGGGAGTCTCGGTCTCGACCTCGGGTCCTGCGGGCTCTGGCCTGAGCTTCAGCACGTCCTCGAAATCGCCCGTCGTCAACCGATACACGGTGCCGGCGTACTGCAGATACCCGAACCCGTAGAGTAGCGACTGAACACCGAGCTCTCCGACAAACTCCACGCGATGCGTGGGGATGTACTTCAAGGGATCCTGGGCGACTCGCTGCAGCGAATCGACGACGCGCTGAATCTCCCCTGGATCTTCTACCTTCAAGACCTCGGTTTCGCCCATCCCAGAGCCCGAAGGCAGCGGGGTTCGCTGAAACACTGTGATGCTCTTCAACTGGCCCAGGGGCGCCATCGAAATCGACGTGGGCGCTTGCACCGCGACGAAGGCCCCGCCTCCGTGAATCGACATCGCCGTCTCTGCCGCCGGCGCATCGAGCGCACACTTGAACGCCGTCCCGGCCACCGTCACCGTCGAGCCGGTGCCGCTGCCGTGCGCCATCGCCGGTGCCGTGTCCTGCTCGGTGGGTCCACGCCCGTCGCCCTGCGCGAGTTCCTCGGGATGCAAGAGCAGATGCGTCCCGCCTCTCTCGGCCGCCTTGTTTCGGGCGTCGTTCTCGGCCGATTCTCGAATCACGCTTGGTTTCGAGTAGGCGCCGGCCATGCCGCCGCCCCGACCGATCACCACGCCCAAGTTCTCACAGCCTGCCGGCTCGTCGTAGAGCATCACGATGTTGGTGGCATTGGTCGAGAGCTGACTGGCCTTACATCCGACCAGGGACAAAGCAAAGGCCAGGCAAACCAGCGGAACCATCAAGCTCGGGCAAAGAGAAATTCGAGGCTTCATCGACGAGTCTCCTCCACAAACAGTGTCTAGCTGAAGCGCGAAGTCAACCCGCATGCGCGGCCGCTCCTACGATGACGCTCGCTTTCACGGAACCGGCGCTGTATTCTGCCTCGCCGGAGAAGTTCATCATGTCGATCACTCTGGAAACGCGCCGCCGTTCGCTCGAAGACCCCGAAGGATTCTGGGGCGAAGTGGCGGAAGGAATTGACTGGATCACTCGCTGGGACCGTGTTCTCGACGACTCCAACCCGCCCTACTACCGGTGGTTCCCTGGAGCCCAGCTCAACACTTGTCATAACGCCCTGGACCGGCACGTCGAGAAGCGGGGCAACCAAGCTGCGCTCATCTACGACAGCGCGGTCACTCACCAGAGGCGAACGTACACGTATCGGCAGCTTCGCGACGAGGTCGCGGTCTTCGCAGGTGCGCTCGCGTCGAATGGCGTTACCAAGGGCGATCGCGTCTTGCTCTACATGCCGATGATCCCCGAGGCCGTGATCGCGATGCTCGCGTGCGCTCGACTCGGGGCCGTGCATTCGGTTGTGTTTGGCGGCTTTGCGCCGCAAGAGCTCGCAACCCGTATCGATGACGCCGAACCCAAGACCATCGTGTCGGCGTCTTGCGGCATCGAAGGCGTTCGAGTCATCGAGTACAAACCTCTGCTCGACCAGGCGATCGAGCTTTCGCGCCACAAACCCACCTCGTGCATCATCCGCCAGCGCGAAAGCTGTGAGTGCGACCTGACAGAGGGACGTGACGTTTCTTGGCAAGACGCTGTCGCAGCGGCCAAGCCGCACGGCTGTGTGCCGGTGATGGCAACGGATCCACTGTACATTCTGTACACATCGGGCACGACCGGAGTGCCCAAGGGCGTCGTGCGAGACAACGGCGGTCATGCGGTCGCACTGAAATGGACGATGCAGAAGGTGTACGACGTTCAGCCTGGCGAAGTGTACTGGGCCGCGTCCGACGTGGGTTGGGTCGTCGGCCACTCATACATCGTCTACGGCCCACTCCTGAACGGGAACACCACAATCCTCTACGAAGGCAAGCCTGTGGGGACGCCTGACGCAGGCGCATTCTGGAGAGTGATCGCGGACCACGGCGTGAACTGCATGTTCACCGCACCGACGGCGTTTCGAGCGATCAAGAAGGAAGACCCGACGGGTGCTCTGCTCGCCGACTACGACCTGAGCACATTGCGGTCGTTGTTCTTGGCCGGCGAGCGCTCGGATCCCGACACCCTCGAGTGGGCGGAAGGAAAGCTCGGGGTTCCAGTCATCGATCACTGGTGGCAGACCGAAACCGGATGGGCGATCTGCGCAAACTGTCTCGGGATCGAGCACCTTCCCGTCAAGCATGGGTCGCCATCGCTCGCCATCCCGGGCTGGGACGTGCAGGTCGTCGACGAGGCTTGCAAGCAACTTCCAACCGGCACCACGGGGGCCCTGGTGGTCAAGCTCCCGCTACCACCCGGAAGCCTGCCGACGCTTTGGAACGATGACGAGCGCTTCGTGAGCTCGTACCTCACGGAGTTCCCGGGTTACTACAAGACCGCCGACGCCGGCTACATCGATGAGGACGGCTACGTCTACGTCATGTCGCGCACCGACGATATCATCAACGTCGCGGGACACCGGCTATCGACCGGCGGCATGGAAGAGGTCGTCGCCGCTCATCCCGACGTAGCGGAATGCGCTGTGATTGGGGTGGCCGATGAGCTCAAGGGCGAGATCCCACTCGGATTCTTGGTGCTCAATGCGGGCGTCGACCGGCCGTTCCACGACATCGTCTCGGAAGTCATCCAGATGGTCCGCGCCGAGATTGGCCCGGTGGCGGCTTTCAGAACCGCGATCGTCGTGCAGCGCCTTCCCAAGACCCGCTCTGGCAAAATCCTACGCGGCACGATGAAGAAGATCGCCGATCGGACCGAGTGGAAGATGCCGGCGACGATCGACGACCCCGTCATCCTCGACGAGATCACGGAACGACTACAAGCGATCGGGTACGGCTAAATGAACAGGGAGCAAGAGCGCGCACTCCTACTCTTTGCAGTCGCCATCGTGCTCATCGCTACCCCGGTCCGGGCCGTATGGCTTCAAACCTGGTGGTCCCCGTTCGCCTTCTGGCTCTCCATGATCGCGGTCGTCGCGCTGCTTCATCGCACCGACCATGCCGCTTAATCACTTCGTTCTCTTCTTCCTCTCTGTCGCCCTACTCGGCTTCTACATCTTGGGTTCCGAGGTCGTGGAGCGTTCCCCGCGTTGGGGCGGGCTGGGGAGAAGCCGTTTCAGCTATGCGCTCGCCCTGGCGGTCTACGCGACCACGTGGACTTTGTTCGGCAGCGTCGGTTTCGCGGCGAGCGAGGGCTACGACTTCCTCGCGATCTACTTCGGCGTCACCTTGTCTTGCATCGCCATCCCCTTCTTGTGGGCGCCCGTCGCCGAGTTGGTCGACCGTTATCGGCTCGGAAGCATCGCAGACCTCTTCGCCTTCAGGTACCAGAGCCGCACCCTCGGTGCGGCCGTGTCGATCTTCATGGTCGCCGGCCTTCTCCCGTACATCGCATTGCAGCTTCGAGCGGTCGCCGACGGCGCGGCGATCCTGGTCGGTGAGGAACCGAGCGAAACGCTCGGATCCGTCTACGCAATCTTGCTCAGCTCTTTCGCAGTGGCGCTTGGCGTCCGCTACGCGGACGGTCGGGCCCATCGCCCCGGACTCATCGCGACGCTGGCGTTCGAGAGCATTTTCAAGCTCGTCGCGCTCTTGGTGGTCGGCACGGCAGTCCTGATAACTGTATTTGGCGGGATTCGCGGGCTCGACACCTATCTTCAGGAACGGCCCGAGCTGGTCGAGAGCATGACCAGCCCGGTCATGGGCGACTCCTGGATTTCGCTCGTCTTCGTGACGTTTTGCGCGGCGTTCCTGCTTCCCCGTCAGTTTTTCGTCGCGTTCGTCCAGCGACCCGGGCCGCGCAGCCTCCAGACTGCCCGATGGGCGCTGCCGCTGTACCTGTTCGCGATCAATCTGCCCGTGCCGATTCTATATTGGGCCGGGCGCGACCTCGCGGCACCTGGCATTCGCCCTGACGTTTACGTTCTGGTGGCGGTGCAAAGCTCGCCCGCACTCCAAACGCTCGCCTTCCTCGGCGCGGTTTCCGCAGCAAGCGCGATGATCTTGGTGTCATCGATCGCCTTGAGCGGCATGGTGGCAAACTACCTCGTTCCGCGCTTCGGACCGTCTCCCGAATCACTACTGACGCGCTGGGCCGTTTTTCGACGCTCGACCATCGTCGGCGTGGTCGTCGCTGGTCTGTTGATCCACTTCACGCTCCCTCGCACGCGGTCACTCGTCGACCTCGGGTTGGCCTCGTTCGTCGCGGTCACACATCTGCTTCCCGGTTTGCTGGGAGCGCTCTTTTGGCGACGCGCAACACGGGCGGGCGTGCTTGCGGGCCTGGTCGTGGGCGCAACCTCATGGGCGGTGTTGACCGCGTCACCCCTCTTCGGGGTCGAGGTCGACGTCTCTCGCCTCTTTGCGCTGTTTGGTTTCTCGGACCCCACTGCCCGAGGGCCCGCAATTTGGCTCAGCCTCACGGCGCATGGGTTTGTCTTCATGGGTGTCTCGCTCCTGACCGATCGCTCGCCAGAGGAGCGCAACGCTGCGGAAGCCTGCCGGGAGCCACGTGTGACCCGGCTCTTGCAGGTTCCCGATTCGGCGGAGGCACTTCAGGAGCGCCTGGCGTCTTACGTCGGAAAGGACATCGCCATCCAGGAGATCTACGAAGCCGCTTCAGCCGCCGAGGTCTATTGGCCGCCCCGCGATCGGCCCGAGCTGCTCCGACTGATCACCGAGCTCGAGGGACGCCTCAGCGAACGCATCGGGCCACTGGCCGCGCGCACCTATGTTCAAGGAGGCCGGCCGGTGCGAGCGAACGCGCTGGCAGAACGGTTGCGCGCGTTTCGCGCGCTCGACTCACTCGAAGCCGACGCGTCGCAGCGAACCTCACCAGCCCACGCTGCTCGCCGATACCTCTCGCGGCTGATGTCTGAGTTGCCGGTAGGCGTGTGCACGGTCGACGATCACGAGGACGTCGTCGTGTGGAATGCACAGCTCCAGCGCATCTCCGGCCTCAATGAGGACGACATTTGCGGGAACCCGGTGCAAGACATTCCGAGCCCCTGGTGGCCATTGTTCAACGAGCTCGCGCAGCAGCCCAGCGGCTCGGTGATCGAACGCGAGTACGACTCGGGCGACCAGAAGATTCAGCTACGCGCACAGACCGCAGCGATCCCCGGCGAGGTCGAGGAGGGCCGAGTGTTCGTCGTCGAGGACATCACGGCCCTGCGAGAGCTCGAGCGGCACGTCGCGCACAAGGATCGACTTTCCTCGATCGGCACATTGGCATCGGGGGTCGCGCACGAGGTCGGCAACCCGCTCACCGGAATTCTCATGGTCGCCAAGAACCTGGCGACCGACCCTGGCGCCGACGACGCCGCCGAACGACTCGGGGTCATCGTGGACGAAGCGCAACGCATTCATAGAATCGTGCAGAGTCTTCTCACGTTTAGTCGGCGCGACGAGGCACCGGTCGAGCTTCGGACGATCTCGGTGACCGGCGTGGTGCGCACGGCCGCGGAGCTGGCAAAGCTCGAAACCGCCGGGTGCAAGATCGACCTGCACCTCGCTGTCGATGCACCTGCGATGGCAAGCCCAGATGGGTTAACCCAGGTCCTCGTCAATCTGTTGAACAATGCGCGCCAGGCCTGTCCATCGGGTTCGACCGTCACGGTGCGCACTCGTGTGGAGAACGGGTCGATTCACATCGACGTCGACGACGAAGGCCCCGGAATCCCCAAAGAGCTGTCGGACAGGGTATTTGAGCCGTTTTTTACGACGAAACCCGATGGACAGGGCACGGGCCTGGGCCTGTCGGTATCGAGGCAAATCGTCGAGCGCTTCGGCGGAGCCCTGACCTACGAGCCGCGGCGCTCGGGTGGCAGCCGGTTCACAATTACCCTCCAAGCCCATGAAAACTAAAGGATTGAAGGAGGCTGCTGTCCTTTGGTACTAATCACCGGTGGTGAAGATCCTTTTGGTGGAGGACGAGCGGGTCATCCGCGCGGAGATCAGGCGCATCCTCACGCGCGATGGGCATCAGGTCGTCGACGTCGCCAGCGTTCCCGAAGCCGAACGGGAGCGCCCCGAATCGTTCGACCTCGTGATCACCGACGTAAGGCTCAGCGGGGAGACAGGTGATGTCTTGATCGAGCGCGCCGGCCAGGTTCCCGTGATCGTGATGACGGCCTATGGTTCGGTCGGCGCCGCAGTGGACGCGATGAAGCGAGGCGCCGTGGACTACCTATCAAAGCCATTCGAGCCGGCAGCATTGAGCGCAGCGGTCGATCGGGTGCTTCGGCATCGCGCATCGGCCGCCAAGAATGGCCAAGCTACCGGCGAGGATCCGTACGAGCTCGTCGCCACGGAATCTAGTCCCATGCAGGAAGCGCTACGGTGGGCGCGCAAAGTTGCACCGACGGAAGCAACGGTGTTGATCCTCGGCGAGTCGGGGACCGGAAAGGAGCTCATCGCTCGCGCGGTTCATAATCAGAGCACCCGAGAGGGCGCGTTCGTGGCCGTCAACTGCGCATCGATCCCGGAGACGCTGCTCGAGTCGGAGCTCTTCGGGCATGAAAAAGGCGCGTTCACCGGCGCTCAATGCAGACAGGAAGGCTTGGTACACGCCGCTGAAGGTGGGACGCTTTTCCTCGACGAGATCGGCGAGATCCCCCAGGCCGCACAGGTGCGACTGCTACGAATGCTCCAGCAGCGCGAAGTCCGCCGCGTCGGTGCGCGAAAGGCCGAGGCCGTGGACATTCGGCTCGTCGCAGCGACTCACCGAGACCTCCCGCTTCTCGTAGAACGCGAGGAATTCCGGGCTGATCTGTACTTTCGCCTCAAGGTGGTCGAGATCCAACTACCTCCGCTTTGCGAGCGAGGCGACGACATCTTGGTCCTCGCCGAAGTGTTCATCGCGCGGGCTACCGCAAAGCTCGGCCGGCCGCCGCTCGATCTCGACGAGGGTGCGGTTGCCGTGATGAAGCGTTACAAGTGGCCGGGCAACGTGCGCGAGCTTCAGCACGCGATCGAGCGCGCTGTGATCCTCCACGAATCGGGGCCAATCACCGAGGACCTTCTCGGCCTGCCAACGTCCAGCCCGCCTGACGCCATCGCAGGCGGCGCAATCGGTGAAGACCCGTCGCTCGAAGGATACCTCCGGCGGTTTGTGCTCTCGCATCAGGACGAGCTAAGCGAAACCGAGCTTGCGAAGCGTCTCGGAATCAGCCGCAAGACGCTCTGGGAACGCCGCCAACGCATGGGCATCCCGCGGCGCGAGTCCCGACCACCTGAGCAGTGAACTTTCGTTTCGGACACGTTTCGATCTGTAGCGCGGTGCTACGAATCGTAACGCTTGCTGCAACGCGTTAGACCGAGATCCGGAGTGGTTCTGCGCTGAGCGATCTTGGTACGTGTCTTGCGTATATTTCGGAGCACCAAGGTGTAAGGTGTACCGATGACACTCTCGCAACCCACTCTGGAATCCAGAAAACACATCACGACGCTGGAGCAATACCAGAGCCTCTACGACAGAAGCATCGCCGAGACCGAAGAGTTCTGGCGTGAGGAGAGCAACGAGCTCCACTGGTTCTACGAACCGCACACGGTGTTCGAGGAGCATACGCCGGGCGAGTTCGTTTGGTTCGCAGGCGGCCGCCTCAACGCGTCGGTCAACTGTGTCGACCGGCACGTGGCCAAAACCCCCGACAAAACGGCAATTATCTTCGTCGCAGACGAGCCTGGCGAATACGAGCATATCTCCTTCGCCGAGCTGAAGGCGTCGGTCGGCCGCGTCGCCAACGCATTGAGGTCGTTTGGCGTCCGCAAGGGTGACCGGGTCTGCATTTACCTCCCCATGATCCCCGAGCTCGCGTACACGATGCTCGCTTGCGCACGAATCGGCGCTGTTCACTCGATCGTGTTTGGCGGCTTTAGCGCCGAAGCGCTGCGTGACCGGATCATCGACGCGCAGGCCAAAGTCGTCGTCACCGCAAACGAAGGCCTCCGTGGCGGCAAGCGCATCCCGCTCAAACAGATCACCGACGACGCCGTCGGGGGTCTTGGCGTCGTCGAGAAGGTGCTCGTCGTCCAACGCACCGACGCCGAAGTCAAGATGGAGGACGGCCGAGACGTTTGGATGCACGAGGCGATGGCCGAGCAGCGCATCATGTGCCCTGCGGAATGGATGGCGGGCGAAGATCCGCTGTTCATCCTCTACACCTCAGGCTCGACAGGACAGCCCAAAGGGCTCGTTCACACGACCGGAGGTTACCTCACGTACGTCGCGTCGACGTTCAAGTACGTCTTCGACATCGGCCCCGACGACATTCATTTCTGCGCCGCAGACATCGGTTGGATCACGGGCCACAGCTACATCATTTACGGGCCGCTAGCGAACGGCGTCACCACCGTCATGTTCGAATCGACCCCG
>Ga0209456_10000889_pt1 | contig 15090 bp, 12 predicted proteins | sample COG_11_FD_184755 | JGI IMG/M metagenome (GOLD analysis project Ga0209456, IMG submission 184755) | Pelagic marine sediment microbial communities from the LTER site Helgoland, North Sea, for post-phytoplankton bloom and carbon turnover... | ecosystem: Environmental > Aquatic > Marine > Neritic...
ATTGAAGCCCAACTACATTAAGGTCGATGGCGAGCTTATGCATACGCTGATGACCGATAAGAGCATGCAGGACGCTGTGAGCAGGATTGTTGGCGCTGCTCAGCAACGCGATATCAAGACCATTGCTGAGCGTGTCGAGAACGCCAACGCCATGGCCGTGTTGTTTCAGCTCGGCCTGGATTACATGCAGGGACATTATGTCCACGAACCGGAGGTCGTACTCCAGGACACCAGCAATGTCGCGTCCAGCACGCTCGCCGCGGTCAACGGCGGCTAGCCCTTATGCGGCGGGCCGTCGGACCGAAAACGTGATTCCTGTCACAGTGTTACTTCAGAACCAGCCCCTAACCACCACGTATTGTAAAAACATAGAATGGGGTCATGTTTTTCTAAACGACAGCGCCTTAACCTGTCGTTCACTATGCCAACGGGGTGCCCCACTGTGAAATACGAACCATCGAAGCAGCGCCAAAAAAGCCGTGCCGTAACGCGCACGCAGAAAACACTGCTTCCTCTGGTTGCAGTTGGCGGTAGTCTTGCTGGCCTGCCGGCGAGCGCGCTCGAACTTGGCGATATGACCCTTCAGTCGCGGCTGGGGCAACCGTTGCGTGCCAGCATTGCTTACGTTTTGGGACCGAACGAGCGACTCAACGATTCTTGCGTGACCTTGGGAGCCGGTGCCTCTGCGAGCGGGCTACCGGGTATTGGACGCGCTACGATCAGCATCGGCGACGGCGCGATTCTGCTGACCGGCAGAACTCCCATTCGCGAGCCGATGGTCGCTGCAACTGTGGTCGTCGATTGCGCGTACACCGCGAATCTAAGCCGCGAGTACAAGGTGTTTATCGATCCGATGAGCGCCTCTTTCAACGAACCAGCCGTGGCCGAAAGCACGGCCGTTGCGCCTGCAGAACCCGCGCGCCAGCCCGCTCCTGTACGCCGCACCGCTGCGGTTCCCATGCGCGAAGCGGCAGCCGCCAGCGCGGTCAGACGTGAACCGATCGGCACGTCTACACGCTATCGCGTGCAACCGGGCGACTCGTTGTCACGCATTGCAGAACGCATCGAAAACCGCTCGATCGACCTCTGGTCCGCCGCGAACGTCATCTTCGAAGCGAACCCCGACGCGTTCCTCGACAACGATGCAAACAAGCTCAAGGCCGGAAGTTGGCTGACTATTCCCAGCCTCGACGGAAGTGAACCGATCGTGGCGGCAGCCCCGCCGAAGGTGAGCGCATCAGCGGAAAGTGTCCCGCAGGAGAGCGTTACGCAAATCGCTACCGGCGCCGAGAGCACACCGGCGGAAACCTCCGTTGCTGCGCCGGAAGAAATGCACGAAGCCAGCGCCGAAGTCACGACTGATCTCGGTCCGGGAGACCTTGTACTGGATTCCGACTATCCGTTCGTCGACGGCTTCGAAGCCACGAACGACGACATCGTTATTCCGGACACTGAAATTGCGGGGCCGACGACCACTTCGGCGTCACCGAACGTCCCCACCGCTGTCGTAAATACAATTACACCGGCATCCACGACATCCTGGCTAACGTGGCTGGCCGGCGGTGGAATCGCGATAATCATCGGCCTGTTGCTTTTTGGTCGGCTCTTGCGTGGCCGCCCCGAGGAAGCGATAGAAGATCAGCCGATGCGTCGCGCAACGGACGAGGGTACGGCGACAGCGGAGACCATTCCGCCCCTTAGCTACGAATTGAGCGACGACTCGCCGACGGAAGAAAATCTCACCCTGGATGCAGACCTGATTGTTGGCACCGGGCTCGACACAAGTACGGATATGGATGTCGCGCAGGACTTCGGCTTTGCGGGACCGACCGAGGTCGATATCGAACTGCCACTCGAGCCTGAGTCTTCGATAGTCGTCACCGAGGCGAACATCCCTGCGCCAGACCAAAGGGGTGAGGATGCCATTCTCGAAAGCGAAATTCTGCCCGATGACGAAGACTACGACTTGTCCGTGGTTCTCGACGCGACGAAGATGCCGCAGCCCGAAGACGTCACGAAGCAAGACCTGCAGGCAGTCCAGGTCCACGTCGAGGATGATTCACTGGACTCCGACAGCTACACGATCAACAAAGAAGTTGATTTCGACATCCTCGAGCAGGATTACGAGGACGAGCTTACGGCAACTCAAGTGCTGAATGCCGAAATCGAGCGGGCCGCGGCCGAACTCGTCGGAAATACGAACGCTGCGGAGCCTCTCGCAACCGTCGCAGACCTCGACTCCACTGCTCATCTTCCACTGGACAGTGAGGATATCGGCGACCTGGACGATACCGGAATCAATGAAGATGTCGCTATCGACATGACAGCTGACGAAGTCACGGTCGAAATGCGTGAAGCTGACAACGATGACGACACGATGGAAATAGCGCACGACGGCGGCAAGGTCGGCAGCAAAGCGGTCTAAACCACCCCCGTATTCGCCTTACCACCCACTTTTCCCACCGCGGCGTCGATCGCCGGGGAATCTGTAGGAGCGGCCCGTCTCATAAGTGCGACTAAGTCTTCGCCCGTATGGGCTCCGATCGTCGCGAGCCGCGATCGCGCGCAAGGCGCGCTCCTACAGTTTGTAGCACTGCCGCTAACCCCATCGTGCCGCCCGAGGCAAGTGGACGAGATGTTTGTTGGCGAGACATCAAGCGAGCGTCAGCGAGACAGTCCGCCAACAAAGCATGCATTGTCCCCGTATGGGGGTCGGCCGGTTGCCTGAGGTAGCTCGTGGATCGACGCCGCTGTAAGAAGGATGGGTGGTAGCCTATTCGATGCCGACCAGGCGCTCGACTTTCCTCCATCCCTGCGGCAAGAGGCTGCCACGCAACGCCCGATCACCGTAGTAATCATCGATATCACCCCACTTGATCGTCATCATCCTCGTTCCCGTATGAACCTGCAGGCTGCCCTCCTCCGGTACCACGGTAGCCGCGACCATCTTCTCTTCGCCACTCTGATATTTCTTGCCGGGAATGTTTATGAGCTTGTTGCCTTTGCCCTTGGCGAGCTCGGGCAGCTCATCCATCTCGAATACCAGCAGGCGGCCGATCGAACTCACGGCGGCAATCAGGCACTCCCTGCCTGTCGGGACTGGCGCGGGCACGACGGCCTTGCCGCCGGCCGGTACTCGCAGGATCGCTTTACCCGCCTTGTTACGTGACACCAGGTCACCAAGGGAGGCGATAAAGCCATAGCCCGCGTCACTGGCCAGCAGGTATTTCTGTTTCGCATCGCCGATCATCGCACCACAAAAGGCTGCTCCGTCGGGTGGCTTGAATCGACTCGACAACGGTTCCCCCTGACCACGAGCCGACGGCAGAGTGCCGGCGATGACGCTGTAAACACGCCCGGTACTGTCGATAAACATCGCAAGCTGATTGCTGCGCCCTTGCGCTGCCGCAAGAAATCCGTCGCCGGAGCGATAATTCAAGGTCGCCGGGTCGATCTCGTGTCCCTTGGCAGCGCGCGCATACCCGGCCTGGGACAACACCACCGTCACGGGCTCACTGGCAACCAGCTCAGTCTCGTCAAGGGCCTGCGCTGCGTCACGCTCGACGATCTCGGTACGACGCCCATCGCCGTAGGCCTCGGCATCCTCCAGAATTTCTTTCTTAATGAGCGTCTTCAGGCGCGCCGCACTCTTCAGCGTTTTCTCGAGCAGATCGCGCTCTTCTTCGAGTTCCTCCTGCTCGCCACGGATTTTCATCTCCTCCAGTTTGGCGAGATTCCTCAACCGGAGGTTCAGGATCGCTTCCGCCTGGATGTCACTGAGCTTGAAGCGCTTCATCAGCACTGGCTTCGGTTGATCCTCTTCACGAATGATCGCGATAACTTCGTCGATGTTCAGGTACGCGACCAGAAGTCCGTCGAGAATGTGCAGACGATCATTGACGATTTGCAGGCGGTGGCTCAGCCTGTTCTTTACGGTGACCTTGCGGAACGTGAGCCACTCTTTGAGCACCTCGAGCAAATTAAACAAGCGAGGCTTGCCGTTCAGCCCGATAATGTTCATGTTGACGCGTGCCGTTCTCTCCAGCGACGTCGTCGAGAAAAGGTGCGACATCAGTTGTTCGACATCGACGCCGCGTTTCTTGCTGATGACAAGCCGCGTCGGATCTTCGTGATCCGATTCATCCCTTAGATCGTCAACCTGTGGCAACTTCTTGTTGCGCATTTGCGCCGCGATCTGTTCGAGAATCTTGCTGCCGGAAATCTGGTGCGGCAGCGAGTTGATGACGATGTCACCATTTTCGATCTTGTAGGACGCGCGCAGGCGCAGCGTGCCGCTTCCGGTCATGTACATGTCCAGAATTTCATCGCGCGACGAGACGAGCTCTCCTCCGGTCGGGTAATCAGGTCCCTTGATATGTTTCATGAGCTGCTTGACGGTCGCTTTCGGATTGTCGAGCAAGTGCACCAGGGCGCTGGCAACTTCGTTGAGATTGTGCGGCGGCACATCGGTCGACATGCCTACGGCGATGCCGGTCGTACCGTTGAGTAGAAGATTGGGCAAGCGCGCAGGCAAGACCACGGGTTCGGTCATCGTGCCATCGAAATTCGGCACCCAGTCAACCGTGCCATCGCCAAGTTCCTGTAGCAGACTTTTGGCATACGGCGTCAACCGCGACTCCGTATAGCGCATTGCCGCAAAAGACTTGGGGTCGTCGGTCGATCCCCAGTTGCCCTGCCCGTCGATCACCGTGTAGCGGTACGAGAAGTCCTGCGCCATGAGCACCATGGCTTCGTAACACGCAGAGTCGCCGTGGGGATGAAACTTGCCGATCACATCGCCAACGGTGCGCGCCGATTTTTTCGGTTTCGAACTGGCCGAAAGGCCAAGCTCGCTCATTGCATAAATAATGCGGCGCTGGACAGGCTTCAGACCATCGCCGATTTGCGGCAGCGCGCGATCCAGAATGACGTACATCGAGTAATCGAGGTAGGCCTTCTCGGTATATTCCTTGAGCGCCTGTTGTTCCACGCCCTCGAGGTTAAGACTGTTTTGAATAGACATGGATTCTATACCTCAGCCAGATCGCCCTTGGTTTCGAGCCATTTGCGACGGTCTTTCGAACGTTTCTTGGCGAGCAGCATGTCCATCAATTGCTCGGCTTTGTCTTTGGCGGTAACCGTAAGCTGCACAAGCCGCCGCGTATCACGGTTCATCGTCGTTTCCCTGAGCTGCGCCGGGTTCATTTCGCCCAGGCCCTTGAAACGCGTTACGGTTATTTTGCCGCGCTTCTTCTCGGCCTCGATGCGATCGAGAATGCCTTTACGCTCACCTTCATCCAACGCGTAAAAGACCTCCTTGCCGACATCGATGCGGTACAACGGTGGCATCGCCACGTACACATGGCCGGCCATGACGAGCTCCCGGAAGTGACGCAGAAACAGCGCACAAAGCAGCGTCGCGATATGCAGGCCGTCAGAGTCTGCGTCCGCCAGAATGCAGATCTTGTGGTAGCGCAGACCATCGAGCTTGTTATCGCCCGGATCAACGCCCAGTGCTACGGAAATATCGTGCACTTCCTGCGACGCGAGGATCTCGCCCGAATCGACCTCCCAGGTGTTCAGAATCTTGCCGCGCAGCGGCATGATCGCCTGGGTATTGCGATCACGGGCCTGCTTGGCCGAGCCGCCGGCCGAGTCGCCCTCAACAAGGAAGATCTCGCAGAGCTCGGGCTCCTGGGAGGTACAGTCTGCGAGCTTTCCCGGTAGCGCCGGGCCCGAGACGACTTTCTTACGGACGACTTTCTTCGCCGATTTCAGCCGCCTCTGCGCCTTGGCTATCGCCAGCTGTGCGATCTGATCTCCGGTTTCAGGATGTTGATTCAGCCACAACGAGAAATTGTCTTTGATGACGCCGGCAACAAACGCGGCGGACTCGCGCGATGACAGGCGTTCCTTGGTCTGCCCCGAAAACTGCGGGTCCTCGAGCTTGGTACTCAGTACAAAGCTCAGGCCATCCCACACGTCCTCCGGCGCAATGTTGATGCCTCGCGGTAACAGGTTTCTGAAATCGCAGAACTCCCTTAGCGCGTTGGTCAACCCCGTGCGAAGGCCGTTGACATGCGTGCCGCCTTGCGGCGTCGGGACCAGGTTGACGTAGCTCTCGGTCACGCTGACACCGCCATCGGTGGTCCACACCAAGGCCCAGTCGAGGGCCTCGTTATTGCCCGTAAGGCTCCCCGCAAAAGGCTCTGCAGGGAGTGTCTCTCCGCCGCCGATCTCCTCGAGCAGATACTCTTCGAGACCGCCCGAATAACACCATTCGATCTTCTCCTTCGGCTTTTCGACTTTCAGACGGACCGTGATGCCGGGACACAGCACGGCTTTCGCTCGTAATGCATGCTTCAGGCGATTGACCGAGAATTTCACCGAGTCGAAATACTGTTCGTCGGGCCAGAAACGAATGGTCGTACCGGTATTCGCTTTGCCGACCGTGCCGACCACTTCGAGCTTGCCGCGTTTCTTACCGCCAGCAAAACTCATGTTGTATTCCTTGCCGCCGCGACGAATCCACACCTCGAGGTTCTTCGACAACGCATTCACCACCGACACGCCAACGCCATGCAGGCCACCGGAGTATTGGTAATTCTTGTTGGAGAATTTTCCGCCCGCATGCAAGCGCGTGAGGATCAGTTCGACACCGGGGATTTTCTCTTTGGGATGCTTGTCGACCGGCATGCCACGGCCGTCATCGGTGACTTCGAGCGAGCCGTCTTTATAAATCGTAACGTCGAGTTTCTTGCAATAGCCCGCGAGCGCTTCATCGATGCTGTTGTCGACGACTTCATGGGCCAGGTGATTCGGCCGCGTGGTATCGGTGTACATACCCGGCCGACGTCGAACAGGTTCGAGTCCGCTAAGGACTTCAATGTCCGCAGCGTCGTATCGTCTACTCATCAATCAGATAGCCAGTTATCAGATTGCCAGAAAGGTGCCCGGCGGGATTCTAGCCTGAATGAATAGCGCGTGCACCCGATAAAATCGGGCAACGGTGTCGATTTCTAGTCGAAATCGGCGACGAGGGATTGACGTACGTTTTCAGCAACCGGGCTTACCTCCACCCGATAGTTCTCGTGATCTATGCCGGCAACAAGCGACGCGCCACCTTTGAGTGCCGCAACCTGCTCGGCCGGAAACTCGAATCGCATGAAATGCACGGCTGATGTCTTGTCGTCGTCACTTCGTTCAAGATCTTCGTCCGCGATCGCAAAAACGCGATCGAAATCTGCGACCTGAACATAAATCCGGTCTTCGATACCCTTGAGTTGCGACAACATCGTTCGACGCTCTTCGACTTCCGAAAATTCGATCATGAAAGTCGCTTTCCAGTTGGAGCCATCCGGTATCAGCGGATTGTATGCCTCCAGTTCCTCGTTAATGCCGTCGGCTTCAAAGATCCGCTCGATGCGCAGCATCTCCTGTACCTGGTACTGCATCGTTAGAAAATCTTCAAAATACAGCGCAGCGTTCGTGCCCAATTCGAGGCGACGATTTCGTTTGTGTGCAAGGACCTTTTTCCTGAAGGCCGGACGAGCCTCGGCGTATTGCTCCAGACTGAATAGATTGTCGCGTGTCAGTTTTTGCATTGCGGTCATATTCCATAGGCCTTTCGTAACAGGCTCATCGGGTTATTCGCTTCGTGATCATCGAGGTCCTGCACGATTTGCTCGGCGGCCATCGGACAGTCACTTGCGAAATGATCGGCATCCGCGCGTTTCAGCTTGTTCACCACCGTTCTTGCGATCTTTTTCGAGGCCTCATGGAACTCTTTCTTGACAGCGTAGGTTCCGTCATGGCCCGAGCAACGTTCGATCACATCGACCGTCGTATCGGGAACCAGTTGCAGTGTGTCGCGCGTCTTGAGACCGATGTTCTGCACTCGCAGGTGACAAGGCACCTGGTACGACACCTTGCCCAGCGAATTCCTGAACCCGGTTTTGAGTTTGCCGTCCTTGTGGCGCAGCATCAGGTATTCGAACGGATCGAACATGGCATCCCGCACTTTCGCCACGTCGGGATCGTCCGGGAACATGAGCGGCAATTCCTGCTTGAACATCAACGTGCATGACGGAATTGGCGTGACGATATCCCAGCCCGCATCGACCATTGCGACGAGCACCGGGATGTTGGTTTCTTTCGCTTTGGCGACTGCGTCCAGATCGCCAAGCTCCAGCTTTGGCATACCGCAGCAAACTTCTTTTTCCGCCAGCGCCATCGGAATGCCGTTGTGCTCGAACACTGCTACGAGATCTTCATCGATCGACGGGTGATTTCTGTTGCCGTAGCAGGTCGTGTAAAGCACCACCTTGCCGCGCGTACTGGCGGTAGCATCGGCAACAACCTCGCCAACGTTCTTCAGTCGGGCAAGCCGCTTCCTGGCTGTTCTGGAATGGTACGCCGGTACGGGCGCTTCACGATGAACGCCGAGCGTGTTTTCGATAAGTTTGCGGCCTGTTTTGCTGCGGTTCGTTGCATTGACCGCATTCACGACGACCGGGATGCCAGCAAGTTTACCCACCGTGTCGGTCGCGCTCAGGACCTTGTCGCGAAGCGAAGCACCCTCTTTCCTGAAACGCGCTGCCTTGGCCCGCAGCATCAGGTGCGGGAAGTCCACATTCCATTCATGCGGCGGGACGTACGGGCATTTCGACATGTAGCACATGTCACATAGGTAGCAGTGATCGACAACGTCCCAATAAATCTTCTTCGCTACGCCATCGACTTCCATCGTGTCCGACTCATCGACGGCGTCGAATAAGGTCGGAAACGAGTTACAGAGATTGAAACAACGGCGACAGCCGTGACAAATGTCGAAGATGCGCTCGAGTTCTTCGAACAGCGGTTCCTCGTCGTAGAATTCGCTCGACCGCCAGTCGAGCGGATGTCGAGTCGGCGCCTCGAGGCTGCCCTCGCGTCTGCCTTCAGAGTTGCTCATCGAAATTACGGCGTTACAAGATGCCGGGCCTCACGGCCCGGCCTGCTTGTCGGTTTTCAGTCGTCGAGCGTATCGAGCGCTTTCTGGAAACGATTCGCGTGCGAACGTTCGGCCTTGGCCAGCGTCTCGAACCAGTCCGCGATCTCGTCGAAATCCTCGTCGCGTGCCGTTTTGGCCATGCCCGGGTACATATCGGTGTACTCGTGCGTCTCGCCGGCAATGGCGGCCGCGAGGTTCTGCGACGTAGCGCCGATCGGAAGGCCCGTCGCCGGATCGCCCACTTCTTCGAGGTATTCGAGGTGGCCGTGCGCATGCCCCGTTTCGCCTTCAGCCGTTGAGCGGAAAACAGCGGCGACGTCGTTGTAGCCCTCGACGTCCGCTTTCGCTGCGAAATAAAGATAACGGCGATTCGCCTGAGATTCACCGGCAAATGCGTCTTTGAGATTGCCTTCTGTTTTGCTGCCTTTTAATGACACTATTGTAACCTCTCAAATGAAAACGAGTGTTAATTAGAACGAGTCTAAGGACGATTGACTGTATGCCTCAACCCTGCTCCTGTCAACCGTGGAAAACCCGGGCTGGACAGCGTCTCCACGCCAATGAGGATTGACGATGCAGGAGCCTGCCTGTAGCGTAATGCCGCACTTTGTATCGGAAAACCTTATGAGTTCTGCAAAGAAATTCAACCTCGAGAAGGCACTGGGGGACCTCGAAGAACTGGTCGAGGAACTCGAGTCCGGTGACCTGCCGCTCGAGAAAGCCATGAAGAAGTTCGAGGACGGCATCAAACTCACTCGCGGCTGCCAGAGCGCGCTTAATGAGGCCGAACAGAAAGTCGAAATCTTGTTAAAGGATGCAGGCAGCGAAGAACTCGATGAGTTCCTGACCGACGACGATTGATTCGCGCGCTGGGGCGCGCTCCTACAAAAGGGGACATTCTGCTTTTCTCGGCAGAAAAGCAGAATGTCCCCTTTAATGACTTATTCTTGCAGTAACGCCAGCAACGCCACCACGGTTGACTCGACGCCCGCCGTCACCGCCGGCTCCGGCGAAATCTTGAATAACGGCGAGTGGTGACTCGGCACGGGCGGGCCACCCGCCATCTCTGTGTCGAAGTCTTTCTGCGGCGTCCCGCCGATCGCCCAATAAACGCTCGGGATGTCCGGATCGTCGGTGAAAAATGGAAAATCCTCCGCCCCCATGCCCTTTGTCGGAATATCGACTACGGCGTCATCGCCCATCGCGTCAGCCCATGCCACTTTCAAACGTCGCGCAAGCTCGGCGTTGTTCCTCGTCGGCGGAACGCTCTCGTCTGATACGATCACTTCGGGCAACTTGTCTTCCGGCAGGCCGGCGACCCGCCCCATGTTTTCAGCAATTCGTTTTATGCCGTTCAACAGGATATTGCGCGTCTCCTCGCTCGTGTTTCTGACCGTCAGCTGCAGATGTGCCTCATCGGAAATAATGTTGTGCTTGGTTCCGGAATGAAACGATCCGACGGTTACCACACCCGGATCTCGGGGCGACAGTTCCCGGGCAACCAGCGTCTGCAATGCGAGCACGATCTGGCTTCCCAGTACGATCGGGTCTTTGCCGCGATGCGGGCTTGCGCCGTGCGCGCCCACGCCGTGGATGATGATATCGACCGTATCAGCTCCCGCGTAGGGCATGCCTTCGGAGACATTGATTACGCCGGCAACATCACTCGACGAAACGTGAAACGCCAACGCGTAGTCGGGCTTGCCGAATCGGCTCCAGAGCTCATCGTCTTTCATCGCACGCGCACCAAGTACGCGCTCCTCGGCAGGTTGAACGATAAGCATCAACGTGCCGCTCCATGCGTCCTTTCGGGCCGCCATCTGGCGCGCCGTACCGACGAGACTGGTTATGTGCACGTCGTGACCGCAGGCGTGCATCGTGAAGACCGTATTCCCGGTGATGGGGTCCGTTTGCGTCGCGCGGGACACATTTTCGAGACCGGACTTTTCCTCGACCGGCAGGCCATCCATGTCCGCCCGCATCATGACCAGCGGCCCCGGACCGTTCTCCAGGAGCGCAACGACGCCGGTGCCGCCAACATTTTCGGTGACATCAAATCCCGCGGCGCGCAGTTCTTTCGACATGCGCTTTGCGGTATTGAATTCGATCGTCGAAAGTTCAGGATTGCGATGAAAATGATCGAATAAATCGGCGAGATAATGATCGTAGTCTTCCCGGACGGCGTCGTTGAGATCCGCTGCTAATGCGGGTGCGGTCAGAAAGACTGCGATAAAGCACGCCAAGCGATTGGTCATCCGGATTCCCCGTTTCTCCTTGTCCGTGCAGTTTAACGGCAAAAAGGCAGTCCTGCAGATTCTGTGTCAGCTGCTGAACTTTAGAGAGAACTGAGAAATTCAGCCTTGACGCCTATACGGACAATGTCGCCGAATCAGCAGCGTCGGCCAATCTAATCAAACTTTGAATCAGGTATTTGCGGCACCACTGCTCTGCAGACGAGTAATCAGCGAGCGCAGAAAGACCTTGTTGAATCGTAGCTGGCACGCCGACGATACCTGCTCCATGAGCGATGAGCTCACACGCAGAATGGTGACCTGGCCTTCGGCAACTATGGAGGCCTGGCGCTTGGCACCCCGCACGTAACTTGTCTCACCGAAACAATCGCCGTTCGACAATGCGCCCAGCTTGTTGCCGTTTGCCTGCACGCTCACAGTGCCCGCAACGATGATGTAGAAGCGGTCATCGACTTCACCTTCGCGAACGATGTCTTCACCATCTTTGTATTCGTGCCAATCCGACGCGCGCAGCACTTCCCAGATTTCAGCGTGGGAGAATTCGTGGAAAAACGTGAGCGTACGCAGCAGGTCAAAATGCTCCTGATTGTCGAGGCTGTCGTACTTTTGGCGAAGATCTTTGTAGACGCGCGTCAGTTCCGCCGACATTGCGTTACCCGTGAGCAGACGCTTGTCCGGGTCTTTCTGCATCGTCCTCATCACGACTTGCTCGAGTTCCTCGGGGAGATCGTCGCGGTACGTGTGAATCGGCGGAGGTGTTGCATAGACTATCTGGTGTAACAACTTGGACAGCGAGTCGGCGCGGAACGGACGAAAGCCCGTCAGCAATTCGTACATGACGGCGCCCAGTGAATACAGGTCAGAGCGCGGCGTCAGCTCTTCCGACTGGACTTGCTCGGGCGACATATAGCTCGGCGAACCTGCGATGCCTTCGATGCGTGACACTTCAGAGTCACTGACGATCGCTATGCCGAAGTCGATAATGCGAACGTCGTTGTCAATCGTCAGCATCACGTTACTGGGTTTGATGTCGCGATGGATAACGCCGCGGCCATGCGCATAATGCAATGCCTTGGCACACTTATAAATGATCTCTACGACGTCGTCGACGCGAAGCAGATTATCGGGGCGACAATATGCGGCGAGGGTGCGCGCGCCCTGAATGTGTTCGGTAACCACATAGTAGCTGCCGTCTTCTTCACCCGCATCGTAGATCGGCATGATATTCGGATGTTGCAACATGCCGACCATGTGAGCTTCGTTGAAAAACATCTTGCGGGAAACTTTTGCGCGCTCGGCGTCCTGATCTTCTTCGATGTTGTAGACTTTGATCGCGACATCACGCCGGTAATACGGATCGTGAGACAGGTAGACGTTACCAGTACTGCCTCTGCCGATCTTATTGATGATGACGTATTTGCCGATCTTCTCGGGGACGTCGGCCGGGCGTTCTAAATCGCTTACCTTGCGGACCATGTTGTCTCAACTGGTTAGATCATGAGCCACCTGTACAAACCCAGTAATAATGCGGCATACAGGGCGGCTACGAGGTCGTCCAGCATAATTCCGAGCCCCCCACCTATTCTGTGATCCAGGTCCCGAATCGGCCACGGTTTAACGATATCCATTACCCGAAAAAGCACGAAAGCGAGTATCCATCCGGTGAGCGTGAACGGCGCCACCAGGAGCGTGATGTACATGCCCGTAATCTCGTCCCAGACGATGCCGCCATGATCGTGTACCCCTATGCGCCGCGCGCTTTCGCCGCACAGCCAGACGCCTGAGAGCACGAGCGCTGCTACGACCGCCAATTGAACATAAAGTCCCAGATCAAGCGTGAGCCAGAACAGAATAACGCCCGGAATCGAGCCAAACGTGCCCGGCGCAAACGGAGCAAGCCCTGTACCAAAACCGAACGCCAGGAAATGCACCGGGTCGGTCAGCACCGTCCGGGCGAAGCCCTTGTTCATGTCGTCAGGCGGATGGTTCATTGGAAGTGACGGTAACCGCTGTCCTCGTATTCCACAATGTCGCCGTCTTGGCGGCATACGAGCCCGTTGCCGTCCGTAACTCTCCCGACCGCCGTAATGTCGGCAATACTTCCGACCGCGTCGGGACTTGCCGTGAAGCACAGTTCGTAGTCGTCACCGCCCGTCAACGCGAAGCGTGTTCGATCGGCCTCGTCGAAGTGCAATTTGACGGCATCGGACACGGGCACGCGCTCGAGATCGAGTTCGCCACCGACACCGCTGGCCTCCAGTAATTTTTTCAGGTCACCAATGAGGCCGTCGGACACGTCGATTGCGGCGCTCGCGCGGCCAACAAGGCTCCAACCCGTCGCTATGCGCGCGCTCGGGCGCAGGAATCGGTTGACGAGGAAGTTGTCGTGCACGCCGCGACGAAGCAGCTCGAGGCCGGCGGCCGCATCACCGACCGTACCTGTAACGAATATCGTGTCACCGACTTGTGCACCACTGCGCAACAAAGCCCTGCCCTGTTCGACCTCCCCGGTAATGTGAACCGTCGCTACGACCGCGTCCCCGCTGGTCGTATCGCCACCAACGAGCGCGACGTCAAATTCTGCAGCGGCTTCGAACAAGCCGTTGGCGAAGTCGGTAAGCCACCGCGCGTCTTTCTGCGGTATGGTCAGCGCCAACGTCATCCAGCGCGGGCGCGCACCCATCGCGGCAATATCGGAAAGATTGACGGCCACCACGCGGTAGCCGATGTCGGCCGCACTCGAGTCGGAGGGAAAGTGCACGCCCTCGACGAGCGAATCGATAACCTGGATCTGGTCGCGCCCGGGTTCGGGCTCCAGCACGGCTCCGTCGTCGCCGATACCCGTCACGACCCCCGGCGTAGTCACCCGGCGATCGAAATAACGGCTTATCAGCTCGAACTCATCCACCGGTGTTTGCTTGTACCTCTGTTTCACGCAACGATTGTGCGGCGACGTCCAGGCACGCATTGATGTATTTGTGCCCTTCGACCGAGCCGAAGCGCCTGGCGAGATTGACGCATTCGTTGATCACAACCTTGTAAGGAATATCGATGCGCGTTTCGAGCTCGTACGTACCGATCAGCAGTATACCGAGCTCCACGGGATCCAGCTGTTCGAGCGGCCGGTCGATCAGGTTGTCGATGGTCTTCTCGAGCTCGGCCTGCGCCTTACAGATTGCGGGAAGCTGCTCATCGAAGAACGCCTGGTCTACACGTTCGTACGCGACCTGCTCGTGAAACTGCGCCAGCAGCTCCGAGGCGGAGTGCCCGGCGATCTGCTTCTGGTAGAGCGCCTGCAACAGCAGTTCACGTGCACGCGTTCGCGCGCCTGTTCCTTTTGAACCGGCATTACTCATGTCACAAACCTTCCAGGTATCGGTCGATCAGCTGTTAGTCGATGCGTCGCAACAAGTTGACCATCTCGATGACAGCGAGCGTGGCTTCTTCACCCTTATTGCCGGCCTTCGTTCCGGCACGCTCTATAGCCTGCTCGATGGTGTCAACAGTCAACACGCCATGGCCGATCGGGATACCATGCTTCTGCCCCGCCGCCGTAATGCCTTTCACACATTCGCTGGCAACGTACTCGAAGTGCGGTGTGCCGCCGCGGATGACAGCGCCCAGCGCGACAATGCCGTCGACGCGGCGAGTGGCCGCGATTTTGTCCACGGCTATCGGCATCTCGAACGCGCCCGGTACACGAATAATTTCAATGTCGGCGTCTGCCGCGCCATGCTGCCGCAGGCATCGCAGTGACCCTTTGATGAGGGAATCAACGATGAATTCGTTGAATCGCGCCGCCACGATGGCAAATCTGCCGTCGCGAACGATAAGGTCGCCTTCTGT
>Ga0209456_10000890_pt1 | contig 15089 bp, 15 predicted proteins | sample COG_11_FD_184755 | JGI IMG/M metagenome (GOLD analysis project Ga0209456, IMG submission 184755) | Pelagic marine sediment microbial communities from the LTER site Helgoland, North Sea, for post-phytoplankton bloom and carbon turnover... | ecosystem: Environmental > Aquatic > Marine > Neritic...
CCCTTCCTGCCATAAAAATTCACTGGTTCTTAAAAACATCCGGGTCCGCATTTCCCATCGGACAACGTTGGCCCACTGGTTAATTAAAATGGGAAGATCGCGATAACTGCTCACCCATTTGGCAAAAGAATCGGCGATAATGGTCTCCGATGTTGGCCGTACCACCAGCGGTTCAGCCAGTGCACCGGCCGGAACCAGACCGCCGCCAGGTCCTTTCTCAAGCCGGTGGTGGGTGACCACCGCACACTCGGTAGCAAAGCCTTCTACATGCTCGGCTTCTTTTTCAAGAAAGCTTAAGGGGATAAACAGTGGAAAATATGCATTTTTAACTCCGGTCTCCTTGAACATATCATCCAGCACCCGGACAATATTTTCCCAGAGAGCATAGCCCCAGGGTTTGATCACCATGCATCCTCTGACCGGCGAACGCTCCGCCAGATCGGATGCATTAATCACCTGTTGATACCATTCCGGATAATCTTCGGCTCTTGTCGGTGTTATGGCTGTCTGTACTTTACTTCCCATGTTGGTCCTTTCTATTGTTCTCGTATGCTTCGACTTCTTTCAGCAATACCTCAACCAGTTTTTCCTGGGGAAACTTTTTGACGACTTTTCCCCGTCGGAAAAGAATGCCGCTGCCGTCTGCTCCAGCTATGCCGATATCTGCCTCCCGCGCCTCTCCGGGACCGTTTACCACACAACCCATAATCGCTATTTTAATGGTCGAAGATGTGGTCAATAAGGCTTTTTCAACCTCTTCGACAATATTAAACAACTCGATGTTACACCGCCCGCAGGTTGGACAGGAGATTATCTCCGGCCCCCGCTGCCGTATACCCAGGGCTTTTAGAATCTCATATCCGACCCGGACTTCTTCAACCGGGTCCCGGGTCAACGAAACCCGAATCGTATCTCCGATACCATCGGCCAGCAAGGTCCCGATCCCCAGAGCCGACTTAACGATTCCGGAGTAAAGGGATCCGGCCTCTGTCACGCCAACGTGCAACGGTAGATCAGTTTGGGCAGATAAACGGCGATAGGCCTCAACCGTACGCGCAACGTCTGAGGCTTTTAAAGAAACCTTTATCTGGTGAAAATCAAAAGATTTAATCAACTCCACGTTGCGCAGGGCACTTTCCACCATGGCAACGGCAGTGACACCGCTATATTTTTCAAGGATATCCTTTTCTAGAGAACCCGAGTTTACACCGATTCGAATTGAAATATCGAGATCTTTGGCACAGTCAACCACGGCTTTTACTTTATGGGTGCTTCCAATATTGCCGGGATTAATTCTCAACGCATCGGCGCCCGCGCGGGCGGCAGCTATGGCCAAGCGGTGGTCGAAATGGATATCGGCGATAAGCGGAATGGAGATCTTGGCTTTGATGGCGGACAAGGCATCCGCAGCTTGCATATCAGGCACAGCCACCCGTATAATTTCACAACCGGCATTCTGCAAACGCTCGATTTGTGAGACAGTGGCATTGACATCAGCCGTCGGCGTATTGGTCATGGACTGAACCGCAACGGGTGCCCCTCCCCCTACCGGAACATTGCCGACCATTATCTGACGTGTTTTATTTCGATTACGGATAAAGGGCATTTCACAACATTATTTGATAGCTTCTGGTTTCTGGTCATTGGCCACTGGTAAATGGCCTCTGGTTACTGGTTCCTGACTTCTGGATCTGATTACAGGTCACTGGACGGCACGGAGCCGATCCTGCTCCAGTTACTTGCAAGTGGTCATCGGTAGGGCGGGCCTCCGTGCCCGCCGGGATGGTCCATCGGCGAAATAGAGATTGCCTTCTATAATTTCCAAAATCGATTCTCGTTAGGCCAACGGCCAGCCACCAGAGACCAGTCGCCAGCGATCAGGGACCAGCTGCCAAGAGATTGCCAACAAAAGCGAATTCGTGATATACTTGATAAAAAATTTTCGGGCCCTGAAAATTTTGAGATTATCAAACAAGGTGGCTTTATTCAAGTCTGGATTTGCGGTGCACTAGAGTCGAATATACCATCACCCACACCCAACCTTGACATTTTATTGAACATGTCATTGAATCCAAAACTTTGAGGATAAGGGGGATTTTTGATGACGCGTGATAAGGAGCAAAAATTTTCAAGCAAACATGAGGCTAACGCCCAGGCAGACCCGCTTGCAACAGACAAAATCAAAAAAAAGGCCAAAAATGGGGAAGTCGCCTGCGCCGTTGCCTTTCAGATTGCCAAAGAGTTGAAGCTCTCCCCGGCTGAAATCGGGAAGGCAATCGATTTGCTGGAATTTAGAATTTCTAAATGCCAGTTGGGGTTGTTTGGCTATGGCCCTAATAAAAAGAAGGTTAAACCCCGGGCACCTGAAAACCAGCAGATGGAAGGGGCGATCCGGGAGGCCCTGATAGCCAGAAAACTTGCCTGTCACCAAGCCTGGAGCATCGCAGGCCGGTTTAAAGTCCCCAAAATGACCGTCAGTGCCGCCTGTGAAGCCCTGGGAATTAAAATCAAGCCTTGTCAACTGGGGGCGTTTTAAACGATTAGATCGTTTAGATCATTAAGTTCGTTAGGGTCGTGAAAACGATCCAAGCCATCCAAACGATTCAAACCAACTAAACCTATTCAACTAAAATCTAAATTGGCCGAAATATAGACTAAATGAGTTCATCAGCAATCCATAAGCTTTTTCATCAAGGACGCGTATTTGCGCTCATTATCCTGATTTTGTGGGTAGTCGGCGTCCTTTACGTAATAAATCCTATTATCAGTGATTACAAATTTGTCACGCTTCACAAAATTCTCAAAGCCGGGGAAATAACGATAATAACCAGAAATACCCCCCATTGCTATTATCTTTATCGTGATCAGCCCATGGGATTTGAATATGATCTGGCACAGGAATTCGCCGATTATTTAGGTGTCGAGGCGAAAGTTAAAATCACTGAAAACTGGAGACAAATGGTTGCGGAGTTAAAGAACGGCAACGCGGCCTTAATTGCAGCGGGAATAACCGTTACTCCCAAAAGACAAAAACGGGTTGCTTTTTCAGACGGATACATGGATATCCAGCAGCACATTATTTCTCATCGAAACCGTGCCAAAATAAAAAATGTTGCCGATCTTGCCGGAAAAACCATCCACGTTCAAATGGCAACAGCCTACCAGGAGCGGCTTGAGGAACTCCGCAGGCAGGGTATCGGTTTTACCCTCGAACTGCACAAGGATTTAGCCACCGAGGAGCTGATCCAGCAGGTGGCCGAGGGTGAAATCGAATTGACAGTCGCCGACAGCAATATCGCCCGCCTCAATCAACGCCATTATCCCCGGGCGGTTATGGCGAGCGCGATCAGTGAATTGAGGCATCTCGGCTGGGCTGTGCATCCCGAAGCCCATCAGCTTCGGGAAAAAATCAATTCCTTTTTTGCATCCATCAATAAAAGCGGTCGGTTTGATGAAATATACAATAAATACTACGGAGATATAGGAAATTTTGATTACGTCGACCTGCGGTCCTTTCATCGCCGGGTCAAAAGCCGACTGTCCCGCTACAGCCCGTTTATCAAAGCAGCCGCCAAAAAGCACGGTTTCGACTGGCGTTTGATTGCCGCCCAGGCCTACCAGGAATCTCATCTGGATCCGTGGGCCAAGAGCCATGCCGGCGCAAAGGGTTTGATGCAGCTACTCACCAGAACGGCCCGCAGCCTGAGGGTGGCTGATATCTATAATCCGGTAGACAACATCAATGGCGGAGTACAGCATTTAAAAAATTTATTTGACCACTTTGACAGCGTAACAGGTGATGATCGGCTGTTGATCGCACTGGCAGCTTACAATGTAGGCCAGGGCCATATCCAGGATGCCCGCAAGCTGGCCATCAAAAAGAATTTAGACCCCAATTTGTGGGAGTCGCTGAGCAAAACACTACCATTATTAAGATACCGAAAATATTATAAAAATGCTAAATATGGCTACTGCCGGGGCACTGAGCCCGTTTTGTATGTCAAACAAATCATGATCTACTACGATATCTTAAAACGGCAGGGAATCGAATATGGAGAAGCACAAGCGAAACTAAAATTAAGTGCGCAAGCGGATAGCATATTTAACTACCTTTTTTAATTCTGCTGCCTGCTTCTAACCCATAAACGAGGCATTCTCTCCCACAAAGGGGTTATGGCGCTTTTCCTGCCCGATGGTGGTCGTCGGCCCATGTCCGGCATGGACCCTGACATCGTCGCCGAGTATAAACAGTTTCTGCTGGATACTCTCCTTGATGATCTCAAAGCTGCCTCCCGGGAAGTCTGTCCGGCCGATGGAACCCGCAAACAGGGTATCGCCGACAAAAACATCATCCTTAGCGTAAAGGGAGATCCCGCCCCGGGTGTGTCCCGGCGTATGAATGACGGTCAGGGTTAGGGTGCCGAAGGTAATATCATCACCGTCTTGCAGTTCCCTGTCCGGGGCCGGCGAGTTTTCGGCCTTAAGCCCCCACGCGGCAGCACTGTCGGCGACCTGATTGAGCATCGGTGCATCAAGGGGATGAATGAAAATTGGAGCGCCGGTAACGTCATGTATCCTTTTATTGGCACTGACATGATCCATATGACCATGGGTGTTGATAATATATTTGACGGTCAGGTTAGATTCGGCCAGAGCATGTAAAATTCGATCCGCTTCTTCTCCGGGATCAATAACCACCGCCTCCAAAGTTTCCTCACAGCCCAGAATAAAACAATTTGCCTGGATCGGCCCGACAGCTAATGTCTTTATAATCAAAATGTTATCCTCCTTGTAGTTCAGTTCAGATGACAGAGGCTTTTGATTTGGGATTTTGGATTGCGGATTGCGGATTTAAAAAAAGGAAGAATGTCTTATCTAAAAACCTGGCGCACTAAATCCTGACACCTGACACCTGAAACCTTAGTCCAGAAACCGTTCCGTTATCTTTTATCCTTCAACCGTATCGCCTTTTCTTAGTTTTCCCTCTTTCTCAAGTTCCCCACGGATACTGTCCATGATTCCGTTAACGAAGGCTCCGGATTCTTCCGTACCGAATTTTTTCCCGACATCGACGGCTTCGTTAATGGACACTTTCGGGGGGATATCGTCACAGTAAAGGAATTCAAAAACCGCAATGCGCATCACATTGCGGTCCACGCAGGACATGCGGTTGATGTCCCAGTTTTTTGAAAATCGCACGATCAGGGCATCGAGTTCGCCTTTTACCTCCAAGACCCCGTTTACCAGTTTGAGAAAAAACGGTCGTGTCTTTTTCGAAGGGTTGAAATTTCCACAGAAGCACTCCAGCATCTCTGCAGATGCTTTATTTCTCATATCCATGTAAAAAAGCGCCTGCATGGCGAGCTCTCGCGCCCGACGACGAGTTCCCATGATCTTATCTAATCAATCGCTTCAAAAAGATTTGCCATCTCTATAGCAGCCACGGCGGCACTCCAACCTTTATTGCCGGCTTTTGTACCGGCACGTTCAATTGCCTGCTCGATAGTATCCGTGGTAATAACACCGAAGATAACCGGAGTCTCAGATTCCATGCTGGCCATGGCCACACCTTTGGATACTTCGGCGCTGACATAGTCGAAGTGGGGTGTGGAACCCCTGATGACGGCACCCAGACAAATGACGGCATTGAAGCGTTTGGTTTTTGCCATTTTCATGGCCACCAGGGGAATTTCAAAAGCCCCGGGGACTTTAACCACCTCAATATCTTTTTCATTGGCACCACTGCGAACCAGCGCATCCAGAGCACCGCTTAAAAGCTTTTCGGTGATAAAATCATTAAAGCGGCTGACAACCAGCGCGAACCTCTTACCTTCAGCATTAAGTTTCGCCTCATGGAGTTTCGGCATGTGCGCTCCTTTCGGTGTTAGTTGATTAGTTGATTAGTTAAATAGTGATAAAGGATTTCAATCAATCTGACTATCAGAATGTCAAACTATTTGACTATTCAACTACTTTCTATTTTTCTATTTAACTAAATCACGGATTGGCATCCATGTTTAGCAGATGCCCCATCTTCAGTTTTTTACATTCCAGATAACACTTATTGTGTTCATTGGCCTCGACTTCGATGGGAACCTGTTCTGTTATGCTGAGACCGTATCCATCCAGTCCCACCATTTTTTTGGGATTGTTGGTCAAAAGCCTCATTTTCCGGACACCTAAGTCAACCAGAATTTGTGCCCCGATGCCGTAATTGCGCATATCCGGTTCAAAGCCCAGTTCTTCGTTGGCTTCAACCGTATCGAAACCGTCTTCCTGCAGAGCGTAGGCCTTAATTTTATTGACCAGTCCGATGCCGCGGCCTTCCTGCCGGATATACAAAAGCACACCGCTGCCTTCTGCTTCCATTTTGGCCATAGCATTGTGAAGTTGCGGTCCACAATCACAACGCAGGGACCCGAAAATATCGCCGGTTAAACACTCCGAATGGACGCGCACAAGGATAGGTTTCTCGGGGTCAATTTCGCCTTTGATCATGGCTATGTGCAAAAGATTATCCACATCATTCTCATAGACTACCGCTTTAAAATCACCGGCAACGGATGTGGGAATATTGGTTTCGGCGGCACGGTGCACAAAGGATTCCATCCGCATGCGGTATTCAATTAAATCAGCGATGGTACAGATGCCCACACCGTGTTTTTCACTGAATTCTTCAAGGCTCGGCATGCGGGCCATCGTACCGTCTTCATCCATGATTTCGCAGATAACCCCGGCGGGTTTCATACCGGCCAGGCGTGCCAGATCGACCGACCCCTCGGTCTGACCGGCCCTGACGATAACGCCACCCTCCCGCGCCCTGAGGGGGAAAATGTGGCCGGGCCGTACTAGGTCTCGGGGACCGGCATCATCTGCCACGGCGGTTAGGATCGTAGTGGCCCGATCGGCAGCTGAAATACCGGTGGAGACACCGCATCGGGCTTCAATGGACACGGTAAAACCGGTTCCGTAAGGGGAGGTATTGTTGTCGACCATCGGGGGAAGATCCAACGCATCGATTTTATCCGGGGTCATCGGAAGACAGATCAGCCCGCGGCCGTGTTTGGCCATAAAATTGATAGCCGCGGGGGTCACGGCCTCAGCAGCCATGCAAAGGTCACCCTCATTTTCCCGGTCCTCGTCATCCACCAGGATGACCATGCGCCCTTCGCGAATATCTCGAATCGTCTCTTCAATAGTAAGGTGTGGCATTTTTTTCTAAATTCTCCAAAATATTTTTCCAGGTTAATTGGTTTTTCTTTGAAACCAATTTGATAAAACTTGTTTTAATCGATGAACCCCGTCTTTAGCAGATACGCCTTATCAATAGCCGATGGTTTTTCAGCCTCTTCTTTATTCCGGCCCGGCCGTGCGTTCATAAATCGTTCGACATATTTACCGAGCATGTCAGTTTCAATGTTGACAGGGTCGCCTATATTTTTAAAGCCAATCGTCGTCAATTGGGCAGTGTGCGGTATGATGCTTACGGAAAAGCTGTCGGCATCACAGGTATTGATGGTCAAACTGATGCCGTCTACCGCAACCGAGCCCTTGTGAATCATATATCTAGCCAACGATTCGGGAACGTCGATGGCGACAATGATCGCATTGGCCAGGGTCTCCCGTTGTCGAATAGTTCCAACACCGTCGATATGCCCCGACACCAGGTGCCCGTCGATTCGATCGGAAAGTCGCAGGGCCCGTTCGATATTCACCCGTTGGCCGACTTTGGCCTGGCCGAATGTTGTCGTTTGAAGGGTTTCGGGGGAAATGTCAACTTCAAAATGCCTGCTGGTGATTTTGACTGCCGTCAGGCAGGCGCCGCTGACGCAAAGGCTGTCACCGATTTTCGTCTGATGCAAATCAAAATCAGCCTCAACGGTCAGCCGTCTTCCCCGGCCGGCTGTTCGAATGGCGGAGATTGCGCCAAAACCCTCAATGATTCCTGTGAACATCGCAAACGTCCGTTTTGTTCCGTTAAGTTCGATTTGATCGTTGGGCTCGTTAAACCAGATCTTCCAACCACAAAACCCACCTTCGCCGTTCCAACGAACTAAACCCTTCAAACCGTCTAACGCAATAAGATAAGTACAAATCAGGTTTTTTCAACATATCCTTCTATGAGAACATCATCATCAAAACGATGAACCGAGATATCTTTCAACGCTACACTCTGGCTCATCAGTTCCGCACCCGGACCGCTGCAAATGGGGACACCGTCATCACCGCCTAAAATTTTAGGTGCATAGAAAAACTGCACTTTGTCCACAATGCCGGTGTTAAAAGCCGAGGCCATCAACCGGCTACCACCCTCAATTAAAATGCTGGAAATCTCCATAGCGCCAAGTTGCACCATTAAAGCGGTCATATCAATTTGATTATCCTTGAGCGAAGCCTCGATCACCCGGGCGCCGGCCTTTTCTAAGGCGGTTCTTTTATTCCGCGCCACACCGTTGCCGGCCACCAGGATCGTATCGGCACCAGAAGGTTGCTGCAATACCCTTGCACCCGGAGCAATGGAAAGATGAGAGTCAAGAATGATTCTTACCGGATCCTTGCCCTCCCGATCGTCGAGACGGGTGGTCAAACTCGGATTGTCCATTTTTACCGTATTGATACCCACCATGATAGCATCCACCGCATGGCGCAAACGATGGACGAACCGGCGGGCCGCCTCCCCGGTTACCCATTTGGAATCACCGGCACGGGTGGCTATCCGCCCGTCAAGGGTTGCAGCGCATTTGGCAATCACAAATGGTTGACCGCTAGTAATATATTTGATAAATGCCTCATTTTGTTTCCGGGCCTGCTCCTCACAAACACCGGTTGTCACTTGAAGCCCGTGCCGTTTCAAATATTCAGATCCACCGCCGACCACATTCTGATTCGGATCCGACATGGCAACCACCACCCGGCTGATGCCGGCTTCCAGTATCTTTTGGGTGCAGGGCAGAGTACGCCCGGTATGGTTACAGGGCTCGAGGGTAACATAGAGGGTCGCGCTGGCGGCGAGTTTCCCGGCAGCGTCAAGGGCATTGACCTCCGCGTGGGGTCCGCCGACCACTTCGTGATACCCGTCGCCCACTATCTCGCCGTCTTTTACAACAATGGCCCCAACCATGGGATTTGGAGAGGTATATCCCTCCCCCTTAATCGCAAGGTCCAGGGCCATTTGCATGAAATGCTGGTCATCCATTTTTAGTTGACTGGTTGAATAGTTATATAGGGTAATCGGATTTCAACCGATTGGAATAGCTGACTATTCGACTATTTTCAGTCCCCTTTCTTCTGCCTTCTGTCATCTGCCTTCTGTCATCTGTTATCTGTCATCTGCCTTCTGTCATCTGTTATCTGTCATCTGTCATCTGTCATCTGTCATCTGTCTTCTGTCATCTGTCTTCTGTCATCTGTCTTCTGTTCCCTGTCCGCTGGTTTCTCGTGATTGCTCAAAAGGCTTTTCAATTCCGAAACAAAATCATTCACATCTTTGAATTCCCGATACACCGATGCAAATCGCACATAGGCCACGTCATCGAGTTCGTGCAATTTGGCCATAATTTTCTCACCGACAACGGAGGCTGGCAACTCCTTTTCACCAATCTCTCGTAAATCCCGTTCCAGATCATCAATAAATTCTTCGATCACATTCATGCTGATGTCGCGTTTTTCACAAGCCTTTTTGACACCGCTGCGCACTTTTTCCCTGTTGAAAACTTCTCGCCGCCCGTCCTTCTTAATAATCATAATGGGAACTTCTTCAATGTGCTCGTAGGTCGTAAAGCGCCTGCTGCAATCGATGCACTCCCGGCGCCGCCGGATCACACTGGCATCCTTGCTCAACCTGGAATCGATTACTTTGTTGTCAGTTTCGCCGCAATAAGGACATTTCATGAGCGTTCCCCCTCATTATCGGGTTCTATTTGTTTTAATTCAATATTGGCTTCGGCCAGCAATTCTTTGGCCAAGGGATCCGCATAGCCTGATTGGTAATAGATCTCTACAATTCCGGCATTGATAATCATCCTAGCGCAAATGGAACAGGGTTGGTTAGTGCAGTAAATGACGGCCCCTTTAACTGAAACGCCATGGTAAGCGGCTTGAATAATTGCATTTTGTTCAGCATGAATCCCCCGGCAGAGTTCATGCATTTTTCCGGATTCAATGCCCATTTGCTCACGCAAACAGCCAACTTCGAGGCAGTGTTTGAGATTGGCCGGCGCGCCGTTATATCCGGTTGACAGAATGCGCTTATCCTTGACCAGAACGGCACCTACCGCCCGCCTGAGACAGGTTGAGCGCTCAGCTACGAGGTTGGTGATATTCATGAAATAAGTTTCCCACGAAGGGCGATTTTCCGTTTTTACCATACGGGTTTAGAACCTCCACAATTATTCAGCATATTTCGACAAAATCAGTGAAGCGTTGGTACCGCCAAATCCAAAGGAATTGGTCATGGCATTTTGAACTTTGGCTTTACGGACGACATTGGGCACATAATCCAAATCGCATTCCTCGGCCTGATTTTCGTAGTTGATGGTCGGCGGCATCGTGTCTTGATGAACGGTCAGTGCAGTGAAAACGGTCTCTATACCACCGGCTCCCCCGAGCAAATGTCCGGTCATCGATTTGGTCGAACTGACCGCCAAACATTGGGCATGCTCCTTGAACACCGTCTTTATCGCCCGGGTCTCATATAGATCGTTCAACTGGGTGGAGGTCCCGTGGGCATTGATGTAGTCAATCCGGCTGTAGTCAAGCGCAGCATCCTCAAGGGCCGCTGTCATACACCGAACGGCACCGCCACCGTCCGGGGGCGGTGAGGTCATATGATAGCCGTCGCCACTCATCCCGTATCCGGTAATTTCGGCATAGATAGGGCCGCCACGCTCTAGGGCATGATCGAGGGCTTCGATAATTAAAATACCGCTGCCTTCCCCTACCACAAAACCGTCCCTGTCTCTGTCGAAAGGGCGCGATGCTTTGTCAGGTTCATCATTGCGGGTCGACAGGGCCTTCATAGAACCGAAACCGGCTACACAGGTCGGACTGATAACCGCTTCACTGCCGCCGGTAATCATGGCGTCCACGGTTCCGTCCTGGATCAGTCTGACTGAATTTCCCACTGCGTGGGCACCGGCCGCGCAGGCCGTGGCAAGTGAAGAATTCGGTCCCTTGGCGCCAAAGTGGATCGATATCATTCCGGGGACCATATTTCCAATCATCATGGGAATAAAAAAGGGGCTTACTCTCCGCGGCCCCTGCTCGGAAACCTTAAGGACGGTATCCTCCATGAAGCTCAACCCGCCCAGCCCACATCCTGTTATGGCCCCGACTCTGGATTCATTGGAACTATCAATTACCAGGCCGGAGTCCTCAACGGCCATACGGCAGGCTGCCAGAGCAAACGCAATAAAAGGTTCAACCCGGTTGGCATCTTTTTTAGGCATGAAATCCTGCGGGTTGAAATTCTTGACTTCAGCAGCAATCTTTGTCGGATAAGCGGATGCGTCAAAAAGCGTAATTTCTGCCGCACCGGATTTTCCGGCGCACAGAGACTCCCACGTCTGATCAACGCCGATACCCACCGGTGTGACTAGTCCCAACCCCGTGATAACAACGCGTTTCTTCATATGCTTCGCTCGTCCATTTTTAGCTAATTGCAAAAGCCGGTGGGCTTCAGGGCCAAGTCCACCGCCTACCGTCCGCCGGCAGCGGAACAACATGAGATCTGAAGTCCTACGGCCTTCCCGACGGACCGCTACCGTGGGGCCCGAAGGGCGGACAACATGGCAAAATCGACCTCATCCTTTGAATTCATCAAAGGGGATATCCAGAACCCGTCTGCCGTCTAGTGTGCCGCTACATAGTCCATGGCATCCTTGACGGTAGCGATCTTTTCGGCATCCTCATCAGAAATTTCAACATCAAACTCTTCTTCCATGGACATAATTAGTTCAACCAGATCAAGGGAGTCCGCTCCCAGATCGTCTACAAAAGACGCCTCGGGTATGACTTCGTCAAGATCAACACTCAGTTTTTCAGCAATAATCTTTTTTACTTTTTCCTCAACAGACATCAGAGTTACCTCCTTCCAGATAGCTGGGCCCAAACGGCCGCAGACAATGGTGAATAAAAAAATGCTCGCAGAGCTCACAGACGAAGGCTCATGGTTGACAGTTCTACATGTACATACCTCCTGATACATGTATAACCTGTCCGGTTATATAAGCAGCTGAATCAGACGCCAGAAACACAACCGTCGCCGCAATGTCTTCCGGAGTTCCGGCGCGACCCAAAGGAATCTGGTTTACCATGGCCTCCTTGGCCTTATCGGGAAGATCGGCCGTCATATCGGTTTCAATGTAACCCGGGGCCACCACATTGGCGGTGATACCCCGTGAGGCCAACTCTTTGGCAACTCCTTTGGTAAGGCCTATGATACCGGCCTTGGAAGCGACATAATTGGCCTGACCCGGATTTCCGCTCACCCCTACCACCGATGAAACGTTGATAATGCGACCGTAGCGTTGTTTCATCATAGGCTTGGTGACCGCCTTGATACAAAGAAACGTCCCTTTTAAATTGATGTTAAGGACGTCCTCCCAATCGGATTCCTTCATGCGAACCAGAAGGCCGTCCCGGGTAATACCGGCATTGTTGACCAAAACATCAATTCGTCCGGTTTCATCCAGGGCACGTGCAATAAATCCCGAGACCTCTTTTTCAGAAGCAACATTTACCTGTATACCGGTGGCGGTACCGCCGGCTTCGGCTACCAGTCGTTCGGTTTGAGCCGCAGCCTCACCAGCTGACGAATAGTTAAAAAAGATATGGTTGTCGGCATGGGCAAACGCCAGGCAAATGCCCCGGCCGATACCCCTGGAACCGCCGGTCACCAGAATCGTCCGTTTGACACTGTCGGTCATAACTACCTCTCAAAAACGATGTCGGCCAGCTTATCCATGTCGGTAATGATGTTTTGACAACTTGCCGTCAGCTCGGTGTAGGAAATATTCTGCATAAAACTATGGGTCATATCCAGATCACAGGCACCACAGCCCATCACGATTTTCAAGATGCCCTGGGATACCATCTGGGCCGTCTCATTGGCAAAAAGCCGTGAAATCAATTTCATCTTTCCTGCGTCGGCATCACCATTTTTAACCTTCGCCAAAGCTTTACGGGCCAGGCTGGCCCCCACCTCGACATGGGCCATCATATCCGCCAGAGCGAACATGACATACTGCTGCTTGGTCAACCGCTGTTCTTGGGCCAGGTCGATTGACTGGTTCAAAGCGCTGGCCGCAAGTCCGTAGATCCGGCCGCTGATATCATCCACCTCACCGTCCAAACGCATCATCTCATCACTGATGGACCGGTAAAACGCACCCTTGGATTTACGGCTTTTCTTCCAGCGGAACATACTGATAATATTTTGCTGAATCTCACTGGTACCTTCGTAAATGCATGTAATTCGCACATCCCTTTTTATTTTTTCGACCTCGTACTCGGTAATGTAGCCATATCCCCCCAGAGCCTGAATAGCGTCTTCGGCTGCTTTGTTGGCCGATTCGGTGGCAAACAGCTTGGCAATTGAGCCCTCCACTTCAAGGTCTTTTTCCCCGGCATCCAGTCGTTCGGCTGTCTCTTCAATAAAGGCCTCTGCTGCGGCCAGCCGGACGACGTTCGGTATGATCAATTTGTGGGTGTATCCCTGCTTTTCCGATAAAGGCGCTTTAAACTGGATGCGTTCTTTGGCATAATGGATGGCAATTTCCATTGCCGCCTCCCCGCCGCCCAAACCCATGGCGGCAACCATCAGTCTCGTATACCCGAAGACTTTACTGGCCTGTTTGAATCCCTGGCCGGGGACGCCCCCGATCAAATTTTCAATCGGCACGAAGGCATCCGAAAACGTCAGCGGTGAGGTATTGGAAGCTCTTATCCCGTGCTTTTCTTCTCCTTTCCCCGCAGTGTAGCCCTTGGTACCTTTTTCCATGATAAAAAAAGTAGCGCCTTCGGGGGTATTGGCCAGAACGGTAATGAAGTCAGCATACAAACCGGTGGAAATGAACTGTTTGCTGCCGTTTATTTTGTAGCCGGTGATTTCGCCGGCATCATTGGTCACCGGATCAGCCTTGGTCTTGATGGCGACCACATTGCTTCCGGCATCGGGTTCAGTGACCGCATAGGCAACCAGCGCCTTGCCTTCCGCAATGGCTCCGAGCCATTTTTGCTTCTGCTCTTCGGTACCCCCGACCATAATCGGATCGGCACCCAGCTGAATGGCGAAAAATGCGGTGGTAACACCCAGGCAAATTTTGGCCATCTCCCGGGTAACCTCACAGCTATCCCGGGCACCCCCCCCGATTCCACCGTACGCTTCCGGCAGCATTAGCAGCTGTAATCCAATCTCAGGCCCCAGCATTTCCCGGATCGTTTCTTCCGGAAATATTTCCTTGCGATCGAATTCAAGTATTTTTTCTTTGGTCAACAGTCGCTTTCTCAGCTGCGCTATGGTATCCAGTACCATTTGCCTTGACTCTTGATCCAATCCCTGGAGTTGGGTTTCCTCAGAGGCCATTGGTTCGTTCCTCAATGAAGTTTTTCGTTAATAGTTAAGAGAGCTGAAGTTTTAGAGCTTCTTCGCGGGATAAAAGTAACCCCCATCAATAGCAGGGGGTTGTTGCAAACCTGGTATACTTCACAAAATTAGGCGTTAATCCTCATCTGTTGAAATAACGGTACGACCTTTGTAAGAACCGCAGCTGGGACAGGCATGATGCGGCAAAGTTGCCTCACCGCAATCAGGACAGGTTGATAGATTCGGGGCCGCTGTTTTTTGGTGTGTTCGTCGCTTGTCGCGTTTCGACTTGGATGTTTTTCGCTTGGGTACTGCCATAAGTAATCTCCTAACTATTTAATATATTTATAAATAAATAAAATTAACTACTTAATTTTCAAGGTGCGGTTCTAGTAATTCAAAATCAGATGAATGTCAAGGATTTTCAAACAATGCTTCAATTTTGTTGTCTTGTAATGGGGCAGCTTCTATGCTATTGAACTTACCCTGCAGCTGTAAGCCATAT
>Ga0209456_10000891_pt1 | contig 15082 bp, 13 predicted proteins | sample COG_11_FD_184755 | JGI IMG/M metagenome (GOLD analysis project Ga0209456, IMG submission 184755) | Pelagic marine sediment microbial communities from the LTER site Helgoland, North Sea, for post-phytoplankton bloom and carbon turnover... | ecosystem: Environmental > Aquatic > Marine > Neritic...
AAAAACAATCATTTGTTTTGAAATTGTTTTCTCTTTGGTTTCAATTTTTTTTCTTAAAAAGATGTACGCAGCTGATGCAATCAATACAAATCCAAATAAAATTTTAAAAATATCAGGGGCAACATCAGTAGATATTATTGCACCTAAAACAGTTCCAGGAATTGAAAGTAATCCAAGTTTGAGACCTAAAGAATATTCTATTCGTTTTTGTTTTGAATAAGAGATTGTAGATGCAGTGGCATTACTTAATGCAGCAAACAAACTATTGCTTGCTGCAGCAGTTGGTGGAAGGGACGGTGTTGCCGCTCGAACCGATGTACGAACACCGAACGTACCTGCCGCTGGTGGGAGTGTGCGCGTCGGTGTCCGGGCCTCCGAGATTGTCCTCAGGGGTCGTGAAGGGGCCAAAGAGCGTCCAGTGAGCGAGGTCGAAAGTGCCTTCTTCGTAAACCGTCTGGGCGACCGCGCCTTGCGCCGGCACGAGCAAGACGAGCAGCACAAAGGACATCACAGTGAATCGGAGCATGGCGGTTCCCTACCTGGGCCGATGATAATACGAAAGCTCCCGCGCGGGAAGCTATCCTGACTTCCTCGACAGTTTGCGAGCACGCCTTAGAAGCGGTACGACCCGCCGCCTGAGGAATCCCTTGTCTGCCATCGAGCTCATGACCCCCCGTATGCTCCAGGACATGCGGGCATCCTGCCAACTGGCCGCCGACTGCCTGACCGCGGTGGGGGAGGTGATCCGTCCTGGGACTGCGACGAGCGACATCGACGCGTTCGTTCACGAGTACATCGTGTCGCGCGACGCGCACCCGTCGCCGCTGAACTACAAGGGCTTTCCGAAAAGCGTGTGCACGAGCGTGAATGATTGCGTCTGCCATGGGATTCCGGGGGACCAGGTCCTGAAGGACGGAGACATCGTCAACGTCGATGTCACCACGTACCTGCCGAAGAAGCACGGCTACCACGGCGACACGAGCGTGACTTTCTACGTGGGCGAGCCCAGCAAGGACGCGATCCTGGTCGTCGAGACGGCCCGACGCTGCCTCGAGCTCGGTATCGCCGAGGTGAAGCACGGCAAGCGGATCGGCGACATCGGCGCGGCGATTCAAGAGTACGCCGAGGGGAAGGGCTGCTCGGTTGTCCGCGACTACGTCGGCCACGGCGTCGGCCGCGAGTTCCACATGCCGCCACAGATTCCGCACTTCGGCCGGCGCGGCAAAGACAAGCGCATCAAGGCCGGCATGGTCTTCACCATCGAACCGATGATCAACATCGGCGGCTACCAGACCGAGGTGATGGATGACGACTGGACCGTGCTCACGATGGACCGATCGCTCTCAGCGCAGTTCGAGCACACAGTGCTGGTGACGCGCGACGGCGTCGAAGTGCTGACCGCGCGCAAGCATGTCGTCCTCAACAGCGAGGACAAGCCCTGGGCCGACATCGGTCCGTTGTCATCGCCCGCCGCCTGGAACGCAAAGCAAGAAAAAACGGGCTGACGACAGAGTCGCCAGCCCGCATTTCAGGTCGTCCCCAGCTCGCTACGGGCAGGGCTCGACGTCGACGACGGTGAACACCTTCGCCTGGCTTGGGAAGGCCGTGCTAGGGAACGCCAGAGAGCAGGTCTCGCTATTCGGGCCCGTTGCGCTGGGCGCGACGTCCGCGGTGATATCCACGTTGGCAAAGATGACGAAGGTCTCGCCACCCGCGATGAGCGTGCGGCCCAGTTCCGGTTCCCCATCCGCATTGAACACGAACGAAAAGCCGTAGTTGGCCGTGATGTTGGCCGACTCTCCGCCCATAGCGACTTCCGAGTCGAATTCCACATTCACCATTCCCTTCGCAGGATCGATCGGCTCGCCCAACGCCGTGCCGATCTCGGCCACCAGCGCGTCGGGGATCACTTCGGCCTCCGCCATGTCTTCGCCTCCCGCGGGCACCTCGGCCGTGAGAAGCTCACCCCAGGCGTTGGGCGCGGTCGTCAGGAACATGGCGGTCCCCACGGGTGCCTCGAGCGAAAACGCGCCGCCTGCAACGCTCGTCGTCGACTGTCCGCCAACGACCGCTACGGTCGCCCCTACGAGCTCGGTCGGCTCACCTTCCAGGACGGCGCTATAGACGGTCCCACTCACGGTGGCCGTGCTGGATCCACCGCCGCCGCTGCTTCCCGAATCCCCACAGCCAACGAGGCTGAAGGTCAAACCAATACTCAAAAACAACCAAGCGCATTTACGCATATGTCCCCCTGTATGAATGGGACAGGGTAGTGGACCCCGCGAGGCATGGCCAAATTTGGCCGCCTGGGGGTTCAGTTATCGGTCTACCGAGAATCCGGCGTGTCCGATACGTAGAGGTCTCCCCGGTTTTCCCGCACGTAGAGCCGTTGGAGCGCCATTCCCTCGCATGGCCCTTCGACACAGTAGCCGTCGTGAAGACGGTAGGTCGCCCCGTGTGTGCCGCATACCAGGTGCGCCCCGTCTTCGCTCAGGAGCTCACCCGTTCCCCCATCGAGCGGTACCGGAAGATGCTGGCAAAGGTTGCGGTACGCGACGATGATCCCGCTCTCGTCACGAAGCAGCAACACCATGACAGGCAGACCATCAGTGTCTTGGCCGAGTCGCGCCGTGCGCACGACGCCCTCCGGCAGCTCTTCCTCACGGCAGACCCAGACCTCCAACGCGGTCAGTCCTTCCCAGGTTGGGCGTACGTTCCGCGGGCGGGTACCGAAACCAGATCGCGCCGCGGCACCCAAAGGCCAGTAAGCCAGCCGCCATAGACGCAGCCGGTATCGAGTCCAACCGAATGAGGACGGTTCTGAAGCCCGCGCACCGCGTCGTGCCCGAACACCACCAGCCGAGGCCCCGGCCAGACCGAAGCCCAGGGCGTGCCCTCCTCGTAGCTTCTCGACGAGGTTCCATCGTTGAGGATGCTCCGCATGTTCATGAGGTCGTCCGGGTCCTGGTCTTCGAGAGGGAGGTCGGGCAACAAGCCGGCATGCACGACCAGAGCGTCGTGCTCGGGGAGCTCGATCCAGAGCGGGAGGGCCGCAAGCCACTGCCAGTCCTCGTCTGTGAGCTCGTCGGCGACCCGTTGGTGGGCAGGTTTGAGCTTCGGAAGCTCGCTGCCTGCGCGCTTCGCATCCCACCATTTCAGGCAATGCTGGTCGTGGTTGCCCCGCACGGCGCGGCCCTTGAGCTCCCTCACGAGCCGAATAACTCCTAGCGAATCCGGCCCCTTGGCCACCAAATCTCCGACGAGAACAAGTTGATCGCCGTCTTCCCAGCCCGACTCCTCCAATAGGTCCTCGAGCTCCTCTCGGCAGCCGTGGACGTCTCCCACGATGAGGGTACGGACGCTCATATCCCGATCTTGGGCGCGTCCCCCAAAGAATCCAACAAAGATTCCAAGTTCGTGAGGCCCCCGACGCGTTGACACCCGGCCCAAACCCGCAATACAGGCGTCTCCATGATCAAAGAAGGCCGCAAGGCTCCCGCGTTCAATTTGCCCTCGTCCACGGGCGACAAGCTGGCCCTCAAAGACCTCGCCGGCAAGTACGTCATCCTCTACTTCTACCCGAGGGACAACACGCCGGGCTGCACGACCGAGGCCAACGACTTCAACAAGGAGTTGCGCAAAATCAAGGCGCGTGACGCGGTCGTCGTCGGCGTCAGCAAAGATTCGATCGAGTCGCATTGTAAGTTCGCTGACAAATACAAGCTGAAGTTCCCGCTGCTCAGCGACCCGGACGGAACGATGCTCGAAAAGTACGGCGCCTGGGGCGAGAAGAATCTGTACGGCAAGAAATCGATGGGGATCATTCGCTCCACCGTGCTGATCGGACCCGACGGAAAAGTGATCAAGCACTTCCCGAAGGTGAAGGTGAATGGGCACGTCGGTGCGGTGATCGAAGCCCTCAACGAAGCCCGTAGCGATTGACACTGGGGAGCGTACGAGCGCATGGTTCCACTGCGATGAGCGAGCCCAGCCCCATGCCGGTGCCCGAGGCCCCGGAGGCTCTGGACCCCAACTTCCGGATCGAGCTGCCCAACTTCGAGGGGCCGCTAGACCTGCTCCTGCATCTGATCCGCAAGCACGAGCTCGACATTCTCGACCTGCCGATCTCCTTCATTACCGATAAGTACTTGAAATACCTCGGCTTGATGGAGAATATGAACCTCGACATCGCCTCGGAATACCTGGTGATGGCGGCGACCCTGGCGCACATCAAGAGCAAGATGCTCCTGCCGCGCCCGCCCGAGGATCAGGACGACGACGAGCTCGACGAGCTGGACCCTCGCGCGGAGCTGATTCGGCGTCTGCTCGAGTACCAGAAGTACAAAACGGTCGCCTCAGATCTGGGCGTTCGTGCGATCGCGGGGCGTGACGTGTTCTCCGGGGGCACCCCTCCGCCGGCAGCCGATGGGCCCGCGCCGTTGGCGCAGGTGAGCGTCTTCAAGCTGCTCGACGCGCTCAAGAAGATTGCGGAGCGGGTCAACGCGACCTTCTCGCTCGAAGTCGACGCGGAACGGATGTCGATTCAAGAGCGCATCGGCGATCTGGTCGAATTACTTCGCGAGCGCCGCCGCTGCCGCTTCGACGAGCTCTTCGAGGACGTGAGCACTTCGTACGATCTGGTGGTCACGTTCCTCGCGCTGCTCGAGATGGCGAAGATGCGCTTGGCGAGCATCTATCAGACCGACCACGAGGAGCCCATCTATCTCGAGTACACGCTGCTCGACGCGGCGGGCGAGCCGGTCGTGCCCGCAGACGTGCAACGGCCGACGAGTGACTTGGTCGACACCGAGATCGACCTCGGCGATGCGATCGCGCCTGGCGAAGAACGAAGAGAATCGGTGGTGGTGCCGGCCGGAACCTTCGGCGCGTACGCATACAACGACGAGCAAGAGCAATGACCCAAACAGAAGTGCAAACCGACAACGGGGCCTCGGAGAACGGGGCGGGGGCGCCGATTGCGCCAAGCGGCGAGACGCTCAAGAACGTCCTCGAGAGCCTGATCTTCGTGTCGAGCCGCCCCGTGACGCCAAAGAAGCTCGCCCGGGCAGCGCGGGCAACCATCGCAGAGGTGCAGCCTCTGCTCGACGAGCTCGTCGCCGATTATCAACACCGAGGCGTTCACCTCTACTACGTCGCTGGCGGGTACCAGTTCCGTTCCGCCCGCGAGAGTGCCGACTTCGTCAAGACCCTCGTCGCGCCAAAACCCATTCGCCTGACGCGCGCCCAGCTCGAAACGCTCGCTATCGTCGCGTATCGCCAGCCGCTCACCCGGCCCGAGGTCGATGACGTGCGCGGCGTGGACTCCGGCTCGTCGCTCAAGATGCTGACCGACCGCGGGCTGGTGAAGATCCTCGGCCGCAAAGATGAACCCGGCAGGCCCTTGGTATACGGAACGACGCCGGGGTTCTTGGAGTTCTTTGGCCTGAGTGGCCTGAAAGACCTCCCCACGCTTCAAGAGTTCAGCGACCTCACCGACGAGCACAAAGCCCTGTTCGAACAGAAGACCGGGGAGTCGATCGACATCGCGGCCGCAGAGCTCGCCGCCGCAGAAGCGATGGAGCAGGCGGAACAGGAGCTCCTCGCAGAGGAAGAAGCCGCCATCGCTGCGGCCGCGGCCGAGGCGAGCGCAGAGGATGAAGAGGACGACGACCTCGAAGACGACGACGACCTCGAAGACGACGAGGACGACGAGGAATGACGTTCCAAGAGCTCATTCTCGCGCTCGAACGCTTCTGGGCCGAGCGCGGTTGCCTGATCGTGCAGCCGTACAACTCCGAGGTCGGCGCGGGCACCTTCAACCCGCACACGTTCTTGCGGGCCATCGGCCCGGAGCCCTGGAACGTCGCGTACGTCGAACCGAGTCGTCGCCCAACGGACGGACGCTACGGTGAAAACCCGAACCGGCTGCAGCAGTTCCACCAATATCAGGTCATCCTCAAACCATCGCCTCTCGACATCCAGGACCTCTACCTCGAGTCGCTGCGAGCCCTCGGCACGGACCCGAGCCGCCACGACATCCGCTTCATCGAGGACGACTGGGAGTCGCCGACCTTGGGCGCATGGGGCCTCGGCTGGCAAGTCTGGCTCGATGGCCTCGAGATCAGCCAGTTCACCTACTTTCAGCAATGTGGCGGCATCGACTGCAAGCCGGTCAGCGGCGAGCTGACCTACGGCCTCGAGCGGATCGCGATGTACCTGCAAGACGTCGACGACGTGTACGAGCTGCAGTGGGCCCCCGGCATCCGGTACGGTGACCTCTACAAGCGCGCCGAATGGGAGTGGAGCACCTACAACTTCGAGCAGGCCGACGTCGACCTTCAGAAGAACCTCTTCGAGGAGTACGAGAAGCAGGTCGCCATCTTGCTCGGCCTCAGCGACAAGAAGGGGAAGGGCGGCGCCCTGCAGTTCGACCGCGAGCCCCTCGAAAGGCTTGCGCTGCCCGCCTACGACGCGGTCATCAAATGCAGCCACTACTTCAACGTTCTCGATGCCCGGGGCGCGATCAGCGTGACCGAACGGCAGCGCTACATCGGCCGGGTGAGGCTCATCGCCCGGGCGGTCGCTGAGTCCTGGTACGCCCAACGCGAGGCTCTCGGCTTCCCGCTCCTCGACACGGCGGCGGCGGCTCAATAGCGGGTTTTGGGGACTTGCCCCGTTGCGTCCGTGGATCCTGTCTGGTAGCAACGCCTCTCCATGTCATCCGAGTTTTTACTGGAAATCGGGACCGAGGAGCTACCGGCGTCGTTCGTGACGCACGCGCTGCGCTCGATGAGGGCGAGCGCCGTCGAGCTGGTCGGCCAGGCCCGGCTCGGGACCGAGGAGCTCGAGGTGCACGCGATGGGGACGCCGCGGCGGCTCGCGCTGCGAGTGCGAGGGCTCGCGGCCAGTCAGCCCGATCGTGACGAGACCGTCATGGGCCCGCCGTGGAGCGCTGCATTCGATGCGGACGGCTCCCCCAAAAAGGCCGCAACCGGATTCGCCAAGAAGCACGGTGTCGGTGTGGAAGAGCTCCGCAAGCAGTCGACCGACAAGGGTGACTACGTCAGCGTCCAGGTGCACGAAGCTGGCAAGGCAACCGACGCGGTCCTCGCGGAGATCCTCCCGCAGCTTTGTCGGCGCATCACCTTCCCCAAGTCGATGCGCTGGGGGCCCGGCGAGATTGCATTCGGCCGGCCCATCCACTGGGTCGTGTCCTTGCTCGACCGCGAGGTCATCGGGTTCGAGTTCGCAGGCGTGCAGGCAGGCCGTGCTACCCGCGGCCATCGCTTCCTTGCACCCGAGAGCTTCGATCTCGACGAGGCCCGCAACTACGAGAGGGCGCTCGAACAGGCGCACGTCATCGTCGACCTCGAGCGCCGCAAGGACCGCATGATGGGAGGCCTCTTGGCCGCGGCGAAGTCACTGGACGGAGTCCTCGAGCCGGACGCGTTTCTGGCGGACGAGTGCGTATCGCTCGTCGAAGAGCCGTTCACCGTGCCAGGCAGCTTCGACGAATCGTTCCTCGAGCTCCCGGACACGGTCGTCGTCTCAGTGATGCGTGACCACCAGCGATATTTCGCGGTGCGCGCATCCGAGGGCGGCGCGCTGCTTCCCTCGTATCTCAATGTGGTCAACACCGCTCAGGATCCGGGAACCATCGCGAAAGGCAACGACCGGGTTCTTCGCGCACGCTTGGCCGATGCGCGCTTCTTCGTCGAAGAAGATCGCAAGGCCCCGCTGGCCGCCCGACTCCAGAAGCTCGAGTCCGTGGTGTTCCAATCGAAGCTCGGGACCATGGGTGCGAAGGTCCGGCGGCTGCAAGCGAATGCGCGCGCCCTCGCGGAGCGATCCGGTGCGGACGCCGACGCCTGCGTGGAAGCCGCGCGCTTGTGCAAGGCCGACCTCGAGACGCTCATCGTCTTCGAGTTCCCGGAGCTCCAGGGCGAAATGGGCCGCTGGTACGCGTTGCGTGAAGGCACCGACTCCGCGATCGCCGACGCGATTCGTGACCACTACCGACCGCAGGGCGCGGACGACGTCGTGCCCGACCAGGTCGTTGGCGCTGTCGTTGCGGTGGCCGATCGCATCGATACCTTGGTCGGCTGCTTCGGCATTGGCTTGGTTCCGAGCGGGTCGGCGGACCCGTTTGCGCTTCGCCGCGCGGCACTCGGCATCATTCGCATCGCACTCGAGGGGCCGATCGACGTGGATCTTCGACAGCTCATCGACCAAGCGTGCGGCGCGTACGCGGGCGATGCCGAGCTCGCCCCCGCCGACGAAATTCGCGCGTCACTCGATGGCTTCTTCCGCGGCCGCATTCGGGCGATGCTCAAGGACGCACACGGCGGCGACGTGGTCGACGCCTGCCTGGGCGCCTGGGACGGCACCTCCCTCCGCGACCTACGGAGCCGAATCGAAGCCGTCGCCGAGCTCGGGGCCGCGCCCGAGTTCGAGGCCCTCGCCGTCGCCTTCAAGCGCGCGTTCAACATCACGAAGGAGAGCGCTCGGGGCACCGTCGACCCGGCTCTTCTCGAAGCGGGAGCGGAGACTACGCTGGCCGAACGGTTCGGCACCGTGCGCGACCAGATCCGCGAAGCAACCGGTGAGCGCCGCTACGCTGACGCCTTGAAGCTCGTCGCGAAAGAGCTCGGAACGCCGATCGATCGCTACTTCGAGGAAGTGTTCGTGATGGTCGACGATCCCCGCGTCCGGGAAAATCGCCTGCGATTGCTGGGAGAAATCGCCGACACCGTCAATGGCATTGCGCACTTCCACCAGCTCGGGACAAAGTTGCAGCGCCGTGACCCTTCTGTATCCGCTTGACGCAGCGCTGGACTCGGATGTCCGCCTGCAGCTCCTGGGGACAAAGGCGGCCGGCCTCAACGAGATGACCGCGCTCGGAATTCCGGTGCCCCCGGGGTTCACGATCACGACTGAGGTTGGTGAACGGTATCGACAAAGCCGCGCATGGCCGGACGGTCTCGAGGCGGCCGTCGAGCAGGCCCTAGGTGCCCTAGAGTCGAGGCTCGGGAAGCGATTCGGCGACGCCGACAATCCATTGCTGCTTGCAATTCGTTCGGGTGCCCGAATCTCGATGCCCGGGATGATGGATACGCTCCTCAACGTCGGACTCAGCGAACGCTCAATCGCCGGACTTGCAGCGCAGCATGGGGACGAGCGCTTTGCCCTCGATTCCTATCGCCGCTTGCTGCACATGTACGGGACCGTGGTGCGCGGCATCGGCGGGGATCGCTTCCAGTATCTGCTAGGTGACCTCAAGACCGACCTCGGGCAACCGCGCATGCTCGACTCCGAGCTCCCCGTGACCGCGCTCGAGGAGCTCATCGCGTCGTATCTGACTGTCATCGAAGACGCATCGGGCGCACCTTTCCCGCAAGACGTCAAGACTCAGCTTTGGGATGCCATCGGCGCCGTCTTCGCGTCTTGGGACAACCCGCGCGCGGTTCGCTACCGGCGCATGCAGGGAATCGACAACGGAACCAGCACGGCATGCACGGTCCAGGCGATGGTCTTTGGCAATACGGGCCCTCGAAGCGGCTCGGGCGTGGCCTTCACCCGCAATCCATCGAGTGGGGACAAACAGCTCTACGGGGAGTTCCTACCCAACGCCCAGGGAGAAGATGTCGTCGCGGGGATTCGCACACCTGTCGCGCTCACCGTCAATGCAGCCTCGCCAGGCAAGGAGGCGGCGAGCCTCGAAGGCTCCCTGCCAGAGGCCTTCGAAGCAATCTCGGAGCACTGCGCCGCTCTCGAGAGCCATTTCGGCGACATGCAGGACGTCGAGTTCACCATCGAAGATGGGCGCCCGTACCTCCTACAGACCCGAGCCGCGAAGCGAACCGCGCACGCGTCCGTCCGAGTCGCCGTCGACATGGTGAGGGAAGGGGTCCTCACCAAGGAAAACGCTCTGCTCCGGGTCGACGCTCGCTCGCTCGAGCAGCTGCTTCAAGCGCAGCTTCCAGCCCAGACCGAGCTCAGCGCCCAAGGTGTCGAGCCGTTCGCCGTCGGTTTGCCCGCAAGCCCGGGAGCCGCATCTGGTCGCATCGTCTTCGATGCCGACGATGCAGTCCGTTGGGTTGCGGAAGGTCAGGAGGTCATTTTGGTTCGGCAGGAAACCAGCGCGGAAGATATCCACGGAATGAAGGCCGCGAAAGGCGTCGTGACCGCGGCGGGCGGCATGACCTCCCACGCCGCGGTCGTCGCGCGCGGACTAGGGAAGTGCTGCGTAGTGGGTTGCGGCCAGCTCCGGATTGATTTTCGCGAGCGCACGGTCCACCTCGACAAGGGGGAATCCGCGGAGCCGTTACGGGAAGGCGACCTGCTCACTCTCGATGGGTCGACCGGCCGCGTTTACACGGGCGCCCTCGACGTCGTTGCGTCCGCGACCGTCGATGAGCTTCGCGAGTTGATGACATGGGCCGATCGGGTTCGGCGTATGCGCGTCTACGCGGAAGCAGATACGCCGCAGGCGGCTCGCGCCGCGTTGAGCTACGGCGCGGAAGGCGTGGGACTGTGCCGGACCGAGCGAATGTTCTTTGCACAGGATCGGCTGTTTGCGATGCGATGCGCGCTACTCGCGGTCGACAATGAGCAGCGCCGCCAATGGCTCATGGAGCTCGAGCGCGCACAGAGGGACGACTTCGTCGAGATCTTCCGAGCGATGGAGGGAAGGCCTGTCACGATTCGCTTGCTCGATCGCGCGCTGGAAGAATTCCTTCCGCAAGACGAAGAGTCGCTCCAAGCGATCGCCGATGGGCTCGATCTCGAGCTGGAAGAAGTGACCAAAGCGGCCGAGCGACATCGCGAATCGAACCCAGCGTTCGGTCATCGAGGCGTGCGGGCAGGCCTCACCGTCCCCGGTCTCTACGACATGCAGCTGCGCGCCATGCTGTTCGCGGCGCGCGACTGCACCGACCAGGGCATGCCTGTCGAGCTCGAAGTCCTCGTTCCCATGGTCGCCTTCACCTCCGAGCTCGAAGGCTTGTGCGGAGTGCTCGACGGCGTACACCGGCAGGTCTTCGCCAAACCGACGAGCCTCTTCACCTGCCGCGTGGGCGCCATGATCGAGCTTCCACGAGCGTGCCTCATTGCGGATGAGCTCGCAGGCTTCACACGCTTCTTTTCGTTCGGGGGCAACGACCTGACCCAAACCGCGCTCGGCATCAGCAGGGACGACGCCGGTCGATTCTTACCGACCTACCTCAACAATCTCGGCATGGTCGCACGGGATCCGTTCATCTATCTCGACGACCGCGTCGCCGAGCTCATGAGCATCGCCCTCGAACGTGCCAAAGTGGTGCGCCCCGACCTCGTGGCAGGCCTATGTGGCGACCAAGGTGGCAGCCCCGACTCCATCGAAATCTGCGAGCGCCTAGGCCTAGACTTCGTCTCCGCCCCGCTCTCACAGCTCCCTGGTGCCCGCCTTGCGGCCGCCCAGGCCCGCCTACGTGGAAAAAAGTGAAGAAGCACGCGGTTTTCGGCCTCATCGGGGCTTGCTGCACCCCCGCGGCCGTGTTGGAATGTAGGTTCCTGGAAGATTGCGATAGAGCTGTATGTCAGATGGTGTGAGAGGGTTTGACGATCCGGAGGTGAGCGGACCTCTTTCCGGAGTCTCGAAAGCGCCCGAGGGGCTGCTCGGTCAGACGATCGATCAGCGCTACCGCGTCGAGGCTTTGCTCGGCGAGGGAGGGATGGGTTTGGTCTATCGGGTCACCCATACGCGCCTCAACAAGTCGCTTGCCATCAAGGTGCTTCGCCGAGAGAACACGAGAGACCCGGAGGTGCTGGCGCGGTTCCGGCGCGAAGCCGAGAGCGCATCGGGAATCGGGAATCAGCACATCGTAGATATCAGCGACTTCGGCGAGTTGAATGACGGCTCGACCTATTTCGTGATGGAGTGCCTCGAGGGGCTTGATCTCATCGACGCAATTGACGTCGCACGGCGCATGCCCGAGGAGCGGGCGGTTCATATCGCCGTTCAGATATGCCGTGCGCTCGGCGCAGCGCACGACGCCGGGATCGTCCATCGGGACCTCAAACCGGAGAACGTGTTTCTCATCCGGCGCAACGAAACCGAGGACTTCGTGAAAGTCCTCGATTTCGGCATCGCCAAAGTCGCCAATGGCCCGAAGCGTCTGACGCGCGACGGAGAGGTGCTTGGCACGCCTCACTATATGTCGCCCGAGCAATGCGAAGGCGATGGCGTCGACCACCGGACCGACGTTTATGCGCTCGGTGTTCTGCTGTACGAGATGGTGACCGGCCACGTGCCTCACGACGCAGACACGATGATGGGCATCCTGACGAAGCAAATGTACGAGGACCCTATTCCGCCGAAGGTTCGCGCGCCGCAAGTCTCCCAGGAGCTCGAACAGTTGATCATGCGGTGCCTCGAAAAGAAGCCTGAGCAACGCTACCAGACGATGCACGCGATTGAGGCGGACCTCCAACGCGTCCACGCCGGTCAGCGCGCGGTCGGGCCGGACACGGTCACGCTGACCCCAACCAGGCCGCCGCGTCCGGAGCGCCGGCCGGTCTCGCCGATCTACCTAGGAGGGCTGGGAGTGGCCGTCTTGGCGCTGGTCGGAACGCTCGCCATGAATGTGTATACCGAGCGTAGGGCCGACATGAACAGCGCCCGCCTCGCCGCACCGAAGGCCACCGTGACCTCGCCACCGGTGGCGGAGGAGAGCGACCTCGAACCGAGCGGCGAGCAGTCGAGCCCGGCCGCACCCGACACGCCAGAGCTCAAAGCCCGGGCAGCTCGCGAGACACCGGTCCGACGCAAGCCTCGGCATCGCAGCAAGCCGTCGCCTGAGCGCGACCAGGCCATCCTCGATCCCTGGAAATAGGGCGCTTCGCTGCCAGTTGCCCCCCGTAGGGTGAACGGCTAGGGTGCCGCTCCATGGGGTCGCGATTTGGCCCGCAGGGCGGTTCTTTGGGCTTCGCTCTCGGGTTCTTGCTTATCTCCGGGACAATCTCGACCGGCTGCGTGAACAGAGATGGAGCAGCGCTGCCTGCCGGGCTGATGTCGTTCCCCATCGCGATCGAGCTATCGGTCGACCAAGACGCGGACGGCAATCCGCAGTACCTGTACGTCACGAGCTCAAACTTCGGGCTCCAGTACAACTCCGGAAACGTCCAGTCCTACGACCTCGCCAAGGTAGTCGAAGCGATCAACACGGGTTGCGTGAGCGCCTGGCGCGACCCTGAATGCCTGAAGAGCGATTATCCGGGGGACGTCAACGATCCTGTCTGTGTCTGCGAACCCGCGACAGACATCAACTGCGTGCCTGTCCCACAGGGAGTCCGGCAACGATGCCTCGAAAACGACTTCCAGGGCGACATCAACGACCTCGTGTGCGCATGCGAGCCGCTCGCCCCTCCCGACCCCGGCGATGGGCCCGGAGACGAATGCGTCGCCGTCCCCTTTGATCGCTGCTCGGTCGTTCCAGCCGAACTACAATTCCGAGACCCAGGGGCGGCACTCAGGCTCGTCCCTGTCGAAGGGCTGATTCCAGGCGAGGTCGAGATCGGGTCTTTTTCCGATGGCCTCGCCGTCGCCACCGATGGGCGGCGCATCTACGTGCCAGTTCGAAGCGACGCCAACCTCACTTTCATCGACGTCAACGAGGAAGGTCAGCTCAGCTGCGGCCAACCGTTCGGAACACGCCACACGTGCACGAGCGATTACCGCTCGGGAAGCGCCGAGCTCGTCAACCCAAGCTTTCCAATCGGCCTGCCCTCGGACCCTGTCGATGTGTACGTAGGAAACCTCGCGGCCGACTTCGCCCCGCCCACTGACCCGGACGATCCGGCGTTCCGCGGGGACTATATCTTGATGGCGCACCGCGAGGGCAGGGCCAGCATGTTCTTCGACCAGGACCGCCCCGGCGGCCCGGAGCCTACGAAACGCCCCCGCCTCGCGGCTACCGTCGACGAGCTCGCCCCGGAGCAGGTGACCATCACTTACGAGCCCGGAGCCAAACGTGCCTGGATTCCCAGCGCAGAGGTCGCGGCGATCGTCCGCCTCGGCATCGGCATCGACGGGGATCCGACACAGAGCTACCTATTCGACGCGGGGCCCCTCTTCGTGTCGGGGCTCGACACCGGGAGGAGCAATCGGGACATCCGCTTCGACCCTCGGCCGGACCGGAACCTCGCGTACATCGTAGCGCGCTCGCCCGAAGCCCTGATCGTCGCCCGCAGCGATGTTGCAGGTGGGGATTTGAACATGCTCGGACAGATTCCGACCTGCCGTGACCCTTCGCGCATTCAAGTAGCTGAAGTCCCCGTCCCCGGACGCGACACCGTGGTCTTGGCGTTCGTGAGCTGCTTCCTCGCGAGAAGCGTGCAAGTCATCGACACCGACAAGTTCCAGGGGATCACCATCCTGACGAACATCAGCGGTGCCTTCGAGTTCGTCATCGATGGTCCGCGACTTCTCATGTACACCGCCGATTTCAGCACATCGGTGCTTCGCGTTGCCGACTTGCGGCCGCTCGTTGCTTGCCTCCAAGGCGGCAGCGACGGTCCCGAAGAGTGCTCACCACAGCTCCTCGGCCTGGTAGGCTTGCCGCAACCCGTATCGGAGTTGCCGCGATGAATCGGTTCCTCGTCATCGTCTCGTGCGCGCTCGTGCTCGCATCGTGCAGAGGCAACGCCAACAACGTCGTCCTGTCATCCCTCGACCGTTCCGCGAAGATTCAACTCCTGTGCGCGGACCTAGAGCTGATCACGGGGAACCTCTTCGACCTCCGACAAGTCCTTCCGGCCGAGATCTGTGTCACGGAGACGGTGTTTGCGCCCGAAGTCGAAGCTCAGTTCTTGGGCGCGGTGACCCAGACCCAAACCGGGGAGGTCGCCGTGGTCAGCTTCACGCGCTCGGCGATCTTGGACACCAACCGCACAGTGCCGGGCGTGACCGCACTACGCGTCGGAGAGCAACCGACCGGAATCCAGATCTCGCCCTTCGAGCCGACCTATACCTATGTGAGCAGTTTCAGCCCGAAGAGCGTGCAGGCGATTCCGACGGAAGCGGTCATCACCGGCGACTCCGCGT
>Ga0209456_10000892_pt1 | contig 15070 bp, 13 predicted proteins | sample COG_11_FD_184755 | JGI IMG/M metagenome (GOLD analysis project Ga0209456, IMG submission 184755) | Pelagic marine sediment microbial communities from the LTER site Helgoland, North Sea, for post-phytoplankton bloom and carbon turnover... | ecosystem: Environmental > Aquatic > Marine > Neritic...
AAGATCAGTGCCCGCTACAGTCCCAATACCCTGGACCGGCTGGAGTTGCTGCGGGTGGCCGAAGAGGCGGGCGTGAGGGTGTTCAGCCGTGCGGAGAACATGTTGCGCCTGATTGACCGCCTCAGCTGTACCGTGACACTGCGCAACGCCGGCATACCCATGCCGGCCACCCGCGTTACGGAAAATATCCCGGCGGCGGTCAGTGCCGTACAGGCGTTCGGCAGTGCCGTATTCAAGCCGCTGTATTCCACCAAGGCGCGCGGCATGTGCGTGATCGATGCCGGCGACGATGCGGCACAGATCGAACACGCGATACGTGCATTTCATGCGGACAACCCGATGATGTACATACAGCAGAAGATTGACCTGCCGGGACGCGATCTGGGCATGGTGTTTCTGGGTGGCGAATATCTTGGCAGCTATGCCCGGGTATCGAGCGACGATGCCTGGAACACGACAATCCACAGTGGCGGTCGCTATGCATTACATAAACCGGACGACACTGTGATCGATCTTGCACGGCGTGCCCAGGCACCGTTCGGCATGGATTTCACCACGGTTGATGTGGCCGAAACCCGTGACGGCCCGATCGTCTTCGAGGTGTCCGCGTTCGGCGGTTTTCGGGGTGCGAAAGAGGGAATCGGTATCGATGCCGCGCAGTTATATACACAGTACGTGCTGAATGAACTGAAGGATTGAGTCCGTGACGGGATGGTTATGAACGATACACTGGAATCTGTCGCAAGCGATTTGCAGGGCGGGGAAGAACTGTGCGCCGATGAACTCTGCCTGGCGCCGGGTGGTTGCACGCTGCGGCTGCGATCCAATTCGGCCGAACTGATCGCCCTGCTTGCCGATTATTTTTCCCATGTCGCCGTTGCTGCGACGCTGCCGGATATTGACATCATTGCCATCGAACGTGATGCGCCTGAAACAGGGCTGGCGTTTGTCGACTGGAAGCGCGAACCGGGCAAGACCGGACGCAAGGACAGCTATGCGGATCTGCCCGGCGGTCGTGCCGTACGCAAGGTCCGTACCGGTATGGTGTTCCTGCAAAGCGAGCGTTACCGGATTGCCGCCGGTCCCTGCATTCAGTATGCAAACCAGGTCATCAACTACATCAATTCCCAGTACATGAACTGGCTGCAGCACCGCGACTGGCTGATATGTCACGCGGCCGGACTGGTTTACCAGGGCCGGGGTCTGGGTATCGCCGGTTTCTCCGGCGGGGGCAAATCAACCCTTATGCTGCATATGCTGGCTGACGATGCGGTGTCCTACCTGACCAATGACCGCCTGTTTATTCGCGCCGGCCCGGACGGCATCGAGGCGCGCGGCATTCCGAAGTTGCCACGCGTCAATCCCGGTACCATCGTGCATAATCCGAAACTGCACGGCCTGATCCCTGCCCGGCAGCGGGAGGCCCTGCTGAATATGCCGTCGCAGCAACTGTGGGAGCTGGAAGACAAGTATGACGTCTATGTCGACCGTGTTTACGGTGACGGGCGCATCGTCCAGGATGCAGCACTGGCAGCTATTCTGATACTCAACTGGCAGCATGATGCCGACGCCGACCTGACGGTCAAGGCGGTCGATCTGGCGCAGCGGCCTGATTTACTGGCCGCGCTGATGAAATCACCGGGGCCGTTTTACCAGTATCCGGACGGGCGCTTTCAGAGGGATACGGATGACTTTGACGAGCCCGCCTATCTGGATACATTACGGCAGGTTGCCGTCTACGAGGCATGCGGGCGTATTGACTTTACTGGCATGGCCCGCCGTTGTATAGAAGAGATACTGACAGGATAATACAATCGCGGGTGATTACCATGACACATGAACTGCTGATTCTACGTCACGGCAAGTCCGACTGGGATGCCGGAACCGATGATTACCACCGTCCACTCATGGACCGGGGCAAGCGTGGCGCGCAACGCATGGGTGTCTGGTTGCTGCAGCAGCAATTGTTGCCCGACCTGATTGTCAGTTCGCCGGCCGAACGTGCGCTGGTCACTGCCCAGAAGCTGTGCAAGGCTGCGGGGATGGGGGACGAGGGCATACAGCGTGACGAGCGTGTCTACGGGGCAACAGCCGGGGACCTGCTCGAGGTGCTGGCCTGCACCCCGGAGAGCGTCCAGCGCCTGATGCTGGTCGGGCATAATCCGGGCCTCGAGGACCTGATCATCCTGCTGGCAGGTGCAGCCGTTGCAATGCCTGATGACGGCAAACTGCTGCCGACGGCAACGCTGGCCCGACTGTCAGTGATGAATGCCTGGAAGGATCTGGCGCCGGGTTGTGCCTTGCTTGAATCCATTACCCGGCCGGCTAATCTGCCGAAGAAATTCCCCTTCCCGGGGCCAGGCGGCAATGAGCAGCGCGACCGGCCGGCCTATTACTACACCCAGTCCTCGGTGATTCCCTACCGTGTGCAAAATGGCAAGCTCGAGATACTGGTTATTTCGTCCAGCCAGAAAAAGCACCTGGTGGTGCCGAAGGGTATCAAGGACCCGGGGCTGACTCCGCAGGAATCTGCGGCAAAGGAGGCCCGGGAAGAGGCCGGCGTCGAGGGTGAGGTGGCCGCCGATGCGCTTGGCGAATACAGTTATGAAAAGTGGGGTGCGACGTGTACGGTGTCGGTCTACCCGATGAAGGTGACCCGGACCGTCCCGGAAGACGAGTGGGAGGAACGCCATCGCGGCCGTGCATGGATGCCGCCGGATGAGGCGGCAGACCGGCTGAAACAGGAGGAGTTGCGGCCGTTGGTGAAGACACTGGAGAACCTGTTCTGAACCATGGCCAGGCTGATTGCTGCACTGGTACGCCATGGAGAGTATCACCAGTTACAGGATACCCCCAGTGCGCATCAACCGTTTCCGCTCACTGACGAGGGTGAGCGGCAGGCAGTTGCTGCGGCCAGGGAATTGCGTGCCGCCATTAGCCGTAATGACTGGGACCTGGAACCCGTGATCGACTCGTCGCGCATGCTCAGGGCCTGGCAGACAGCCGACATCTTTGCCGGCAACCTGGCCGGCGCCAAGTCCGATGACCTGGGGATCGACAGCCACGACGTGCTGGCCGAGCGCAGTGTGGGCTGTGCCGCCAATCTCACCAGGGGGCAAATCGAGGCGATCCTGCACGATGACCCGCGCCTGGACCCGCCACCTGATGACTGGAAGGCCGATAGCCATTATTGCCTGCCGCTGCAGGGTGCGGAGTCTTTGCTGGAGGCTGGTCAACGCGTGGCGGTACACCTGTCACAATCGATGGATGCGCTGCCGCAGAGTGGCCGGGACCGGCTGAAAATATTTGTCGGCCACGGTGCCGCCTTTCGTCATGCGGCATACCATATGGGCGTGCTTGCGTTCGGGCAGCTCCGCCAGCTCAGTATGTTTCACTGCCAGCCGGTTCTGATTGAATATTTGCCGAACGGTGACTGGCGTCATATCGGCGGTGACTGGAAGGTCCGTGATCAATACGGCGAGTTTACGGACTAGAGTATTTGAATCATGCAACTGAAAGCCACCAGCAACTATCTGCCGCGCTACAAGGGGGCAGACCGGGTCCGCGCGAAGCTGCCCACCCGGGGCCAGGTATGGATGCTGGGGAAACATGCTTCCGTCAGGACGGACAAATATCACAGCGCTGCGTATGCCGAGGAAATGCGCAAGGCCATCGGGCCAGAGGCCTGGAAATGGCCAAAGCGGACGCTGTACTTCATTTCCGACATGCATGCCGATGCCGAGGCGTTTATCGCTTCACTGGTCGCCTCCGGAGGGGTAAAGAAGACGGGTCCGCGTGACAAGGACTTCAAGCTCACCCGGGAAGGACGCAAGGCGCGCTTCCTGATTGGCGGTGACTGTTTCGACAAGGGGCCAAGCACACTGCAGTTGCTGCGTGTTATCCGCCGGCTGATGGACCGTGGTGCAGATGTGCGATTGCTGGCCGGCAATCATGACATCCGTACGGTCCTGGGTTTCCGCGCTGTCGGGATGGAGCCGGATCCCAGGCATGACCACTTCTTCATTCGCATGGGGCCGAAGGTAGTGCCGTTGCTTGCCGAGATTCGTGACAACTACCTGCAGGGCAAGGGGGCGTTGCGCGGCGTGCCGGATACCCGCGAGTGCCGGCGTCGTCTGTATCCGCCACAGAGCTGGTTCGACGATTTTCCACAGCATGCCGCCTGGTCGATGCCGGATTCAACTATCGAGCGCGAAGTGGGTAAATTACGCAACAAGATGGAAACCTTCGAGGCAGACTGTGCCGGGGCCGGTCTGTCGTTGCGCATGGTGTATGCCGCGGTCAATAAATGGCATGAGCTGTTTCTGCAGCCGAAGGGCGAATTCGCCTGGTTCTTCAGGGATATGAAAATCGGCCACCGGGAGGGTTCGTTTATTTTCGTGCACGCCGGCATCGATGACCGCATCGCGAAACTGCTCAGTGAGAGGGGTATCAGGCACATCAACCGGAAGTTTCGCAAGGTGTTGTTCAAGGACCCGTTTGATTTTTATTATGGGCCAATGGCGAATATCATTCGAACCAAATACCGAAACGTCGATATGCCTCTGACCCGGCGCGGCGTGAAAATCCTGCGCAAGAAAAACGGCATACATGCCATTGTGCACGGCCACCGCAATCTGCTGAACGGGCAACGGGTCATGCTGCGCAAGGGGATTGTCAATTTCGAATGTGATACCACGCTGGATCGCAACTCGCGCAGGAAAGAGGGGCTCAGCGGGCATGGGGCAGCCGTGACCATCTTCCGCCCGGAGGGGGTGGTGATGGGGGTCAGCAGCGACTACCCTTATGTTAAAGTGTTTGAACTATAAGCGATTGTACACCGGGCGGGATAGGGAATGGCCAGCAGGAAAAAGCGCTTTCGTTACGAGTCACTGAATGACAGCAAGTCTATACAGGCCGTGCTGAAGGCCATTACGTCCGGGATTGCGAAGGGCAAGGTAAGCTTCAGCGATGGGGACGAGAAGATCGTCATGCGGCCGGAGGGCATGCTGGACCTGAAGGTCACAGCCACACAGGAAGATGGCCGTAACCGGTTCAACATCAGGGTGAGCTGGCAAGTGGATGATGGGCGGGCAAACAAGAAAAAGTCGCTTTTTGTTAAATAACACGCGTGCGTAAATAACATGGGTGCAGGTGTTATTCCGTTCTGTGTCAGAGACGGTGAAGTCCGGTTCCTGTTCCACAAGACGTTTTCCGGCAGGCGGGCCGGCTGTCTGGTGGACTTCGGTGGTGGCACCGAGCCTGGCGAGAGTCACCGGCAGACCGCCATGCGCGAGTTCGTCGAAGAGACGGAAACGATGTTCTTTGCCGAAAATCCTTCCCGGGTCATCCGCAGCCGGCAACGCATCGAATCCCAGCTTGCGCTGGTCGAGGCCCTGTTCGCCCGGACGCTTGATCAGCATCCTGACTGGTGGTGTTCCAGAATCGACAGCCCCGGGGGGAAGCCCCGCGACTGGAAAACGTTCTTTGTTGAATTCGAATACCGGGATGTCGCGGCCATGAACAGGGAATGGCAGGTGGATGACGGCACATGCTTCACCAAGAGAAGGGAACTGGTCTGGATCCCGGCAGCGATCCTCTGCAGCTGCTATAAGAACTCGCCTGAGCGGCTGTGGAAGCGGGTACGGCAATTGCAGGACGCTGTGAAAACCATTCAGTCGATCGTTAGTTACACGCAGATACATCGGTAAATGCCCTGTCGTCAATTGTCGGCGACCGACAGACCTGCCGGATGCGGAGCAAGTCGGGTATGGGGTCATTGGCAGGCCGCTACGCCCGCGCATCAGCGGATGGCTGCGTTCAGGGGCGTGATATTTATGATTGCCGGCGTGAGACAGTTGCGGTACTGTAGCGGGAAGCCTTCTAACAGGCTGTACAATAAAGAGATATATTGGCCTGTTCAATGAATGCAAACTCCAGGAAGCCTGCGCCGCTGTTCAGGCCATCTTGCAACTGCCGGTACCGGATATGCGCGCAATCGTAACCAGGCACTATAAAACCATCATCAATGCCGCCGAGCAGATCCTGGGCTGGGGTGACTCGCCACCCAATCATGACTGGGAAGATGACCTCAGTTTTGTCGACGAGACTCTGCGCAAACGCGAAATCAAGTTCAAGGCAGTGTATTCAAGCATCCTGGAGCGCTCGCGGAAAACCGCGATGTTTCATGCCAGGCGCCACGGCATCAGGCTGATTTACGATTCCCCGGCGCTGAATGAAGTCAACTACGGCGACCTGTACAAGAAGAAAAAGAAGTGGGTGGCCGAACAATACCCGCAACACAAGAAGGACCCCGATTTTGTCTACCCCGGTGGCGAAAGTTTTCGTGAAATGCAGCAACGCAGCGTCAGTTATTTCTCATCGCTTGCATCCATCCATTCGGGAGACACCATTCTCCTTGTGGTGCATGCCGGCGTAATCAGGGGGCTGATCTGCCATTTCCTGGGCCTGGACTATGCGGACAATCTCAAGCGAAAGATTTCGCACCGCTATATCGGGGAATTCCTGTTTGACGGACAGACTTGTGTGCAATATGACGAACTGGGCAAGCCATCCGGTTTTGTCAATGAGGGCGTCATCGAGGTGCCCTGCAAGTGCTCAATGCCGGTCTGACTCGCGGTTGACTCCGTACTGACTCTTGCAGATCGTGCAGGGGCAGGATCAGGCGATCGCGACGAGTGGTTGCAGCCCGGTTACCTGCGCAGTTGCCCTCAGTTGCCCTGGTCAATACTGGCCAGTTTCCTGGCCAGGCTCTGGATGGTAGCGACGCCGAAGTACTGCCCGTCATCTACCACAAAGATATAACTGGTATCGTTTTGCTCCATCATGGCGAGTGCCTTGAGGGCGGCCGCATCGGCTTTAATCGTCAGGTGCGGTTCCTGCATGAAGGATTCTACGGGACTGTCCATCATCTCTTTTGTCTTGCCCTCTATATCATCCAGGCAGGTTAGTTGATCACCCAGGATCCTGGCGGTTTCCACGATGTAATCGGGCAGGCAGGACTTCTTGAAGACATTCTTCAGCGTGACACGGCCACTGATACGGCCCGACGGGGTCGTGAACGGCAGACCGGGGGCATTGGCCCGGGTGCACTCGAGAACGAATTCCCGCACACTCATATCGCGCGTGGCGGTTTTTGTGGGAATCATGATTTGATCAAGTTTCATGCTGCACTTCTACAGGTAACGCAGGTAGACATAGACACTGGCGATGATGATGCTGAGCAGCATCATCGGGAAAGCCAGCGCCATGAACTGCAGGAATGGTATGCGGTGACCGGCGCGTTCGGCAAATCCGGCAACAATCAGATTGGCGCTGGCACCAACCAGCGAACCGTTACCGCCCAGACAGGCACCGAGCGCCAGCGACCACCACAACGGCATCAGGTTCTCGGCACCGCCGAAAGTGGGGGCCATCGACTTGATCAGCGGGATCATGGTCGCGACAAAGGGGATATTGTCCACGATGGCCGACACCACGGCCGACACCCACAAAATAGTCAGGGCAGTCAGGGCCATGTCCCCGCCCGTCAGGTTGATTGCCTTGTCAGCAAGCATTTTCAGGAGCCCGGCTTCCTCGATGCCTTTCACCGCAACAAACAGGCCGACGAAGAAAAATATGGTTATCCACTCGACCTTGCCGAAAGTTTCATGCACATTCTCGCTCTGCTCTTCGGCAGTATTGGTGAAGTTCGACAACAGCAGCAGGAGCGCGGCGCCAAACATGGCAATGCTGGCCGGTTCAAGCCGTAACGGATGGGCCATGACGAAGCCGGCCAGTACCAGGGCAAGCACCAGCAGTGACAGCTTCAGCAGCGTGGCATCCGTAATTGCTTCCCGCTCCCTGAATTGCATGATGCGTGCACGTGCTTCATCCGTGGCCTGCAGCCTGCGCCCCCAGATGGCATAGATAATGACCATCGTCACCAGCAGGATCAGCGGGACAATGGGGGCCAGGTTGACGATGAAATCATTAAAGGTGAGACGTACCGCCGAGCCGATCATGATATTGGGCGGGTCCCCGATCAGCGTCGCGGTGCCGCCGATGTTGGAGGCAAAGATCTCGGAGAACAGAAAAGGATACGGGGTGATGTCCAGTTCGTTGCAGATCAGCAACGTGACCGGTGCAACCAGCAGGACCGTGGTGACATTATCGAGCAAGGCGGAGAATATGGCGGTCACGATCGACAGCATGAGCAGTATGCCCCAGGGGCTGGCCCTGACCTTCTTGGCGGACCATACGGCAACGAACTGGAATACGCCGCTGCGCTTGGTGATTGCTACGATGACCATCATGCCGATCAGCAGGCCGAGTGTATTGAAATCGATGCCGCTGATTGCCGTTTCCTGGTTAAGCACACCCAGCATGATCATCAGGCCTGCGCCAAGCAGGGAGACGATTGCCCGGTTGACCTTTTCCGAGATGATGACGGCATAGGTGACAACAAACAGGATGGTGGAGACCCAGAGCGGATCCCAGCCGAAGATTACCTGCGCGGTGACTTCGCCGGTGCCGTGCATGAACAGGCCTTACGCGTCGCCGTCCGGAGACGGCGGCGGGTTGTTTCGATCCGGCATGCCGGTATTGTCTGCTGCCGTTATTCCGATTTTTCCGGCAGACAGGAAGCCCATGATGAATCTTTCCAGGATATCCCACGCCGATACCATGCCGACCAGTTCCCTGGATTCCCCCCTGACGACAATAACCGGCAGGCTCGAATCCTTGCTTTGTTCGAGCAATTCCAGCAACTGCGGGAGGCTCGTATCCGGCTCGCAGAACAACAGTTTTTTTTCTTTTTCCAGGTATGCCGAAACGGGCCGCGATGCAATCTCCCGCCAGCGTTCTGCCAGCTGATCGATTTCGTCCGGCAGAAAGCTGAGATCGGTTATATTGAAACGGTTAAGGTCCCTTGCGGCCTTGGGCAGCAACAGACGACTCAGGCGGCGGATACCAAACAGGCCGACGAATGTACCGTTTTCATCCACCACCGGCAGATTGCGAACATGGTGCTTGTGCATGGCCAGCAGGGCATCGACCACCTTGTCACCGGGCTGCAGCGCAATGACAGTGGATGTCATGATGTTTGCAGTTGTCATAGGCCGGCGCCCTCGTTACACGCGGCAAGAACCTGGCTGAACGGCAGCAACTTTGATGCCATATACAGGGCTGCCTCCCTCATGCTATCACGCATGCTCGAGCACTTCTTCGGGACTGACCGCCTTCGCCATGCGCTTTGCGAAGTAGTAGATCCGCTTCAATTTTTCGATGATATCAATTTCCAGTACGTAGGCAGGCAAACGGCCCGGTTCTTCCGCAACCAGCCGCTTGGCTTCATGCTGGGCGGCCGAATCCATCATGCGGTTGATATCCGCTTTCATATGAATGACGTCCTGCGCCGCCAGCTCGTTGTTCTCGGTCACCGCGTTGAAGGCCATTTCAACAGTATCTGCAACGGTATCATGCAGTTCCTTGAGCACTGCCTGGGTTTGGCTGCTGATTGACACGTCATCCCTGATTCGTTCATTGCCCAAATGCACCAGGTCGGTTTCAATGATGTCACCCATATTCTCCAGGTCATTGACGGCCGACATGAGGTTGACGAGTTCACGGGTCTGGTCTTCCGTCAGGGACTTCCGGCTTATGTCCCCGAGATAGGTCACGATATCACCGTGCAGGATGTCTACTTCGTCATCGATCTTGGCAACCTCTTTCAACATTTCCCGGTCACCGGCAACGATCGCCGGGAAGATTTTCTGCAGCATTTCATTGACACGATCCCCCATATGCCCGATTTCAAGGCGTACCCGGCCAAGTGCCAGCGAGGGTGTGTCAATCAGTTCTTCATCAAGGTATTTGGCCTGTATGATGACTTCCTCCTCGACCGGCCTGTCAGGGACCAGCCATTCAACCAGCCGGGCAAACTGACCGGTAAAACCGATGAAGATCAGGGTATTCGCAACATTGAAGACAGTATGAGCATTGGCGATCTGACGAGGCGCCTCGGCGGCCAGCCTGTCAATGCCCGACAGTTCCGGGTGAGCCGGCGAAAGCATGGTAACGAATTGAGCCAGGTAGGGAATAAATCCCACCCATAACAGCACGCCGAAAATGTTGAACATGACATGTACGATGGCGGCGCGCACCGCTTCCCGGGGCTTGCCGATCGCGGCGAGCATGGCAGTGACGCAGGTGCCGACATTGGCGCCAAAGGCAAGTGCAATACCTGCCTGCAGGGTAATAAACCCCTGGGTCGCCATGACGATGACGATACCCGTGGTCGCCGAGGATGACTGGATGAGGCCGGTGAAACCGGCCGCGATCAGGATGCCGATCAGCGGGTTCTCCATGCTCGTCATCAGGTCAAGGAAAGGCTGGTAGCTGCGTAACGGCTTCATTGCGTCGCTCATGACGCTCATGCCAAAGAACACCATACCCAGCCCCATGATCATGCCGCCGTACTGCTTGATCCGCTCCCGCTTTGAAAAGAACAACATGCTGAAGCCTATCGCGACCATCAGCAATGCAAGCTTGGTCACCTTGAAGGCGACGATCTGTGCAGTGATGGTGGTGCCGATATTGGCGCCCATGATGACGCCAATTGACTGGGACATGGACATCAGGCCGGCGGTGATGAAGCCAACCACCAGCACCGTGGTTACCGAGGAAGACTGGATAATCGCAGTGACAAACGCGCCGGTCACGGCCCCCATATAACGATTGGTGGTGAGCTTTGCCAGGATCACTTTCATGCGCTCGCCGGCAACGGCTTTCAGGGCTTCCGCCATCTGTTCCATGCCGAACAGGAACAGGGCAAGCCCGCCGAACAGTTTCATGCTCATGTTCCACCAGTCGATGGCGCCGTCCGATGCGGAGGCAGCCAGTACCGGTGCTGCCGCCAGGCCTGTCACGGCCATGCATATCAGCAGCAGGGGAACAGGTGCAGTGCGGCGAATATCTGTCGTCTGGAAGATTTTTCTCATTCTTTTCACACCGCAGGATTATTTCTGCTCAACTTCTTTGACAATCGTTACCGGGACGGGTGACAGCCGTACCACCTGTTCCGCCTTGGAGCCAAGCATCATATGCGCAAGCCCCGTGCGGCCCTGGCTGCCCATGACAATCATGCGTGCATGGGTCTTTTCCGCCGTTTCCAGAATTCTGTTTACCGGTAGTCCGGTCACCAGTTTTGTTGACGCGTTCTTCAGCGCGGCTTGCCCGGGGTGTTCGTCGCGGGATTTTTTCAGGAATTGTTCCAGCATCTCCGCGGCCACGTCTTCCAGGCGTTCCAGCTGTTTGTGCCGTCCCTTGACCGCGTAATACCCTGGCGCCTCTCCCGGGTCGTGAACGATATGCAGTACGATGAGCGGGCTTCCCAGCACGTGCGCCAGCTCGGCGGCGCACAGCAGCGCGGCCTCTGAGTAAGCGGAGAAATCTACAGGTACCAGGACAGGCCTGTGTGTGTCTTCTTTGGTCATACGGGTCTCCTCACAACACCGGGTCACCTCCCGCGGGCGGGGTGGTACACGCCGCCATACCTGTCAGTGTGAAATTTTTTGTATACGCAATTGTGGAGGTAGTTTAGCAGCTTTATGCGCAGTTTTGACTACCGTTGTTTGGCTGCAGCATTAATCATGCATTTTCTTTTACGCGCTTGTGGAAATGGTTCAGCAGTTTCTTGCGCAGTTTTGATTGCCGGTGTTTGGCCGCGGCATTCTTGCGCTTCTGCGCCAGTTCGATAAAGGTTTCCTGGGAGCTGGCAGAGGCCTTGCCCGACGTCTCCTGCCGCAGGGTATAACTGCCGTCCGCCTGCATCTCCCAGACATTGCGCCGGCTTGACAGCTGCACGTCGAGGATCAGGCGCAGTTCCTGTGTCAGCTTCGTATTCTCGACCGGGGTAACCACCTCCACGCGACTTTCAAGGTTGCGGTTCATCAGGTCGGCCGAACCGATGAAGTATTCCTCTTCGCCGCCGTTTTTGAAGTAGTAGATGCGTGCGTGTTCGAGGAATCGTCCGACAACGCTGATGACATTTACACTTTCGGACAATCCGGGGATGCCCGGCCGCAGACGGCAGGTGTCGCGCACGATCAGGTCTATCCTGACGCCGGCCTGTGCCGCGCTGTAGAGCGCCCGGGTGATATCCACATCCTCGAGCGCATTCATCTTGAACTGGATCAGTCCCGGTGACTCATCCGAGTGGTTCTTGATCTCCCGTTCGATCTTGTCGATCAGGGTTTGCTTCAGGGTATAGGGGGAGGTGAGTATCTTTCTGTATCGCGGCGGTGGCGAGTAGCCGGTCAGGTAATTGAACAGCTCGGTCAGGTCCTGGGCGATGGCTTCATCGTTGGTCAGCATGCCCAGGTCGCAGTACAGGTGCGCCGTACCCGCGTGGTAGTTGCCGGTGCCGATATGGGTGTAACGCTGCAGCTTGTTGAAGTCCTTCCGGATGACGAGAATGATCTTGCTGTGGGTCTTGAGACCGACCACGCCGTAGGTCACGTGGATACCGGCCTGCTCCAGGCGTCTCGCCCAGCCGATATTGGCCGCCTCGTCGAAGCGGGCCTTCAGTTCGACCAGCACGGCCACCTGCTTGCCGTTGCGGGATGCCTGTACCAGTGACTTGATGATGTTGCCCTCTGCCGAGGTGCGGTAAAGGGTCATCTTGATGGCGAGTACCTTGGGGTCCTCGCTGGCCGTGCGCAGGAAACGTTCGACGCTGGTGCTAAACGACTCGTAGGGGTGCTGCAGCAACAGCGCACCGCGCTCCCTGATGATATGAAAGATGTTGCGGTTGTCATGTGCAAGACGGGTATGGTCAATCGGCTTGTGCGGCTTGTCATGCAGTTCCGGGATGTCCAGACCGGCAATCTCGAACAGGTCGCGCATGGCGATCAGGGATTCGACCTCGAACACATCGGCTGCCTCGTCCAGTCCGAGCTCGGCCGCCAGCATGCCCTTGTGGGCAGGTTCCATACCCTTGTCAATCTGCAGCCGGACGATCGGGGCAAAGTGGCGGTCGCGCAGTTCCGACTCGATCATGGCGAGCAGGTCATCCGCTTCCTCCTCCTCGACCTCGACGATCGCATTGCGGGTGACCCTGAATACCTCGCAGCTAACAATTTCCATGCCGGGGAACAGCAGGTCGAGGTTATTGGTAATGACGTCATCGAGGGTGACGAAGGTATGCCGTCCGTCCACCTGCAGGAAGCGCGGGGCGACCTCCTTGGAGACGGGCACCTTGACACGCGCGAGGTGTTTGCCGCTGGCGCCGGGGTGACGCAAGGTCACCAGCAGGTTGAGCGTCAGGTTGGAAATAAACGGGAACGGGTGTCCCGGGTCCATGGCCAGGGGCGTCAACAGCGGGAAAATATTGGTTTTGAAATGCTTGCGCAGGGTTGCCTGTTCGTCCTCTATGAGCTCCGCGTATTTGGTCAGACAGATTCCCTGATTTTCGAGCAGCCCCAGCAGTACCTTGAGGATGCGGTTCTGCTCGGCGTGGATCTCGCGCACGACGGCATGACATTCCCGTACCTGTTCCGGCGGTGACAGGCCGTCGACCGTCCGGGTGCGAATACCGGCCGCTATTTGCTGTTTCAGACCGCCGATCCGCTTCATGAAGAATTCGTCAAGATTGTTGCTGACGATGGCCAGGTACTTGACGCGCTCCAGCAGCGGTGTCTGGCTGTCAGAGGCCATGTGCAGTACCCGGCGGTTGAAAGACAGCCAGGTCAGTTCACGGTTGAGGTAAAGGGCCGGGTCATCCAGTTTGTAAACCCTGGGTGTTTTGGGGCGAGCGGCAGCAGTGCCTTTTGCCGCTGTCCGGGCGCGGGTTGTGGCCGGCTTGTTGCGGGCCTGTGGACGCGTGCTGCCGCGTTGCGTTGCTGGCTTGGGTTGCCGGTCACCGGTGGCAGGTTTGTCCATTTTCCGTTGTCTCCCAGAATCTTATCCGAGCAGTTTATCAGATTAAATAAAGAGTTGCTTGATCCGGATCAAGCCTGGACTGATTATCTGCTGTTAGTCTAGGTTAAAGATCCCTTGATTGACAAGGACGCAGGGATTAACACGATGAACGTGTGTACCGTTTGTCGCGTCTGCCGATAACACAGTGATTATCAAGCGGTGACACGCTACGGAAGGGCAGACTGACACCATCCGGATACGGGACAATGGAAGCGATTCTGCAGGAAATCATGCAGCAGTGGGTAGTCCTCAAGGCATTCTTCGCCTTTGATACTGCGCGCCTGGCGGAACCCGATATGATCATCCGCCTGAGTATCCTGGCGCTGTTGCTGGTTGGCTCGGCCTTTTTCTCCGGTTCGGAGACCGCGCTGTTTTCACTGTCACGCCTCGATTTGCAGAAACTGCGGCGTGAACGGCATCGTCACACGGAAACCCTGCATGCCCTGCTGGACCAGCCCCGGCGATTGATTATCTCCATCCTGTGCGGCAACGAACTGGTCAATATTGCCGCTGCGGCCAATATGACGGCCATCCTGGTGTCGCTGTACGGTGTCGAACGCGCCGGTCTCATCAGTGTGCTGGTCATGGTGCCGCTGCTGCTGCTGTTCGGCGAGGTCACGCCCAAGACCATCTCGGTGTCTGATCCCGTGCGCGTCAGTGCCGGTGTCGTGGCAACCCCCATGAGTATCTGGGTCAGGATCATTACCCCGCTGGTATGGCTGATCCGCGGTATTGCGGACCGCATCACCACCCTGGTGGTCGGTGAGGAGAAGGCGGCAGAGAATATCCTGCAGCTCGATGAATTCCGCACCCTGGTCGAGGAGGTTGCCCGGGAGGGGGAGCTCAACGCAACCGAGCGCGCCCTGATCTATAACCTGCTGGAGGCGGGCGATACCGAAGTGGTCGAGATCATGACACCGCGGACGCGCACGGCCTTTCTGAATGCGGATATGACCGTGGCTGAAATGATCGAGCTGTTCCGCAGCTATCGTCATCCGCGGGTGCCGGTGTTTCGGGCACACCGTGACAATCTGGTGGGTTTCATGCATGCCGAGGATATTCTGCGGCTGGTGCTCGATGGGGCGGATCTGGC
>Ga0209456_10000893_pt1 | contig 15060 bp, 14 predicted proteins | sample COG_11_FD_184755 | JGI IMG/M metagenome (GOLD analysis project Ga0209456, IMG submission 184755) | Pelagic marine sediment microbial communities from the LTER site Helgoland, North Sea, for post-phytoplankton bloom and carbon turnover... | ecosystem: Environmental > Aquatic > Marine > Neritic...
GTGAGGCGAACCACTAAATCAAACCGCTTTTCGCCTTCGTAAACACTACCCACTTTTTTCCCGGCAAATCCCATGGCAATCATATCATTCAGTTCCTTGATATTCAGGCCATAACGTGCAATTTTTTCACGTTTGTATCTGACGTTCATTTGAGGAAGGCCAACAATTTTTTCGACAGTTATATCAGCAGCCCCGTTCACATTTTCAATTAATGATTTTATTTGATTGCCTATTTTGCTGAGAATTTCCAAATCTTCACCAAAGATTTTTATGGCAATATCTGCCTTAACACCTGTTATTAATTCATTAAATCTCATTTCAATAGGTTGCGTAAATTCTACTTCTATGCCGGGAAGTATAGCAAGGGCCTCTTTGAATTTATTGGCCAGTTCATCTTTCGAATCAGCCGATACCCATTCTTTTTTTGAATTTAAAATTATAATGACATCACTTTCTTCCATAGACATTGGGTCGGTAGGAACTTCTGCTGCACCTATCCGAGTAACTACCTGCTTAACTTCTGGAAAGTTATTTAGTAAAATTTGCTCTATCTTGGTTGTCGTTTCTACTGTTTTACTGAGTGATGTCCCGGTTTTTAAAACAGGTTGTATTACAAAATCACCCTCATCTAATGTTGGTACAAACTCGCCGCCCAGAGATATAAAAAGTGGTATTGTTAAAAATAAGACTAAGGCCGCAAGACTTAACACCATTTTTTTGTGCCTAAACCCCCACTGGATTACCGGATCAAAAGATTTATTGAGCCATTGCATTAATTGAAATGAAATGTTCTTTTTAGAAGTATCGGATGGCTTTAGAAACAAGGAAGCCATTACCGGAACATAAGTGAAACACAAGATCATTGCGCCAATAAGAGCGAAACTAAATGTTAATGCCATAGGCCGGAACATTTTACCTTCAACTCCGCTTAGTGAAAGAATGGGTATGAAAACAATCAGGATTATTAACTGCCCAAAAATGGCGGAGTTCATCATTTTAGAGGCCCCTTGGTAAGTTATTTTATCTGTGAATTTTAATTTTTCAGAACGAGACAATTTACTCATCTCATCGCGTTTTCCGGTGATTTGAAATGCAATGAATTCAACTATAATTACAGCCCCATCTATAATTATTCCAAAGTCGATGGCGCCTAAGCTCATCAAATTTGCGTCAACATTAAAAAGGTACATCATAAAAATAGCAAAAAGTAAACTGAGCGGAATTACGGAGGCTACCACTAAACCTGAACGTAAATTGCCCAATAGCAGAACCACAACAAAAATTACGATCAGACAGCCAAAAATCAAATTTTCAGTCACCGTAAAAGTTGTTTTATTTATAAGCTCACTTCTATCCAGGAAGGCGTTGATTTGTACCCCTTCAGGTAATGTTTTTGAGATTGAAGAAACTCGTTCTTTAACGGCATCAATAACCTGTTTGGAGTTTGCACCTTTAAGCATCATTACCTGCCCCAAAACCTTTTCACCCTCACCATTGGCTGTGATAGCTCCAAAACGTGTGGCACTTCCGAAACCCACTTTAGCCACATCTTTTATATAGATTGGGATTGAATTCTCATTTTTTACTACAATATTTTCAATGTCTTCCAAAGAAGTGGCTAAGCCTTCGCCACGAATAAAATAGGCCTGATTTACTTTTTCAATATAACCACCACCTGTAACACTATTGTTCAATTCCAGGGCATTTATGACCTCTTTTGCAGTGATTTTCATCGCGTTTAGTTTTTCCGTACTAATTGCAACTTCATATTGTTTTAAAAATCCTCCCCAGGTATTAACTTCAACAACCCCAGGAATACCTGAGAGTTGTCTTTTTACCACCCAATCCTGAATAGTTCTTAAGTCTGCAGTCGAATATTTTATTTTATATCCCGGTTTTACATCAAGGATATACTGATAGATTTCTCCTAGTCCCGTAGTAATAGGACCCATTTCCGGGCTACCGAAACCTTCAGGGATTTTCTCCGAGGCTGCTTTAATCTTTTCGGCAATTAACTGACGGGGCAGATATGTTCCCATTTTATCTTCAAAGACAATGGTCACAACCGATAACCCAAATTTAGAAATAGACCTGATTTCCAGAACACCGGGTAAATTCGCCATTTCAAGCTCAACAGGATAGGTAATAAACTGCTCCATATCCTGGGTAGATAGACTTCTCGAAGTGGTAATTACCTGAACCTGATTATTAGTAACATCCGGAACAGCACCAATAGATAACTGGGTTAGGGAATACAGCCCAAATCCAATTAAAATTAGGGTGAATAAGAGGATAATAAACTTCTTCTTAATACTGAATTCTATAATACGTGATAACATAATCCATGGAATAATAATTGATAATCATGCATAATTAGTAATGAAAATTATGCTTATGAAAAAAGTAAACCAAAATGAATTATACTGCGCGGGGGGGTTGGAAAGGGCCTTCTTGCTCGCAATTAGAATATGAGGCCTGATAAAAGAAATTTGCTATTGAAGCTGCCCTATCGTCAACAGGATTAATTTGATAAGTTTGCAAATCCTTTATCATAAAAGCAGAAAGCAAGGTCATATGGGGTTGGTGCTGAAATGGCAATTCTTCGTGTTCTTGTTTTTCTTCCTGATGTTTTTTATTGTGATCTGCTTCAAGCTCTCCATAATGCTTGGAGATAAAGACAAGCAAATTATCGCCATATTTCTCGGAATGAAATTTAGCATGCTCTATTAATTCACTAAGATCAATAAGATCGCTGATGCAAATATTAAAACTTTGTATCAGAATAAGGAAAGAAGCCGTTATGGAAACTAGTTTTACCATGATAATCGTTAAGTAAAGATACAATAATCTATTATATTCTAATTAATCATCATCATCCTTCCTTTCTTCAATGATTTCATAGGGAATGGTATCTATTATATAACTCAAAGCTTTAATTCTTGCATCAGTTTTTCTGTCGGCATCTATAATTACCCATGGAGATTCTTTTAAATCAGTATGATCAAACATTTTTACCTTAAAAGCGGTGTATTCGTCCCACAGTTCCTGGGCTTTTTGATCTACTGCTGTCATTTTCCACCTTTTTAACGGATTGGATTTAATTTCCTTAAACCTGAAGGCTTGTTGTTCTTTAGTAATTGAAAAATAGAATTTTATTAAATATGTATCTGAATCCATTATCATTCTTTCAAAACTATTTACCTGATTCATAAAACTTTGGTACTGCGGTTTTGTACAAAAACCATTCACCGGTTCAACAACTGCCCGGTTATACCAGCTTCGATCGAAAAAGACCATTTCACCTGGTTTTGGAAGTTTATTTACATAGCGCTGAAAATACCATTGCCCTCTTTCTTCAACAGTTGGTTTTGGCAAGGCAACAATCCTGTATTGCCTGGGATTAATATATGCGGTGATCCTTCTTATGGCTCCTCCCTTGCCAGCAGCATCACGGCCTTCAAAAATCACAACTATTTTCTTATTTTTTGCTATTACCCAATTTTGAAGTTTAATGAGTTCGGTCTGGAGCTCTTTAATTTTCAGCTCGTGCCTGGTTAAGCGTAAAGCCTTTTCAATATTTGTCTTTTTTTCTGATAATAGACTTTTCAATCCAATTGAAGAGTTAAGTAAAGAAAGGTCATCTTCACTAAGTTGAATGTGTTTTGTATCCTTAGTAGTCATTTGCTATATATCAATTTGTTCAATATGCCTGTAATACCTGAGAATTATGTTAGGATCTGGCAATATGCTTGTTTTGTGTTTCGTTTTTCTGGTATAATCAAATTTAGAAAGCACATAACGAATACTCTCAAGACGGGCAGTTTTTTTGTTATTGGCTTTCACTATAATCCAAGGGCTGAAAGTGGTATGCGTTTTGGAGAACATATGTTCTTTATAATAGCTGTATTTATCCCACAAGGCCTGTCCTTTTTGATCCACCGGACTAAATTTCCATTTTTTTAAGGGATTTAATAACCGACTTTCAATTCGCTTTTTTTGTTCTTTTTTAGAAATAGAAAACCAAAATTTTATAAGCAGAATACCATCTTCATAGAGCATATGTTCAAAGCCTGGAACCTGGACCATAAATTGATTATAATCATGCTTATCGCAAAAACCCATTACGGGTTCAACCACTGCTCTGTTGTACCAACTCCTGTCAAAAAAAACAATCTCTCCGGGATTTGGAAGTTCTTTAATATATCTCCTAAAATACCATTGACCCCGTTCTACGTTGGAAGGTTTAGAAAGCGCTACAACTCTCATTGATCTTGGATTAAGGTGTTCGGTAAAACGTTTAATGGCACCTCCTTTACCTGCTGCGTCCCTGCCTTCAAAAATTATAGCGACCCTTAGTTTTCTTTTAATTACCCACCGCTGTAAGTTTACTAATTCTATCTGTAAAAGTCTCAGTTCTTCTTCATACCTAAGTGTATAAAGAACCTTGGAAATGTCCAGGTCCTTTTGCTCAGCTACAGAAATCAAATCCTTTCTCTTCTTAACGCTTGTTAGATCTTCCGGTAAAAACATTTGGTATGAGTATTAAGTAAAGGAATTAATAAAATAAAGGGTTGGTTGCCTCTTAAAATTTGGACGTAACTATAAAGATACTAATTTTGACCTACAATTTTATCACTTTTTAGACTGTTTTTCTTGCAGATTAAATCCAGAAGCAAATGGAAACTTTTATATTGCTTTACCACATGTTAATGTTTAAGTTTAACACTTATTTCAAATTCCTTTACCATGATTCACAAGAATTTTTTTTATGTCATTATTTTATTATTAATAGGTTACCAGGCTTATACACAAAAACAAAAATTCAGTTACCTGGATGTATTTAAGCTTGAATATATTACTGAACCCCAAATTGCACCGGATGGTTCCATGATAATCTATAGAAGGATGGGTTTTGACATTATGAAAGATAAGTCTGATGGCAACATTTGGATGATTAATTCCGATGGCTCGGGACATCAGAAGCTTACGACACTTGATGCCAGCGAAAAAAGTCCACGATGGTCTCCAAGCGGAGATAGGATTGCATTTATTAGCACAACCAGTGAAGGTTCTGAAATTTATATGTATTGGCTGGATACAGGTAAGTTGGCAAAAATCAGCCAACTTCCATTTAGCCCAAGCGCATTAACATGGTCACCCAAAGGCGACCAATTGGCATTTTCTATGAATGTTGAAAAAGAACCTCCGGTAATTGCAAAAATCCCTACCAAACCTGAGGGTGCAAATTGGGCTGAGAAACCAAGAATTACAGATCGGTTATATCATGAGGCAGATGGGCGGGGTTATATAAAACCAGGCTTTAATCACATCTTTGTAATTCCGGCTCAAGGCGGGGCAACCCGCCAGGTGACTGCGGATGATTACCACCATAGAGGAAGGCTTTCATGGTCTGCGGATGGGGATAAAATATTTTTCTCGGGAAACAGAACTGAGAACTGGGAATATGATTTTCGGAACAGTGAGATTTATGAGGTTGAGGTTGCAACCGGTATTATAAAGGTATTGACAGAAAGAAATGGGCCGGATAGTGACCCCATTGTTTCACCAAGTGGGAAGTATATCGCCTATTTAGGCTATCAGGATAAAGTACAAACATATCAGGTAGAACAATTACATATCATGAAAACTGATGGCTCAGAGAATAGGGTTTTATCTAAAGATCTGGATAGGAGTATTAAAAGTATGATTTGGGACTCAAAGAATACGGGACTCTATGTTTCATATGATGATAAAGGAAACACCAAAGTTGGTTTTATTTCCTTGGACGGGAAAGTCACAAATCTGGCAGATAACCTCGGAGGCACTTCTATTGGCCGACCTTATTCTGGTGGATCCTTTAGCGTTTCCAGGGATGGAACCATCGCCTATACACAAAGCAGACCTGATTACCCGGCTGAGCTGGCGGTAATGAATGCGAAGTCTAAAAGAACAACTAAGATTACTGCTCTTAATAAGGCACTTTTTGACTATAGGACGTTGGGTAAAGTAGAGGAAGTTTGGTATAAATCGTCCGTAGATCAAAGACAACTTCAGGGTTGGGTGGTGTATCCCCCAGAATATGATAGTAACAAAAAATATCCATTCCTGGTTGAAAATCATGGCGGGCCAGTTCTAAATTATGGAGACAGGTTTTCTGCCGAAATGCAACTTTATGCAGCCGCAGGGTATATTGTTTTTTATCCTAATGCCAGGGGAAGTACAAGTTATGGAGAAGAATTTGGTAATCTTCTATACAATAATTATCCCGGAGAGGATTACAATGATGTCATGGATGGAGTTGATTTTTGTATAAAAAAGGGAATTGCCCATGAAGATCAACTATATGTTACAGGGGGAAGTGCAGGGGGTATAATGACTGCATGGATAATTGGTAAGAACAACAGATTTAAAGCTGCCGTGGTTGCCAAACCGGTAATGAACTGGATAAGCAAAACCCTGGTTGCGGATAATTATTTTGGTTACGCCAATTCACGCTATCCTGGTCAGCCCTGGGAAAATTTTGAAGGTTATTGGAAATTTTCTCCTTTGTCTCTCGTTGGTAATATAGAAACCCCAACCATGGTAATGGTAGGAATGGAAGATTTAAGAACACCTCCCAGTGAGGCTAAACAGCTCTATCACGCCTTAAAATTAAGGAAAATTGAAACCGTGTTGGTGGAGATCCCGGGCGCGAGTCATGGTATTGCAAGCAAACCAAGCAATTTAATTACAAAAATTGCTAATACCCTGGCCTGGTTTGAGAAATACCGCAAACTGAATGAAAATTAATAAGCAATGAAAGGGAAAAAAAGGTATTGGTTTTGGAATTTACTCATAATTCTGACGATCATTGTCTGTACATTTAGCTTTTTAGCACACTATAAAAATTGGATTTGGAAAGAAGCAGATAGAATCCAGATTTTATCTGGTGTGTATTATATGGAATTGCCATTTAATACCATGAATGAAGTATCTATGGTAAGCAAAATTCCATCTTTGGATCGTAAAAACGGATTTTCGGCCTGGGAAAAGGAAAAAGGAATCTTTAAAGATTCGCTTAATGAAGAAAAACTGGTTTATGTTTATGTAGACAACCTAGATCTGCAGAAGATAAGATTAACATACAATGATTCCCTTCTGCTTTTTATCAATTTGTCTGATTCTGTTAAAACAAAAGAACTATATCTTTACCTTGGAGAAAAAATAGCTTCTCAACAGACGCAATTAAATCAATAAAAAAGAGTTAACTACAACAAATTACTTATTTTATTCTTATGAAATTACTTATCCTAAATCTACTGCTTTTTCCTTTGATGATGTTTTCCCAGAATAAACTTTCGGTAGATGTGACAGGCGTTAAAAGCGATAACGGCAGTGTACTTGTTGCAGTTTACAACAGTTCTGATAGTTTTTTGGATTCAGATAAAATGTTTTCCGGAGGCAGCAGTAAGGCGCAATTAGGGAGTACATGGGTAATAATAGATGATTTACCTGATGGGGAGTATGCACTGGCAATTTTTCATGATGAAGACGGTGATGACGAATTAGATACGAACTGGATTGGAATCCCGAAAGAACCTATTTGTTTTTCCATTGGTAAAATGAAAACATTCGGACCTCCAAAATACAGTGAATGCTCATTTAAAGTTGAGGGGGATAAGGAAATCCAGGTTTCTCTTTAAGAAAATTTACTTCATATTATATATTATTCAAATAAGTAGGCCACTTTAGTTCTATTTAAATTATCCCATATAGTTATAGGCAGCAATAGGAATTCATAAAGTAACTTGGTATTTTCAAAAGCTGGTTGACTGAACCTTCAGGAAGATTTTTTAATATAACACTTCACATATTATTATTCAGGGGAAATTAAAATTTTGTTAATTTTTTTTTGAAACGATTGTTTCAATATATATTTGCTTTAAAATTAGAAGGTAATGCCGCGATTGGAAGAATTTAACCGGCAGTATGCAGTTCGTCGGGCTATGGATGTGTTTTGGGAAAAGGGCTATAATGGCACTTCAATGCAGGATCTGGTTGACGCCACCGGTCTTAACAGATCTAGCATATACAATTCCTTTGGTTCCAAACTAAAATTGTATAAGACTACTTTGCAGTTTTATCAAAAACAGAGTGGTGGTATATTTCAAAAAGCGCTCTTAAATGCAAGGGATCCTTTAGAGGCTATCCGCTTGATATTTGAATCTTTTTTACCACAAATGCTCGGTAAGAAAGGAGATATGGGATGTTATGCCATGAATTGCAAATCTGAAATGAGCAACCGGGAAGGGGATGTAAGAAAATGGCTTTTGGCTAATCAGGAAAATACATTAGACATTTTTAGCGAACTAATTAAAGAAGGACAGGAGCAAGGCATAATTAATACCAAAGAAGTAAGTACAACCTATGCCCATTTTATATTTAACGCCTTTCAGGGCTTTAGAATGACCGGGATTTTGATAAAGGACAGAAAAGTTTTAGAAAAAATAATTGATAATACACTTAAAGTAATAGAGTAAATTTTTTTAACCATTTCTGGAATAAACATTTCAGAATATTAATATTTAATTATGAATAGATTTAAGGATAAAGTAGTGGTAATATCCGGAGGAAATTCCGGAATAGGTTTGGAAACAGTAAAGAGCTTTCTAAAAGAAGGTGCCAAAGTAGTATTTTCAGGAAGAAGACAGGAGGCTTTAAAAGAGGCTTCTGCATCCCTAACGGGCGACTTCAAAGCTGTTTTAGCCGATCAGTCCAGAATAGATGATAATAAAAGGCTGATAGAAGAAGCAGTTAAAGCCTATGGTAAAATTGATGTCCTTTTTGTAAATGCCGGGGTGGCTTATTTTACACCCGCCGATTCTATTGATGAATCTCATTTTGATTCACAATTTGATATTAACATAAAAGGTCCGGCCTTTCTTGTAAAGAATGCCATTCCTAATTTGAATGATGGAGGCGCCATAATCTTTAACACTTCTATAGTGCATTTAAAAGGTTTTGATGGGGCTGCCGTTTACAGTGCCACCAAAGGAGCTTTAAGAGCTTATGCCAGAGTATTAACTACAGAATTGGCTCCTCGCCAAATTCGGGTTAACTCTGTAGCACCAGGACCAATTGCCACGCCTATCTATAATAAAATGGGAATGCCAGAGGAAGCAGTATCGCAAATGGGGCAGGGGTTTGCCGCATCTAGCCCTTTAAAGCGCTTCGGAGAATCACAGGAAATTGCAAATGCAGTCCTCTTCCTTGCCTCGGATGATGCCAGCTATGTAAATGGCATAGAGCTTGCGGTTGACGGAGGTATGAGTCAGATTTAAAATTCAAAGCTAAAACTTTGACCCATCAGTATTTTGCTGATGGGTTTTTTGTTGGCAGGAAGTTGAGGCATTCCCGGACTATCTGTATATTTAAGAATTATATGGAGACTATTCTAATCGTTCAATTAACAGGTGCTTTATTTGGATTACTCGCGGTGGTGTTTGGTGCTTTTGGCGCACATGCTTTAAAGAAATCCCTCTCAGAAGCCCAGCTTAAAAGTTTTGAGACAGGCGTAAAGTACCAGATGTACCATGCCCTTCTTTTGCTTATTCTGGGATTCAACCTGGGTTTTAGTACAGTTTTGGAGAAAAATATGGCTTACTGCATAATTTTAGGTACTTTTCTTTTTTCTTTTAGCATTTATGGGCTGTCAATCACGGCTTCAAAAGGGAAATCCTTAAAATTTTTAGGGCCTATTACTCCTTTGGGGGGATTACTTTTGATATTAGGTTGGGGATTGCTTTTTTATTCTTTTATTGCAAATATGGTTTAATCTTAATGGCATCCGCAATTACCCTCTTCACATGCACCTTTATTCGCTTTTTTGGAAGAAAATAAACGCTTAGGCAGGAAGTACTTTTTGGCTATATAAAATATGGCAACAGCTAAAGTCAGATAAACCAATATGGGTTGTAGTACACTCATTTTATTTCAAAACCTGATAGGCGATTAAAGCTACAATATACGCAAAAACGCTCATAAATACTAATTGGGCCATAGGCCATCGCCAGCTATTGGTCTCGCGTTTTACTATAGCCAGCGTACTCATACACTGCATAGCAAAAGCATAAAACAGAAGCAATGAAATTCCCGAGGCCAGATCAAATAGAGGCTTTTTGGTAGTGGGATTTATTTCTGAGGCCATCCTGTGCTTAATGGTATCCTCCTCGTCGTTGCCAACACTATAGATAGTGGCTAATGTTCCCACAAAAACTTCCCGTGCAGCAAAAGAAGTCAGAACCGCAATCCCAATCTTCCAGTCGTACCCTAAAGGAGCCACTGCAGGTTCGAGTGCTTTACCAATAATCCCTATATAAGAATTTTCAAGTTTGTAGCCTGCAATTTCTTGTTTACGTGCTTTTTGAAAAAGAATTAGCTCCTTTTGACTTAATGAATCACTTATTGCGTTATTATTAATTTGATTTAAACTATCCTTTAAAAACGCTTCATATTCGCCCAATTCATTTTGAATGTTGGTAGTATTGTACCTGGTTAAACCTTCGGTTTCAATTCTCTCATTAATTATTTCATCAGCGTTCCTAAAGTTAGAGGAATAACCATTAGAACCTAGAAACCATAATATAATTGAAATAGCGAGGATTATTTTACCGGCACCATACACAAAACTTTTTGTCTTTTCCACCACCGTATACGCTACATTTTTTAGAAGAGGCAACTTATAACTTGGCATTTCTACCATAAAAAATGTCCTGCTTTTTATATTCAGAACCTTGTTAAGAATCATTGCCGATATAATTGCTGCTCCAAACCCAATTAAGTACAACAAAGTAAGTGTAAGCGCCTGGTAACTCAGGCCTATAATTCTACCTTCGGGAATAACAAGGGCAATAATGATGAGGTAAACCGGGAGTCTTGCAGAACAGGTAACAAAAGGAGTTACTAAAATTGTAATAAGTCGCTCCTTCCAATTTTCAATATTACGAGTAGCCATCACGGCGGGAATAGCACAAGCGGTTCCGGAAATTAATGGAACCACACTTTTACCACTTAGGCCGAATGGCCTCATTATACGATCCATTAAAAAGACCACCCTGCTCATATATCCGGACTCCTCCAATAGAGCAATAAATAAAAATAAAAAGGCGATCTGAGGAATAAATATTACTATTCCACCAATACCGGCAAGTATGCCCTCGGCTAAAAGATTAGTAAACATTCCCGACGGCATGGTAGCTTTTATCCAATTACTTGCAGCGGCAAACTGCTCATCAATAAAATCCATTGGAATACTACTCCAGTCATAAATGGCTTGAAAAATGGTCAATAAAATAATCAGGAAAATTAAGTAACCAAATACTTTATGCGTTAAAACCCTGTCTACAGTAGCTCTGAATCCTTTTGCGGCGTTCCTGTCTACTTTATAGGTCTCTTTTAATACGCCGTTTATAAATTGATACCGGAGAATGGTCTCTTTCTGCTGTAGTCTTTTTAATTCTGCCTTGGTCTTAGTCTCAAATGAAGAAGTATCTTTTACAGCCTTTTTCTCAATAGGCATAAAATTGACATCCTGTGTAATTACAAGCCATAATTTATAGAGATCTTCATTGGGAAATGTCTGCTGCAATCTTTCAAAATATTCCGGTGCTATTACCGTGGCATCTACATTCGGTTTAACAGACAAATTTTTATAATCGCCAATTAATTGGCGAATTCGCTCTATCCCGGTGCCCTGCCTTGTACTTACCAGAGCTATTTTGGTATTTAATTTTTCTTCAAGAAGGGATACGTTTAGGGTAATTCCCTTTTTAGGCATCCTGTCCGACATATTGATGACCAAAATTGCAGGGATTTTTAAGTCCTTTATTTGGGTAAAAACAAGCAGATTTCTCTTTAAATTTTCAACATCACTAATAACTACGGCTACGTCTGGGAAATCCTTATCGTTCTTGTTGAGAAGTAATTCTACAACTACACTTTCGTCCAGGGAAGTAGTATTTAGACTATAGGTACCCGGAAGGTCCAGAATATGAGCTTTAACACCTCTGGGCAATTTGCAGACCCCTTCCTTCTTCTCAACAGTTATCCCCGGGTAATTACCCACTTTTTGATTCAGACCCGTTAACTGGTTAAAAACAGAGGTCTTTCCGGTATTCGGGTTGCCGATAAGTGCTACATTAATATTTTTACTCATAATGTGGCTTTATCTTCTATGAGATCCAATTCTATTTGAAGGGCAACGGATCTTCTGATGGCGATATGAGAACCATTAACATTTATGTATATAGGATCCTTTAAAGGAGCTATTTGAATCAATTCTACTTCATTACCCGGAAGACACCCTAATTCCAATAATTTAATAGGCAGCATTCCTTTGGTAAATTCTTTAATAATTCCCCTTTCACCTCGCTTTAAATGTGCAACGGTTGTAATCAATTTTTATTTAGATTGATTTTAAGTAAGGACAAAAATAATGGAAAAAGATGAGGTATTAGGGCAAATATTAAAAAAAGAAAAACATGAAAATTCTACAAATAAGAAGATTGGTTTTAGGGGAACTTGACACCTTAATTAAGGTAAGACATTTTTAAAACCTCCAGATCCTGCAGTAATTTTTCCATTTCCTCTTTGTTGGTACCATCATAAGTACCTCTTATTCTACTTTCTTTATCGATCAATATGAAGTTTTCAGTATGTATCATATCAAAAGGACCACCATCGCCATCAGTTTTTGCTGCCAAATAAGATTTTCTCGCCAGCTCATAAATATGTTTTTTATCTCCTGTAACCAAGTTCCACTTTTTGTCTATAACCCCTTTTTCTAAAGCGTATTTTTTGAGTTGTGCAACAGAATCTATATCCGGTGTAACCGAATGTGATAACAACAACACATCCTTGTCATTCGTAATCTGTGACTGTAAATAGGTCATATTTTCGGTCATTATTGGGCATATCGTGAGGCAGGTGGTAAAGAAGAAGTCGGCCACATAGATTTTATCTCTATAGAAATCCTGGGTAATGGTCTCTCCGTTTTGGTTAGTAAGTGAAAAGTCGGCAATGGTATGGTAATTTTTAACATGAACCAGGGTACTATCTACCAATTCGGAATTAAAATCTGCAGGTTGATAAATAGGGAGTACATTTTTAGGTTGCAGCGCATCGTAAAACAAATAAATGATTATCATAGAAAGCAAAAGGAGTACGATTCCAAAAAATTTGTATTTGCTAAAGAAAGAAAGCATTCGTAGTTTTTTGCAAAGGTACAGCAGCAAATGCTAGCATTCAATAACTTTGAAAGCGGTTTGCTGCTAAAACTTTCTTAAATATCTGCACGGGACCATAGTTTCTTTTTATAAGACTTTCTAAAAGTGTACTTTTGTGCGTTTTACTTATAAAATCTATAGATGAGTCCTATACTTATAAAGACCATACAATTTTTTCTGAGTCTTTCACTTTTAATCGTCCTTCATGAGTTAGGACATTTTATACCCGCTAAAATATTTAAGACTCGGGTTGAAAAATTTTATCTGTTTTTTGATATTAAATTTTCTCTTTTTAAAAAGAAAATAGGTGAAACAGTTTATGGGATCGGATGGCTACCATTAGGAGGTTATGTTAAGATAGCCGGCATGATTGATGAGAGCATGGACACGGCCCAAATGGCTGAAGAACCTAAGGCCTGGGAATTTAGATCCAAGCCGGCATGGCAGCGACTCATTATTATGCTTGGCGGTGTAACGGTAAACTTTATTCTGGCTGTGATCATCTATATTGGAATGGCTTATTCTTATGGAGACCAGTTCATACCCATGAATAGTCTAAAGGATGGCATATGGGTTACGGAAAAAAATATTGGCGATGAACTAGGAGTACAAACAGGGGATCAGATTGTAGCTATTGACGGGGAGGAAGTTGAAAACTTTGATAGTTTACTGGGTGAAATTATAAATGGGAATACGATCACCATTAACCGAGATGGAAATACTATTGAAAAAGAGATTCCTGTAGATTTTATAGCTACACTCTTAGAGGACGAGGATAAAATACGATTTATAAGTCCCAGGCTTCCTTTTATTGTAGGTGGCATCCCTGATGAATCTGCAAATAAAGATTCTGGATTACAAGTAAAGGACCAGATAATAGGTATTGGCGATCAAAGAATAGCCTATTTTGATGAAGCCAAACCTGTCATAGAACGCTACACAGGTCAAAAAGTAGATCTTATAGTTAGTCGGGATGGCATTGAAGAACAGATACCGGTTGTAATTAGTGACTCGGCCACTATTGGAGTTACTTGGGGGGGGATAAGCTTTGACCAGATGGAGAAGATGGGCTATTTAAGGTTGGAGACTAAGAAATATACTTTTTCAGAATCTATCCCGGCAGGGATCGATAAGGGGGTAACTACACTTATGAGCTATGTAAAACAGCTTAAGAAAATATTTAATCCGGAAACAGGGGCCTATAAGGGCGTAGGAGGTTTTGCCGCTATAGGAAGTTTGTTTCCTGATACCTGGAACTGGCCCGCATTTTGGTCAACCACGGCATTGATATCCATCATCCTGGCCTTTATGAATATTTTACCTATCCCCGCATTGGACGGGGGACATGTTACCTTTTTATTGTATGAGATGGTAACAGGCAGAAAGCCCAGCGATAAGTTTTTGGAGTATGCACAGATGATAGGGTTCTTTCTTTTAATTGCATTATTGTTATTTGCCAACGGCAATGATATTTATAAATGGCTTTCTAAGTAGAAAACCGTTTTTTTATGTTGGGCTATTTGAAAGAAACTATTATATTTGCATCCCGAAAAACGGGGAACCTTCCTCCTTAGCTCATCCCGATAGTTATCGGGAGGTTAGAGTCTCGGGGATAAGTTCTTAATAATTGTGAATACATATTCCTCCTTAGCTCAGTTGGTTAGAGCATCTGACTGTTAATCAGAGGGTCCTTGGTTCGAGTCCAAGAGGGGGAGCGCAGCGACACAAAGCCATTTACGAAAGTAAGTGGCTTTTTTCGTCAGAAAATGTTGGGTGAGAAGTTTATCCCGCCATTGGC
>Ga0209456_10000895_pt1 | contig 15052 bp, 14 predicted proteins | sample COG_11_FD_184755 | JGI IMG/M metagenome (GOLD analysis project Ga0209456, IMG submission 184755) | Pelagic marine sediment microbial communities from the LTER site Helgoland, North Sea, for post-phytoplankton bloom and carbon turnover... | ecosystem: Environmental > Aquatic > Marine > Neritic...
AAAGTTCTAATGTGGCCAGAACCGTATTTATCATATTGGCTACCACATTGATCTCTTGTTCATTGGCTTTATTCCGTCCGTGGCTCGGCGTTCTCATCCGGGGTATGTATCTGTTTGCAAGTATGCTGTTTGTCGCCGCAAGAGACCCTGACAGCTCGCCGGCGGGTGATGACGGCTGATCTCATGATGAGTAGCTGATCAGTGTCGAAGGTCAATCCTGTCCCCGCTACCAGGAAATCGCAGGGCAGGGATTCAGAACTCGACGCGGAATATCGACGCTGGCTTGGCATAGTCGCTCGACATGTCATACATAAAGTCGTTTTCGCGACGCATGCGTTGCTCGGCCTGCGGGCTGTAACCCCACTTGATACGTGACTCCGGCGTTTCCAGGTCGCGGTCCGCCTGCCGCCAGGCCAACTCTTCCCGACCACGCTCGCGCATGCGCATCTCGGCGTAGACAGCCTCCTGCATGAGTGCCTGGCGCTGCATCTCGAGCTCGAATGCTGTTTGGCCCTGCGGGCCGGCAATGACCGTGATTTCATCCATGACGCGGCTTTCGAGCAGCTCTTCCGGAATGTCGGTCGGTACTTCCGCATCGACTGCAGCAGGTGTGTCAGGTTCCGGCTCGTCATCCGTGCCGTTTTCCTGGGCATTCGCGAACGCGGCCCATGACATGGCAGCGGCCATGGTCACACCGGCCACGGCGCGGAAGAGGCGCATCAGCGCTTCACTTCCTGCGTCCAGTCGCGCGATTCGAACCAGTACTCTCGCGTGGCATCGAGCCAACGGTCGGCCTCGTGCGCCGTTATCCATGCGTTAAGGAAATTCAGTAACTGCTGCTCGCCATTCTGCACGGCCAATGCCTCGGCCCAACCGACGATCGGTTCGCTCAACGGTAAATCAATGGCGTCGCTGTTACTCGTTACCAGGAACTGTACTGCCGGCAGGCTGGAAATATACGCGTGTGCGCGCCCCTCCAGGATTTCCTTTTCGGCGTTATCCTTGTTGCTGTGTGAGTGAATTTCCGCCTTGTCAAATACTGAGCGGGCAACACCCTCCGAAAACGTGTCGGTAATGGTGGCAATCACGATATCCGGGTCGTTAAGTTGCTGCAAATTCTCGACGTCCCTGGTCATGTGGGTATTGGTCGCCATTCCGGCACCGGATAACGCGACCGGCTGGGTAAACGTGATGCGCAACGCACGCTGCGGTGTGATTACGATGCCGCCCGCGATAACGTCGACTTCACCCGCCTGCAGCGCCGGAATGATGTCCTTCCACTCGTACACCTTGAATTCCGCACGAACGTCCATGTCTTTGGCGATCTTGTTACCGAGGTCGACGTCGTGTCCCACATATCCGCCACTTTTCGCGGGCATGGCCCAAGGGACAAATTCGGCGATGCCGACGCGCAACGTGCCGCGCTTGAGGATGTCGTCCATTGCATCCGCCTGTGCGAGCGGGCTGACGAGAAAAGCCAGTAAGAGCAGGCAACGAAAAATGACTTTTGTCACGACCATACGAATAGTCCCCTAGATTAGCGAATGTGTTGCAGGATGCCATCGAGTTCGTCGAGGCTGTTGTAGCTAATAGCGCCTACTATACGATCACAACAAGTTACAATGGAAGTAGCTCGCTAGAATTTATTTCAAGCGAATGCCATCCTGCTCCGCGCTTCCAGAAAAAATACGGCTGCTTCGCCGCCACAATTCTATTGACCATGCGCGTAAGGCCAGGCCTGGCCTGCTGTATACTGCGCCAAGCCGAATATTCGATATTCACAGAAGGGGTAAGTGTGGCCGATAGAAGCTACAGGACAGCGACGATTATGGTGTTGGACACCAGCGATCATGGCCAGTCGCAGGCATCTGGTGAGCCCGAGGCCCCAGACGTTGCGGAGATCAGACGGGATATCATCTTAAGCTTGATCACCGAGCATGGCGGCCGCGGCTTCGACTCAGTCGGTAACAATACGATCGCAGAGTTTACCAGCGTGGTCGAGGCTGTTCGGTGTGCGGTTGAAATTCAGCAAGCCATGCTTGGCGAAAACAAACGGCTGCCTCTTGAACAGCGGGTGTTGCTGCGTATCGGCTTGCATGTTGGTAGCGCCAGAGAGGAGAACGGCAATCTTTATGGAGGCGGTGTCGACACCGCCAGCGGGCTTAAAGAGTTGGCCGTGCGGGGCGGTATCTGTCTATCGAACGCCGTGCACGAGCAGGTTAAGAACACAGGCGATGTGCGGATCGAATTCGCCGGCGACAAGAAACTAATAAACGTTCCTGATCCGGTGGCCATCTACCAGGTCGTGGAGCCCGGCGTCGAGAAAGGCCGTGTCTCGTTATGGGCAGAACTTCAGCGTCGCAATGTCTTCAGAGTGGGAGTGGCTTACGCCGTCGTAACGTGGTTATTGATCCAGGTCGCGGATGTCATTCTGAGTACGTTCAATTCGCCCGGTTGGGTTATGCAGACTTTCGTCTCCTTGCTTATTCTCGGTTTCCCAATAGCCGTGGCGCTGGCTTGGGTCTATGAGTTAACGCCCTCTGGCTTGAAACGCAGCGATGACGTGTTGCGTCAAACAAGCATCCATTGGCTGACAGGTAGGCGACTGGACGGTGCCATCATCAGTTTGCTGGTTATGGCGGTGGTGTTCCTGGTTTACGAAAACTATGTGTCAAAAGGCCTTGCCGGCTTGCAAGAAGCGGAGCCGGTATCCATCGCAGTTTTGCCATTCGAAAATCACAGCGTAAATGCCGACGATGAATTTTTTGCAGATGGGCTTGCCGACGAATTACTTAGTGCGCTCGGCAGAATCCAGGAGCTCAAAGTGGCTTCGCGTACAGCGTCCTCTTACTTCAAAGATAAGGACGTTGATGTCTCGACAATCGCATCGACGCTGATGGTGGATAATGTGTTATCGGGCAGCGTGCGCCGCGACGGAGAGCACTTTCGCGTAACGGCTGCGTTAGACAACACGGTGACGGACAATTTATTGTGGAGCGAGACTTACGACAAAAAGTTGGAGGCAATCCTCGATATTCAAAGTGATATAGCCCAATCGGTGGCGACTGCGATCGTGCCCGTATTGTCACCGGAGTCACAAAGTCGAATCGAGTCCCAACCGACCGAGAACACCGAGGCGTATGAATACTATCTCCGCGGTCGCGACTACCTGCGGCGGCCGGCTGAGGAGGTAACACTTGCCAGCGCGGTCGAATTGTTCGACAGGGCGATCAATCTGGATCGGCGTTTTGCTCAAGCCTATGCGGGACTGTGCGAGGCGCAACTGGGCACTTACACGTTTGCCAGGAGGCAAAAGTCTTTTGAGATGGCCGAGGCTGCGTGTCACCGCGCTCTGACGTTGGACGATAGTTTGCGGGATGTACACGTCGCCCTCGGAAATCTGTATCGCACGAACGCCCAATTCGATAGCGCAATTGTGGAGTTAGAAACAGCTATTGAGCAGCAGCCGAACGCGGTCAGTCCGTATCTCGCGCTGGCTGAAACCTATGCCGCTCAGAATCGCCTGGAACAGGCTGAGGCGATGTTTCGGAAAGCAGAAGAAGTGGAACCCGGTTACTGGGGCGTGCACAAAGCGTTTGGCCTTTTTCTGTATGACCAAGCCCGCTACGACGAAGCCATTGCACGATATACGAAGGTCATCGAACTGGTACCGGATAGTGGCATAGGTTACGACAACCTCGGAATCACCTATCTTGCAATTGGAGATTTGGATCGGGCGGAGAGCACATTTAGTGCCTCGCCTTTGCCGTCCCGCTGGACTTATCTGAATCGTGGGGTGGTCAACTATTATCGCGGCGAGTTTGCGCAGGCTGCCGAAGACCACAAACGGGCAATTGATCTTGCACCGGAGGTTCATACTAACCTGGGGTTTCTCGGTGACGCGTTACGCTTTGTCGAGGGGGAAGAAGAGAATGCAACAGATGCATATGAAAGGGCGATCGAGCTTGCGGAGCAGGAACTGGCAATCGACCCAACTGATTGGAGGAGCGTTGGTCGCCTCGGTGTGTATTACGTGCATACCGAACGCCTGGATATGGCAAGAGCCCAGCTCGAGCGGCTACTCGAGCTGAAACCCAATGCAACTGCCTTTTACTGGGCATCACTGATAAGTTTGCAGCTGGGCGATCTGGACGCCGCGAACGAATATTTGCGGCAAACTGTCGAAGGCGGATGGTCGCGAGCTCTGCTTTTGGGCGACCCGGATCTGGTAGCGCTGAGGGGCCGGACGGCGTATGAGGCGTTATTGGCGGATCCCCAGGGCTAACGACAATCTGGGGCTAGTCGCCGAATTATGGTGGTAGTATGTCGCTTCGACACAACAATTAAGAAATGAGGGGTATCATCATGGCAGATAAGAAGAAATCAGAGAAAACGGCTGCGCCCGACAAATCCCGTGGTGGACCGACGGGTGGACGACCGCGCACTGAACGTGGTGGGCCGACGGGTGGACGACCGCGCACTGAACGTGGTGGACCGACGGGTGGACGCGGCGGTCCGACCGGTGGCCGCGACTGACCTCTAGGGTCGAGCAGTTGAGTGCGGAGCAACTGCCCTAATTGCTCGCGCTAACAGAGAAACGTCAACGGGGTTGCGCTGTCCTTCGGGGCAGCTGCGGCCTTGCGGACAGCATTTCATGAGCCTCACGGCAACTGATCAATAGCGACGTTAATGATCGCGAGCTATCGGAGAAAGTGACATGCCCAAGGGAATCTCATTACACATAGGTGTTGACGAAGTCGATCCCGCTGAATACCGCCTCAATCCGACGTATGCGGGTTGGGAATGCGTCATCGTGACCGAGGAATACTATCCGGTAAGCTTCGTCGGAGATTTCCGAGTAGGTTGGAGGGGGCCCTTGACCTCTTGCGAAAAAGACGCAGAGGATATGTTGCAGTTGGCGAAAAAACAGAAGTTCAAGGCATCGATTCTAAAAACAAAAAAGGCGACCGCCAAAAACGTCGTAGACAAAATCCGCAGTGCCGCGAAGCAACTTGGGGCCGGCGATACTTTTTTTCTGACCTATGCGGGTCACGGTTCCCAGGTTGAAGATCTGTCAGGCGACGAATGGGACGGGTCGGATGAAACCTGGTGCCTTTATGATCGAATGTTCCTGGACGACGAGCAGCGCGCCCTGTACGCGGAATTCGCGAGGGGTGTGAAAATCGTCGTCTTGTCCGACTCCTGTCACAGCGGTTCGGCTACTCGATCGGGAGAGTCCGACTCTTTAGAGGAACGCCTGCATCGCCAGCGCAAGGGAAGACGCGCGATGACGGAAAGGACTGCCATGGCCATATATCAGGGCAACAAAAAGCGATATGACGTGATCCAACAAAACCTGGCGAACCCGCCACCGAAGCTAAAGGCGAGCCGTATCCTGTTTTCCGCTTGTCAGGACAATGAACATGCCCAAGGTGATGACGAGAACGGCGTGTTTACACGCGCGTTGAAGAAGGTCTGGGATAATGGCAGATTCAAAGGCAATTACGGGGACTTAGCCAAGCAGATCAGGGATGAGCTGCAAGCGAACTACAACAAGGCGGTGGATAAGGCAGGTGGCGATGCGAGCGTAGTCAGCCTGCAGGTGCCCAATTTCGTTCGCATAAAAGGGTCATCGAAGGCCGCACTGGCCAAATTCATCAAACAACGACCTTTTTCGCTCTAGCTACCCAATGGATATTCTCTTCGTGTCCGCGAATTCGCGTGATCAATATGTCGACATAGAACGAGAACACCGGTCGCTGCAAAAACTGGTTGAAGCCGGCGGCCATTCATTGCGCGTACTGCCCGCTGCTGAGGTTGTCGATTTACGCGACGCCGTCAGATCGAACGGACATGAAAAGCCGTTCGATATTCTCCATTTTAGCGGGCACATTACTGAAAAAGAGGGCCTTCATTTGAGAGGCAAGGGCCGCCAGAAAGAGACCTTTAGCGGAGAGAAGCTAAAAGAGCTTCTCACTGGCTCTGAGGTGAGGCTCGTTGTCCTCAATGCCTGTCATAGTGAAACTCTGGCGATATCGATAAGTGAGGTCGTGCCGGCCGTAATTGGTGCGGTTCATCTGATCCGCGATGTGGTCGCCCGGCAATTCACTCGTAACTTTTATGCCGCTTTGAACGAGAATTCCACGGTGAAAGAGGCTTTCGAATTTGCCTTGAAGCAGGGCAAGCAGGGCCGTCCTGCGTATGTACATGTAGGTCAGGACTTTGCAATCCAGTAAATGACGTGTGCGAATTATTTGCAATGTCAAGCCGGTATCCGACATCAGTCGGTTTCTCGCTGGAAACGCTAGCGCGGCGCGGTGGGCTCGATGGGCCCCACAAGGATGGCTGGGGCGTCGCATACTTCGACGAGCACGACGTATTTCTCCTCCGCGAGTCGCGTCCTGCATCGGAAAGCGGCCTGGTGCGATTCATGGAAAAGCACGGGCCGACGAGTAATCTCGTCATCTCGCACATCCGCCAGGCAACTCAAGGGGAACCGGCCTTGCGCAATACGCAGCCCTTCCAGCGCGAGCTCGGCGGGCGGGTACATGCGTTCGCTCACAACGGTGATATGCCCGGAATCAAAGAAAAATGTTGCCTGGATTCGAACCGCTTCACACCTATCGGCGATACCGATTCCGAATTGGCATTCTGCTGTTTGCTCGAACGGCTTGGAAAACTGTGGGGCCGGACAACAGAGAAGCCGCCGTCGCTCGAATTGCGCCTGGAGATCGTTGCCGAGTTTGCCGCTTGGCTACGACCGCTCGGCGCATTCAACTTTGTCTATTCCGACGGCGATGCACTTTTCGTTCATGCGCACCGCAGAAACCAGGGTGATGGCGACGTCCGGCCCCCAGGGCTGCACCTGCTTGTACGCTCATGCAATGAGCAGGCCATTGACCTGTCACAGTCCGGTGTCCTACTGGCCCCAGTGGCTCAGGAGTTGGTGCTCGTCGCCAGCGTGCCGTTAACAGACGAGCCGTGGGAGCCGATAGGCGAGGGTGAGGTCATCGCGTTGACGCAAGGGGTGGTCTGGGCGCGCATGCCGGCTTGATTGTGACGTGTGGTATCTTGATTTCGATCTTACCGGACTGACGGAATCGAAATGGCAGACGACCTGAACCCGCAGTGGGAACGGCACTTCGAAGGCATCGCTGATGAGCTTCTGCACCTGGCTATTACTTGCGATGTACGATTGCGCGAGCCCGGCGTCATCGAGCGGATTCTGAAGAATGATGCGTCGGTGTGCGGAAAAACGAACGATCGCAGTTTCCGCAACATGCGTAACCTGTTAGTGGCTTACTTCGATTCCATCGGCAAAGCTGTCGAGCGCATCGGTCCGAAAGAGACAAAAAAAATCATAGACGCAATCTCCGGGCGAATGAAAGAGCTAAGGGACTCAGGCGGTAAAAGCGTATAACTCCGCTAGCATTCGCAAGCGTTGCATGCGGTCTTCGCAGGTGCGGCGCGTTACATCCAGATCAATCTCCCCGTCCTTAAAGCGGCGCTGCCGTTGGAAATACTCGGCTGGGTCGGTCCCGTCGGGCTCGATGTTGATTCGGTAGGAAGCGCCGTCGTACACCTCGTAGAGTGGGAACAGGCCGCTTGCCACTGCGAGGCGTACAAGTTCTACAGAGTCCTGGGGTTCGGATTTCCAGCCTGTGGGGCACGGCGAATGCAGCAAGAGAAAGCGCATTCCCTGTAGTGACAGTGCCGTTGACATCTTGCGGGCAAAATCGTCGGGGTGGGCGACCGACATCGTCGCCGCATAGGGAATCCTGTGTGCAGACATGATCGACATGATGTCTTTCTTGCCTTCGCTCTTTCCCCACGGCGTGGTGGTTGTGCGTGCGCCAGCCGGCGTTGCGGACGAGCGCTGTCCGCCGGTATTGCCGTAGATCTCGTTGTCGTAACAGATGTAGATGATGTTCTCGTTACGCTCGGCGGCAGCTGACAATGTTCCAAGCCCGATGTCGTAAGTCCCTCCGTCGCCTGCCCAGCAGATCACCTGGCCAGACTCCTCGTTGATGTCACGAATTGCGGCAACGCCTGAGGCGGTTGCGGCCGAGGAGGCAAACGTCGTTGCGATCGTCGGCACAGCGTAGCTTGTCGTTGGAAACGCGCCGGCGGTTACGATTCCGCAACAGGCCGGGATCACGAGCGTGCAGGTGTCACCGGCTTCGGCGAGCGCGCGACCCAACATGGTCAGGCCAATGCTCATCCCACAGCCGCCGCAGTTGGTATTGCCCGGGCGAAGCAGGCATTCATCGGGGTGGAGATTCATCGCTGTAGTCGCGTTCATTGCAGTGTCTCCTCGCCAGCCTGGATGCCCATCCACACCGGGTCACCGGCCTCATCGCGTCGCACAAGGTCAGCCAGTATGTCGTCGATCACCGCCGGCGTGACGTCGCCGCCACACAGCCCGGTAAGGTAGTTCTGAATCAGCAGATCGTCGCGATGCCCTTGAAAGGCAGCCCGTGTGTCCTGCCAGAACACGCCGCCGGCGCCGGCCGCGTAGTTGCGATCCAGTACTGCCAGCTTGGTTGCCGATTGACAGGCCTCGCGTAGTGCCGCTTCCGGATACGGGCGGAACATCTTTAGCTTCACAAGGCCAATTTTCTCGCCTGCAGCGCGCCGCCGTCGAACAACTTCGCGCGCTGTAGTCGCCATCGTGCCGCTCACGACAAGGACGACGTCCGCATCTTCAGTGGCAAACGTCTGTATCACATCTCCGGGATCGCGGCCAAAGACCTCTTTGAAACTCTCCCGGCATTCCTGGTAGACGTCCGGTACGCGTTTCATCGCCTCGTCAATTTCCAGACGCATCGACAGACCTTCATGTGGCCAGGCGAGGCCGCCCATCGTGCGTGCCTCCTGTTGATGCATGCGATGTGGCAGGTCGAGGTCCGGCAGATAGCGATCGACTTCTGCCTGCTCGGGGAGCGATGTCTCCATTTGTGTATGAGAGACGATGAAAGCGTCCATGCAGGTTATCACCGGTAACAGGATGCGCCGGTCTTCGGCCAGTCGGAAGGCAAGCAGGGTGGTATCCAGTATTTCCTGGTTGTTCTCGCAATAAAACTGCAGCCAGGCAAAGTCCCTGAGCATGAGCGTGTCACCCTGGTCCGCCCAGATATTCCATGGCGGGCCGAGTGTTCGATTGACTCCGACCATGACGATGGGTAGCCGGTAGTAGCCAGTCACCATGATGTTTTCCGCCATGTAGGCCAGGCCATTGGCTGAGCTTGCCGTGAAGGCGCGGGCGCCATTCATCGACGCGCCCATGGAGACGGCCATCGCGCTGTGTTCGCTCTCAACCGGAACGACGCGTCCTTTGCTGAACGGGAATTTTGCGACGTACTCTACGATCTCGGTCTGTGGCGTAATCGGGTAAATTCCGCATGCAGCGCCACGTGCCGTTCGATTTGCCTCACCGGCGGTACTCAATGCGTAGCCAGCGGCGTGGTTTCCAGTGATGACTTGTACAGACATTGTCAATCTCCGTCGCGGCTACAGGTGACTCATGAAGATTACGTTGCGCGGGCACTCTGCCACGCAAACGCCGCAGCCCTTGCAATACGAATAGTCGAACTCGAGGCGGTGGCCGACGCGCTTTAACACACCCTCCGGACAGTAGGTGCAGCAATAGTCGCACTCGTTACAGACGCCGCAAGAAAGGCACCGACCTGCCTCAGCAGTGTCATCGAGACCCATGTGTACCTCGTCGAACGTCGAGCGTCGTTCATCGGTTCCGAGCAATTCACCCTCGGATGCAGGGTGGCGTTCGAACAGGTGCAACTTCATCGCGTCGGCCCGAATGACTTCGTCATGCCAGACGTCGACGTCGCGCAGCGCCGCTGCATGCTCGGTGATGCTCACGTGCTCGCCACTTAGCACGTTGTGGATGTGTACGGCTGAGCGCCGGCCGCTGCCGATCGCGCCGGCTACCGTTCCGTCGCCCGTGGCGAGATCGCCGATAGCGAAAACAGGCGTCTCCAGCAATCCAAGAAGCTGACTGCCTTCTCTGACCTCCGTGCCTTCCGGAAACACCGATACGTCGGGTGACTGGCCGAGCGCGAGAATGATGCGGTGGCAGGCGAATTCGAAATCAGAGTCCGGAATCTCTACTGGCGAACGGCGTCCGGACTCGTCCGGCTCGCCAAGTTCCATGCGCCGGCAAGCCAGTCGATAGTGTCGCCGGATTCCGTCGCCTGGGTCTTCGTGCAAGGCAACGGGTTGGGTAAGGAATTCGATGGCAACGCCTTCCTCGATGGCCTCATCGATTTCTTCGGCGATCGCGGGCATTTCCTGACGCGTCCGTCGATACACGACGCGGACGCTCTCGGCACCGAGACGCAAGGCTGAGCGCGCCGCATCCATAGCTGTATTGCCGCCACCGATGACGACAACATCCTCGCCGTCAACGCGCACGCTTTCACGATGTACATGATCGAGAAAATCGATGCCCTGAACAACAGCTTCAGCGCTGTCCAGGCCCAGTCGCAGATCTCGCTGCTCCTGCAAGCCGGTGGCCACCAACAAAGCGTCATGTTCTTGCGCCAACTCGAGCAATGCTTGTCGATGAATTTGGTGGTCCGTCTCGACGGCTACACCTAGAGAGAGTATGCGGTCGATCTCATGTGCGACCACTTTCTCCGGCAGCCGGAATTCCGGAATGCCGGTTCGCAACAAACCGCCGATCTCGGGTCCTGACTCGAACACCTTGACCCGATAACCAAAGCGCGCGAGATGGTAGGCCGCGGTAAGTCCGGCAGGTCCTGATCCCACGACTGCAACGCGCTCGTCGCGTTCTGCGAGGGGCTCGATGGTTACCTGTCCGTGATCACCGGCGTAACGTTCCATCTGCCGCACATTAACCGCGCCGTCGAGTTCGATACGATTGCAGGATTCCATGCACGGAGCGGGGCAGGCTCTCCCACAGATCGACGGGAACGGAGTGCTGCGCAGCAGGATTTCCAGCGCCTTGTCAGTTTCTTTATGTGCAAGTGCATTGAGAAACCCCTGCACATCGTTGCCCGCCGGGCAGATGTGATTGCAGGGCGGGATCATCTGTTGGCGGTGCGGCTGCTCGCTCGCCCATTGTCCGGTCTTGATCGCCGGCAGAGCCGCGCCGGCTCCCTCCAGAAAGCTGGGACCGCGACCGGTGCCAGGTTGTGTGATTTGCTCCGCGGCGGCTCCAATGTCGCGAGGCGATTCAAGAAGCTGGATTTCTTCATAGGCACGCGCGGCCGCGGTGAGGTTTGCACCTTTGAAGCCAAGATGATCGAGCGCAGCGCAAGCTTCGTTAAGCGGAAACGCCAGCATCCTGGCCACTGCTCCGGCGAGGGCAGTATTGACGATCGGTACACTGCGAGTACCCAGGTTGTTGTCACGCGCAATCGCGGTCGCATCCACAGTTGCAATACGATTGCGGGGAAACTGCTCTGCAAATTCGTCGGGCCGTTGCGGCGAGTTAATCAGTATCCAGCCACCTGCTTTGAGCCCCGCCATGATCACTGTCCCAACAAGTGTCGGGTCCAGCACAATGACGTGATCCGGCTCGTAGATCAGATTGCGATTGGTGATGGGTTCTTCGGAGTAGCGGCAGAACGCCTGGATCGGCGCGCCGGAGCGTTCCGCGGCATACAGGCCGAATGCTTGAACCGACAGGCCTTGAAGGAATCGCGACGTGGCTATGAGTTTCGCCAGGGTGACACCGCCCTGGCCGCCGCGCCCGTGTATTCGGATCTCTATCATTGCATCACCCGCGGGTGATCTCTCGCCCGCGCCTACATCCATGCGTGCTGATACGAGGAGTGATTTAGCGACTCAAAATATACAGTTTTCCGGTGGCTACCCGAATAAGTAGATTCCGACCAAATCTAGGTGAAAGCTCAATTAAGCGGGTAGTGGCCAAATTCCTCCACGGCATCAACCATGGCCAGGACGTTTTCAGGCGGCACATCGTTCATCACAGTATGCACTGCGCTGATCATGCAACCACCTCCAGGGCCAAGAATCTGCATTACTCGTCGCACTTCTTCGCGGACCTCTTCTACAGTGCCAAAGGGGAGGATGCGGTGCGCATCTATGCCTCCACAAAACGTTATGTTTTTCCCAAATCGTTTTTTGAGGGAAGGGAGGTCGGACATACAGCGCCCGGACGTTTGGATGGGATTCAGGATATCGACACCGATCTCAACAAAGTCGTCGATCAATGGCGCAACATCACCGCAGGAGTGAAAAAGCACCTTGGCCTTGGTCCGGGCCTTTATAAAGCTGATGAAGTCAGCATGAATGGGTTTGAGAATCTCGCGATACATTTTTGGCGAAATAATAAGGCTATTCTGCGTACCCAAATCATCGCCGATTTTTATGATATCGACGTTATCCCCAAGCTCCTCCAGGAATCGTTCCATCAGCTGCTTGCAATACACTGCAATTCTTTCCATCAAGGCGCGTGCAAAGTCCGGGCTCCTGGCCATATTCATCAGAAATGCCTCCATCCCCTGCATGGCGTTAGCTCGTTCAAAAGGAAACAGGAGCCAGGGAGTTGCCAGGATCGCATACTGATTCTCTTCAGCAATTCGCTTGGCGGTTTCACGCACATGGGCAATGCGAGTTGGATCAGTCATATCGGGCCAACCCAAATAGGAATCGAGGTCTTCAACCGTTTGAGCGTCCGGAAGAGGGTGGACGCTGGGGAACCAGTCCCCCGGAACGATCTCTGTCTGACCGCTACCCCAGGAGTCGATACACTCACTGTGCGGATCGCGCTCACGATTTTTCTTTCTTGTCGCCTCGGGCTCCAGGTCAAGTACGCCACGAACATCACTGTGCAGTCGATGCATCGTATCTTCGTCAATGTCGGCCGTTCCCAGTTCAGGCCAGTCGTAGATGTAGTTGTCGGGAGCTTGAACTGCGATGATCTTCTTGATCGCCTGGTAAGGCTTCATCTTGATGCCGGTGGCATTGCTGACTCCGATGACCAAAGGAACACGATCTGGCTGCTCGTGATTGATGGCGGTCAACACACGTTCCCGGGAAGTCAGCGGCATCTCTTGTCTCCTTGAGAGATGAGCTTATTAGCCCGGGTCGGAACCTCCTATCCGCAAATCTACGCATGCGGTACCCTTGAGTTAACTTGCGGGAGGGGGTTTATGCGTGGCCTGAAGGGCAAGAACGTAGTTGTAACGGGCGGGGCGAGCGGAATAGGCCAGGCTACCGCGGCACGATTTCTTGAAGAGGGTTGCACCGTTTGCATTGTCGATCGCAGTGCGGAGGCACGAACTCGCGTTGCTGCCGAGTTGCCCGATCTTGCTGCTGTGATGGATGCTGACGTATCAGATATGGATCAGGTACGCGTTGCTTTTCAAGAAGCGGTCGACTGCATGGGATCGGTCGACGTGCTAATCAACAACGCGGGTATCAGCTTACGGCACGACTTTCTCGACATTACGTCTGAGGAATGGAACGCCGTGTTGGGAGTAAACCTCACCGGTGTATTCAACATGGCACAAACAGCCGCGCGCCACATGGTGGACAAAGGCTCGGGTGTGATTATTAACACAGCCTCTACGGCTGGGAACAATGGTTACCCGCATTACGCCGACTACAGCGCGAGCAAAGGAGGCGTTATTGCGTTGACCCAGACGATGGCTCTTGAACTGGCTCCGGTCGTTCGCGTGAACGCGATTTCTCCCGGCTATGTGCTGACGCCGATGCAGCGTGCGGAATATTCTGATGAAATGCTGGACGCCGTGAATCGCAAGATCCCGATGGAGCGACACGCGAAGCCTGAAGAGATAGCTGCGCTGTTTGCTTTCCTCGCATCTGAAGATGCTGCGTTTGCGACTGGTCAGGTTTACGTAATGGATGGTGCAGAGACCACGGGTGGACTGTGTAGCCAATGGAGTCATGAATGAGACTTGAGGGAAAAGTCGCCCTGATTACGGGCGGAACGTCGGGGATCGGTAGTGCAACTGCCTTGCGCTTCGCAAGCGAGGGTGCAGCAGTCGCCATAACCGGTCGAAACACCGAGCGTGGTGAGCAGGTTGTTCAGGACATCGTCGCGAAGGGTGGCGATGCGCTGTTCATGCGTTCGGATGTGTGTAATTCCGAGGACTGTCGTCACGCCGTCGATCAAACGCTTGAGCGTTTCGGCAAGATCGACGTGCTGTTCAACAATGCCGGAGTGTTTCATCCGAAGAGTATTCCTGAGTGCACGGAAGAGGAGTGGGACGAGACTATCGATTCCAGTCTTAAGGGTGCATTTCTGATGTCGAAGTACGCATTGCCTTCGATGATTGAGCGAGGCAGCGGTTCGATCATTCACACAAGCTCGGGCTGGGGGATCCTCGGCGGCGACAAGGCGGCTGCGTACTGCGCGGCCAAGGGTGGGTTGATTGTTATGGCCAAGGCTATGGCGATAGACCATGGACCCGACGGCATTCGCGTGAACTGCGTCTGTCCGGGTGATGTGTTGACACCTATGCTTCCCGACGATGCCAAAAAGCGCGGCATGTCGTGGGATGAGTATGCGGTCGGCGCCGCAGAGCGACCGCTAGGTCGCATCGGCACCGCAGAGGATATCGCCAATGCCGTGTTGTACCTGGCTTGCGATGAATCATCATTTGTCACCGGCGAGTCGCTGGTCGTCGACGGTGGAGGTGTCGCCGGCTGAAAGCCCCGCCAAAATACCATTCGGTAACGCTAGGTTTTAATCAATCCAAAATGCCAGGTAGATTAGGGCACATTGCTTGCTCGAAAAGCTTGTGGTCTTCTGATCCAGAGACTCTTCATGGGAAGGGCTCTCGTCTGTAGCGCGAAAGGCGGTTACGAAAAATGTCGATGAGTTCTTCAATCTGATTGACGACGCCAGGAAAGTCGAGCGTCGAATCATCGACAGATGAATCTAGGTAGGAGGTCGGGAGACTCCCAGCGCACTGTATTGGAGAATAACAATGTTTATGAATAGGCCAGCTCTGGCCATCAGTTTGGTGCCTGCCATGGGACTGATTATTGCATCCTGCTCATTGAAAGACCTGAAAGA
>Ga0209456_10000896_pt1 | contig 15019 bp, 14 predicted proteins | sample COG_11_FD_184755 | JGI IMG/M metagenome (GOLD analysis project Ga0209456, IMG submission 184755) | Pelagic marine sediment microbial communities from the LTER site Helgoland, North Sea, for post-phytoplankton bloom and carbon turnover... | ecosystem: Environmental > Aquatic > Marine > Neritic...
TGTGCGGTACCTTACTTCAGGACCCTGAGCGACAGGGATGTCGCGCCGGAGCGTACATGGATGTATTCACAGCGAGTCCTGAAGTAAGGTACTGCATGACCTCTGATACCCTGACGAAGCACCAAAGAGTTTCCAAACATATCTGGACCTCAATCGGACGTACTTGTTAGGTGTCCTGAAGTAAGGTATCCCATGGCCTCAGATACCCTGACGAAGCAACAATGAGTTCCTAATTAGAAAGAGTCGGAACACACAGAATGCATATTAGGCATTTGAGAATTCCTTAAAACAGTCTGTCACCAAGGTCCGAACAAATGGCCGCGTTCTACTGACTGCCAGTCGGTACTGTCTCGAGAAACTTGCGTAAATAATCGTGAAAGGCCAACAAATCCGAATCTCGTGTCAGCAGGTGCTGGTACGCCGGGTTTGCTTCAAGCCTGGCGTAGCTTATTGACGGCAGATACCCGTCTCGCAGGAAGTGAATTAACTTCAGCGTACGGAAGGCATCAAACCATGTGTGCACCTGGCGTGTGAACTGGTCCAGGTTCTTGCTTTGCCTGAAGGCATGCTTGAGCGCCTGCTCCGTTTTCATTGTCTTCAGGCCAGCTACCAGGTTTTGCAATTCCTGATCCCGTTTATCAGAAGCCTGTTCCTGAAAAATGCTGATATCCAGCTCAGCACACTTGCCATACCAGATCGCGGGGAGAACCTGCAACCAGGTTTTCAATAAGCTGAATACGGCCGGATCATAGAATCGAAATTCATCTACCGGATCAGCAAGACCGGTAATTTTGTTGACCGCTGCACCGGTGCCAAACGGCACCCGGTCAGAGCGCCGGGATTCAATCTCGATGATCTCGTTTTCTTCTCCCGCATCGAGTTCCAGTACCGGACCAAGCTTGGCCAGCTTGTTGAGCAAATAGAAATCCTCACCAGCCTCACGTTTTGGAAACCCCCGCACCTTTGCATAGTATGGCGCGCTGACCGCCATGGTGCTGCCGATCGTGTGAAAAGCATATGGCGAGCGGGCGAACTTCATACCAGCGACGTAATAACGTAGGGATAGCTCATAAAGCTGGGTTGCCATGATGACCTCCCTGCCCTCTGAATTACCAGGGTCATCGGAGTGCCTGAATGGATAGACCAGGGCTGAGTATTCCGAAGCGCCGCTCTCGAGCGTATTGCTGCGCAAAAAGTAGGTCATTGGAAGCCGCACATCTGCATCGGTGCAATGTATCCATGCAGAAGCAATGCGTTGCCGATGGATCAGGCTGAGCGCGAGGTCAGCGCCAATCTTGCGGGCCATACCAACACCTCCTCCGGCGGGTATTTGTCTGCCTGGACTGAAGCGGTCCACCAGAAGCAGGTCTCGATCTCCAGCTTCACCCCGCCACAGGCTCAAACCCGGGTCTGTTGCTGACTGCCAGAATCGGGTGAACTGCTGTCGCACAGCTTCGGCCAGTGCACGGTTGCTTGATGAGACGTCTTGCCGGGCACTTCCAGGTTCATTGATTACCAGTATCATCAAGCTCCTGCCATCACACGGTGGCGGCGGCCGGAGCAACCCTGCTGATTCATTACAGGCAGGAATGACCATGACATTCTGCCAGGCCGCTTGCTCCGGCAGACCGTCGAGCGAAGCGGCTTCAGGTTCCGCATAATTCTGCAGGTACTTCTCCATATCGCCTGGTCTGCCCGTTGGGCCCTAGTGAAGCGCCAGCCGGATCGGCAAATCCCTGACGATGGCAGCTTCGGCATCGAGCAACTCCTCGAGACGCTGGTGTACCGTACCTGGATCAAAATAAAGCTCGGCCAACTGCAGGAATAATTCCTCATGCCCCTGCTCGGAGCGTGTTATCGCATCGTAAAACCGCTTCAGTTCACCCTCTGGCAGGGCCGATGCAATCATGCCAAAGCGCTCGGCGCCACGCGCCTCGACGATACCTGCGATGAGCAAGCGGTCCATCAAATATAATTCACTCGCCTGCCGGGCCTCGCGCCGTAGCGCATTGACATAAGGGTCCTTCTTATCGGGCAACAGGCTCACACCGCGGCCCTGCATTATCTTGACCACTGAACGAAAATGACTGAGTTCTTCCAGCGCAAGATCGATCATGGCCGTCACGAGCTCGGGTTTGTCGGGGTAGTGAGAGACCATGGTCATCGCCATGCTGGATGCCTTTTTCTCCGCCGCGGCATGATCGGGCAGAAACACATCCATGGCACCGACGATTCCCTCGGCCCAGGCCGCAGGTGTTTTGAATTTCAGTTCAATCATGATTGCACTTTCCATACCCGCAAAGATGCTAATTTTACCCTCAAACTGATGCATACTAAGCTGATGTATGGCAAGGAAAGAGAAATGAAGGAGCAAATGACGCTCACAGACATCACTGACAAATATATCCGCGTGTTGGGGCTGCAAAGAAGCAAGTCCGACCTTGCCTTTTTGAAAGAGATCACCCGGTGTCACGCCGCAAAGTTTGCATTCTCCAGTGTCGGGCCGATGCTGGGAGACGACCTTCCCCTGGATATCGAATCGCTCTACCAGCGAATCGTCGTAAACCGGCGCGGCGGATACTGTTTTGAACAAAACGGTTTTCTGTATGCCATGTTGGAGGAACTGGGTTTCGATGTGAGTCTTTACCTTGCCCGTGTTATCTACAACGAGGATATCCACCCGGGCCTGACTCACCGTATCACGCTGGTGAAAATCGGTGAGAAACGCTATATCGCCGATGTCGGTTTTGGGCCGCTGGGCCCTCAATTCCCGGTCTGCATGTCGGGTGAAGAATCACATGAGAGTTTCCGCATTTTCCGAATCCGGGCGCGCCATGCAGGGGAGTTTCATATGCAGACGCTGCGGGGTAGTGAGTTTTACACATTGTATAAATTTGAGCTCGCCCGCTACGGTCCAGCCGACTGCGAAGTAGGTCATTTTTACTCGCACAAGCACCCCGGAGCCACTTTTGTAAACCACCTGGTAGTATCAAAAATCCTGGATGAAGAGGTCCGCTCTTTACGTAACCGTGAGTACTGGATAATCAACGCATCCGGAGAGCTCAAGCACAGCATTCCGGATGGCGAACAATTGAAAATGGTGCTGACTGATTACTTCGGTATCGTCGTCAATGAGGCCGAGGGTCTTCGTCTTTTCGAGCTTAGCGCATAAAGACAGCATGCTTTATCCGAATTAAACCTCGCAATGTCTTATGCAGATTGAATTAGCAGGGCCTTAAGGTCAAAATGTAGGGCTTGCCTACGAAAGGAACCTGTCGAAAATACCGTGATCCACTGCAAAAAGCCGAGTTCGACTTTCTCTCGCTAAGATCAGTCGAAATCCGACATGCTTTATAGGCACTTGAGAAATTTATGAAGGAATCCAGATGAAAAATAACCTATTTGTTACCCTGACAGCTGCTGCAATAATTCTTGCCGCGTGCAAACCGGGCTCGGAGGCGGAGACGCCTACAGTTGCCGAGACAAGCGCTCCCGCTGAGGTTGCTGAGGCCGTCGTCGAATTACCAGTTCATTACTCGGTCATCAACCTCACTGATGTCGACAACCCAATGAAGCTGACCGCCCTGTGTGAGTCTGAGAACGAGCGGATGCGCCAGCACATGGCGGACCTCGAGTCTTTCCAGGGCAAGGCCACGGTTGACGGCTATTACAAATCACTCGACAGCCTTGGTACCAGCCTCGGTAACATGACTTCAGTCGCACAGAGCCTCAGCTCGATACACCCGGATGCGGAACTGCGCACGGCAGGTGAAAATTGCGCACAATTACTGGCAGATATCGGCACCGACCTGAGCCTGTCACGGCCCATTTACGAGGCCGTAAGCCAGCTGGATGTCAGCAACGCGGAAGCGGCAACACAACACAGCGTTGCCAAGGCCTTGCTGGGCTTCCGTCTTTCCGGAGTGGACAAGGACGAGGCGACACGTCAACGCATCCGCGAATTGAACAGCGAACTGGTCACCGTTGGCCAGACTTTCGACCGTAATATCCGTGATGATGTACGCACTTTGGAGCTCGATTCCGTTGAAGACCTCGCCGGTCTGCCGCAAGACTATATCGATGCCCACCCACCGGGTGAGGACGGCAAGATACGTATTACCACCCAGTACCCGGACCTGTTCCCGTTCATTACCTATTCTGAAAGTAACGAACTCAGAAAAGAATTGCTCACGATGTATGGCAATCGCACCTACCCGGATAACAAGGAGGTCCTGGAGCAGTTGATGGCCCTTCGTTTTGAGTTGGCGCAACTGGTTGGTTTCGCGAACCATGCCGAACTGGTTACCGCCGACAAGATGGTTGGCTCGCCGGAACGTGTCGCGGGTTTCCTCGAGGAGCTGAAAGGTTATACGGCAGAGGCCAACGACCGTGACTACAACATCCTGCTGGAACGTCTTCGCCAGGATCAGCCCGACGCTGAACGTGTAGAATCGTGGCAGGCTTCCTACATCACTGAGAAAGTCCGCAATGAAAAGTTCAAGGTGGATTCCAAGAAAACCCGCGAGTATTTCAATTACGTCAACACCCGTGACGGAATCCTGACCATGGTCCAGGACCTGTTCCAGGTGCAGATCAGGCCCTGGCAAACCGAGTCCTGGCATGAGGATGTGGAATCTTACGAATTGGTGGATGGCGACAAGGTGCTCGGTCGTTTTTATCTCGACATGCACCCGCGTGAAGGCAAGTACCAACACGCTGCGATGTTCCCTTTCGTCAATGGTATCGAGGGTGAGCAACTGCCGGTAGCCGCGCTGATTTGTAATTTCCCATCAGGCACCGACCTGATGCAACACAGCCAGGTAATCACCTTCCTGCATGAGTTCGGCCACCTGATTCACTGGATGTTCGCCGGCCACCAGGAGTGGAGCAACGTATCCGGAATCGCCACCGAGTGGGATTTCGTCGAGGCGCCTTCACAGATGCTGCAGGAATGGGTATGGGACTATGAAACCATCTCCCGGTTTGCAAAAGCCAGTGACGGCGAGGTGATACCCGAAGAACTGCTGGACAAGATGATCGAAGCGCGTGATTTCGGTCTGGGGATGGCCACCCGCCGTCAACTCAGCCTCGCTGCAATGTCGCTGAACATCTACAACCAGGACCCGGCCAATATCGACCTCGATGAACTGATCCCACGTATGTCCCGCGAATACACGCACTTCGAGCAGATACCGGGCACGCATTTCTATGCCAACTTCGGTCACCTGAATGTTTACTCGGCTATCTACTACACCTACCAGTGGTCGTTGGCTATCGCCACGGATATGTTCACCCGTTTTGAAGACCAGGGCCTCAGAAACGTCGAGGTTGCCGGCGCTTATCGCGACATCGTACTGGGCAGCGGTGGCACACAACCCGCCGGTGAACTGGTAACCGGGTTTCTTGGAAGAGAAATCAGCTTCAAACCCTACGCTGACCGCCTGAGTGGCAAGAAATAGCGAATTGTTCAGAGACCAGGGCAAACCCATGTGCAGCTGTGCATGGGTTTCTCAAGAACAATGAAAAAGTCACGTGTCCCAACCACCCGGCTCGGCCGCCTTGCAAGACTGGGGCTGACCGCCGGTGAGTTGGCGATCGGTGGTGCTGCAGAGTCTGTCCGCCGATTGGCTAAAACAAGCCCGGACGACGCCTACAACGCTTTGCTGACAGCGACCAACGCCAAAAAACTGGCCAACCGACTCGCCGGCATGCGTGGCGCCGCCATGAAAATGGGGCAGATCCTGTCTATGGAAAGTGCCGATTTCCTGCCACCTGAGTTTTCCGACGCATTGGCCATCCTGCGTGACTCTGCCGATACGATGCCGCTCTCCCAGATCAGGCGGGTCATGGGGCGCGAGTATGGTAAAGGCTGGGAGGAGCGGTTTGTCGACTTTGACTTTGAGCCCATCGCAGCCGCATCGATAGGCCAGGTGCACCGTGTGTTTACCGGGGATGGACGTGACCTGGCGCTGAAAATTCAGTACCCGGGAGTGGCGAAAAGCATTAATAGCGACGTCGACAACATGGCCATGCTGATGCGCCTGATCAACCTGCTGCCGGTTGAAATCGATATATCCGGCATCGTCAAGGAAGCCAAGCGTCAGCTACACCAGGAAGCGGACTACATCGTCGAGGCGCAGTACCTCAGGGACTACAGAAAGTTGGTCGAAGATGAACCCCGCTTCGTGGTTCCCGGCGTGCATGCCGACCTGACCACTAAGCGCGTCCTTGCGATGGATTATATCGATGGCCTGCCATTGGAATCGATCAGTGAGGACGATGTGTCGCAGGAGTTGAAAGACGGTGTGGGCGCCCTACTCCAACACCTGATGTTCCGTGAACTGTTCGAATTCCGAACCATGCAATCCGACCCCAATTTTGCCAACTACCTTTACCAGCCGGAAACGGATCGTGTCGTCCTGCTTGATTTCGGTTCCACGGTCAGCTTCGATGAAAAATTCACCCGCCGCTATGCAAAAATTGCCCGCGCAATGATCGACGGGGATGAACCTGCAGTGCGCCGCCTGGCCGAGCAGATGGGCTATATCCATCCGGATAACAGTGAAGAATACGTGGAGCGGATATTAAACCTGATCCGCCTGGCCTCGGAACCGGTCATCCAGGGTGGTATTTATGATTTTCGCGCCTCGACCGTATTTGCACGCGGCCGCGAAGCCGGTCTCGAAATGTTCTTCGAGGATATGAGCGAATACCGCGCACCGCCACCCGAAACGATGTTCCTGCACCGCAAACTGGTCGGCTGTTTCATGCTGTGCGCACGTATTGGTGCCCGTGTGGATGTTCAGGAACTGATCAGTCCTTTTTTACCGGCCAGCGCTGATGAAAATACGATCTCAGAATAATCAGATGGAGTGAACCATGACCCAGCCAGTAGAACAGCAGATTTGCAACGTTGCCCTGCTTGTTGAAAACTATGACGATGCAATCGGGTTTTATACACAAAAGTTGGGATTCGACCTGGTTGAAGACACCGACCTTGGTGCGGGTAAACGCTGGGTACAGGTAGCCCCTCCAAACTCGAACGGCACCAATTTACTACTTGCCCAGGCAAGCACAAATGAGCAGTTAACTGCCGTCGGCAACCAAACGGGTGGTCGCGTGTTCCTGTTCCTTCAGACAAACAATTTTGCGCGTGATTATGAGCGTATGAAAGCGAATGGCGTTGAGTTCGAGGAAGAACCCAGGGTCGAAGAATACGGCACCGTGGTGGTATTCCGGGACCTCTATGGCAACAAGTGGGACTTGTTGCAATTAAATCGCTGAACCCCTCTTTACATGGTTGTGTTTAAATATCAGCCATGAAAATAGCAGTGACTGGAACCAGCGGACGCATCGGGCGGGCAATTCATTTTTCACTTTGTAAGGAGCATGAGGTTGTTGGTTTCGACCGCTCGGTTTCTTCGGTGACAAGCCATCTTGGTGAAGTTGACGACTACAAAATGCTCACCAGGGTGTTCAAGGGTGCAGATGCCGTGGTCCACGTAGCGGCATTACACGCACCACATGTTGGAATTTACGACGATAGCGAGTTCTGCCGGATAAACATCGAAGGAACGAAAAAGGTTTTTCGCGCTGCCGTCGATTGTGGCGTTCGATCGTTGGTTTTCACGAGCACCACGGCATTGTACGGCCACGCATCCAGGCATCCGGACAGAGCTGCCTGGATCGACGAAAAAACCATACCGCAGCCAAAATCGATCTACCACCAAACGAAGTTGGAAGCCGAGCGGTTCCTCGAAACTGAGGCCAGTCACAACCTCAGGGTAACTACACTGCGAATGTCCAGATGCTTCCCTGAGCCCGCCCCTGTTATGGCTATGTACCGTTTACATCGGGGTATTGATGCCCGTGATGTTGCCGAAGCCCACAAGTTGGCTCTGACCAGGCGGGGAGAAGATTATCGAATGTTCATTTTATCGGGAGCAACACCCTTCTCACGCAATGATTGCATGGCTTTGAAGCAAGCCCCGGAAACAGTCCTTCAACACAAGTGCCCATCGATATGTGATCTTTTTGCATCCCGCCAATGGGAACTTCCCGAGTCCATTGACCGTGTATATGATTCGTCATTGGCACAACGGGAACTCGACTGGAAACCTTCACACGGTTTTGAAGGAGTGGCCCAATTACTGGACGCGAGTATTCCAGAGGTATTACCAGCGAACGCTGCTGAAAATACGATCTCAGAATAGCCAGATGGAGTTTAGTCGGAAATGGTCCCATTAAATGCTTACTTACAGATTAACGGGTTACAATTTTTACCGTCATTGGCAATTCCGATGCTACCTGCGTCATCGAATAACGTCCAGTTTGGGTAAATCTATAAACACAACGCTAAATCTGTCTGAGTCACAGTTCGCAGCATGCTTTGGTGGTGATCGCAAAGGGCGGAATCCGGTTGTTGAGTTTTCCCAGCGCGGAATTGACCTGAATCAACTAGACGGGAAAACGCTGCTGAAACAACTATATGGGAAAGTCCTCATGAGTTAGCATGTTAGTACAGTGGCGGGAAGTGCTTTACCTCGATCACTTCGAGTTGTCATGATCCCGCGTTTCAAGCAACTAACCTACTCTCAACAGGTCGCTGAAACATGGTCAAGCACCCTGAAGGCCTCAAGCGCGACGTCGCGGAAATCAAGTTTTTAATTCACGATCTCCGTGTGGAAAAATTTATCAACGAAGTGATCCACTTCCACGCCACGGTCAACACCGATCTCGAGATTCACAATATCGAACAGGCGCAGGCATTTCACGATGAGGACCTCCAGGAACTCAAAGGCAAAGTCGCCATCCAGCGCAAGGCCCTCGATCACTATAACAACGCTGTCAAAAGCTTCTCTCCGGACGAGAAAATTCTCGCCGCGGGTCGCGCATATGTTCAATGTGTCTACGACACTTGCGAGTTCATTTTAGATCCGCGTTGGGATAGTACGGACACTTTTCTGTCGCTTCTGCCCGAAACTTCACGCAGCGTCCGCTCATACCGGCACTGTTTGAACTGCACCCGCTGGATAAGTGGTGTGTACTACCGAATTCACTATTTCATGGAGGAGAAGGACAACAAACTCTACGAAAAATTCGACATCGCCGAAGAGTTACGCGATTTCGTACGAAACGTTGTCTACAGTTACGTCATAGAAAAAACCAATGCCCGTGTGGAGATGCGCCTGAACCAGCTCGATCCGGCCGTGCTCGGAGGTAACCGTCACCGTTTTCGTCGAATGATCTTCAACCTGGTGATGAACGCCGTCGATGCGATGAGTCATAAGAAGGTCGGCGTGCTGACCATCAGCGTTATGGTCGATGGCGAAAATGTCATCCTGCGCGTTCGCGATATCGGGTCCGGTATGCCCGCCGAGAAAATCGAACAGCTTATGACCGATAAAAAGAGCCTCGACGGCGAATTGCACTCCCTCGGATTTGTATTCGTTCGCCAGACAGTTGCAGATTTCAACGGGTCTCTATCCATTGATAGCGTGGTCGACAAAGGCACTACGATATCGATTTATTTGCCGCGACTGGTCGGCGCAGTGGCCGAAACGCGTAAGCCGGTGGAACTCGAAAATACCGACCTTACCCACAAGATCGACAAGCTGCGGTTGGAAGAAAGGGCTGCATACCTGAAGAAGACGGCTAAAAGCGGCAACGAACATGACACCTGCGGAGAAACGATTTATGGCGACTACCTGGTTTCGGATGCGGAGTTTCCCGGGGCCATATTTGCCATTGCGGTGACGGAAGACAACGAGATAGATCTCTTCACGCACAGACCGTACGAACGACACTGGAACATCACGCACGAGGACTTATCACCGATGCTTTTCGAGGCCACCGTACGCGGCCGACTCGAAGAGGAAGAAGACAAGACGCCGGCCTTGATATTCAAGTCACCCCAGAGTGTACAGGAGTACTTTGAGTTCAAGGGAGTGCCGGACGGGGATAGGAGACCTGAGACGTACATAGCAATGGTCCACGATGAACTCATCCGCATCAGCCGGACCATTATTGACACGGGTATGCCCGCGGACATCGGCGTCCGCGTAACAGACCTGAAGAAATTTTTTCCTTACAACCAGGAGTTAGCAGAGCAAGAGCTTTTCCCATTGGAGATATTGGCAAGGCTCAACCAGAATTCAGAAAAGAGCCCGTAGTAAAGCGGCGATGCCACGCATGAAGGCGAGGCAAATATGTCCGGGGCGTTGGGGGCCAGACAAACCATGAAGAAGGAGATAAACATGTCTACATTAAAAACAGTCTTACAAAGCAAGATCGAGGAGCATCGCCCACGCACGATGAAGCTTCTCAAGGAACACTCGGACGTGAAAGTCGGCGAAGTCACGATCGGTCAGGCAATCGGCGGGGCGCGCGGTGTCAGGTGCCTGGTGACCGATGTATCCTACCTGGATCCAATGGAGGGCATCCGGTTTCGCGGCAAGACAATTCCGGAGGTATTCGAGGCTATGCCAAAAGCACCTGGTTGGGAATACCCGTCCGTGGAGAGCTTCTGGTATTTCATGCTGACAGGTGACGTTCCCACGATGGAGCAGGCCGAAGAGGTCATCGAGGATTTCAAGGGCCGCGCGCAGGTGCCGCAGTATGTCTTCGATGTTCTGAGGGCGATGCCGAAGGATTCTCATCCAATGGCAATGTTCTCGACGGCGATCACTTCGATGCAGCGCGAGTCCGTGTTTGCGGAACAATACCGCGAAGGTCTCGGCAAGATGGACCTTTGGGGACCAACGTACGAAGATGCCTGTAACCTCCTGGCGAAACTTCCGACCATCGGCGCATTCATTTATCGCCTCCTGTTCAAGAATGGGGATATCATAGCCCCGGATCCCGATTTGGATTTCGGCGGTAATTTCGCCCACATGATGGGCATCGACAAACCCTACGACGACGTGGCGCGGATGTATTTTATTCTGCATTCGGATCACGAATCGGGCAACGTATCAGCACACACCATTCACCTGGTGGCTTCAGCACTGTCCGATTGTTACTACGCGTTATCGGCCGGCATCAACGGTCTCGCCGGGCCTCTGCATGGACTGGCAAACGAGAACGTGCTGCGCTGGACGCAGAATTTCATGGAGAAACTCGGTGGCAAAGAGCCGACCCGCGACGTCATCCATGAAGCGCTATGGTCAACGCTGAAAAGTGGGCAGGTAGTCCCGGGTTACGGGCATGCAGTGCTGCGGAAAACAGACCCGCGCTACATGTCGCAGCGCGAGTTCTGCCTGAAGGTTCTGCCGGATTACCCTCTCTTCAAAGTGATCAGCGCGATCTACGAAGTGGCCCCGGATGTACTCATGGAGCACGGTAAGGCCAAGAACCCATGGCCAAACGTTGATGCGCAATCAGGTGTGATTCAATGGTATTACGGTGTGACCGAGTACTCTTTCTACACGGTATTGTTCGGTATTGGGCGGGCCATCGGCACGCTGGCCAACGTCACCTGGGACCGGGCGCTGGGTTACCCGCTCGAGCGGCCAAAATCGCTGACGACGGCAATGCTCGAGGAGATTGCCGCGAAGAAGTAAAGTGAAATGAAGGGCGGGACAGAGCGTCTCGCCCCCGGATCACTGGATTATATTGGTGTCACGGGTACCCACATCACTGAACGGTGTACCTTAGCAAACCTTGGCGTTCCAGATAGCGGCCTACGCGAGAAGCAATCGTATGCGCTAGTTTGGTAAGTTCATTTCCGGTTGGGGCCTTTACCTGTCGAAACCGTAACGGGAGTCCACCGGTACCGCCGATGTACACACCGTCCAGAATCAACATATGGAAATGTATGTTCAGATTCAGTGCGCTACCAAAACGCTGGATCAGCGTCACAGCACCAGTTTTCGCCGAGGGTTTTGTAAAGCCTGCCTTGTGGGCTAAGTGAGTAGCGATGGTGCGATAGACAATGGCCAACACCCTGGTCATCACCTTGGGGTTGCCCGCAAACAGAAAACGTAGCGGGAAAGGCACGCTGAGGACCCATTGGCGCATGGGCTGATGTGGGCGGACGTGGCGCGGGAAACCGGTCGTACGATTACCCCCGAAGCAAACCCGGAAAAGGGTTCTTACTATCGCTCTGATCATTTCAATTTCGCCAAGAACGGGGTGCCAATCCTGTACGCGGGTGGTGGCACCGTTGATCGTGAACGCGGCGCCGAATATGTGAAGCAAACTAACGCAGAGTACATTGCCAAGCATTACCACGCACCAAGTGATGAAATCCAGGATGACTGGGACCTTGATGCTGCGATAGAAGACTTGCGAATCTATTACAAAATCGGTCATCGTTTGGTCTACAGTGATGATTGGCCTGACTGGTATGAAGGTAATGAGTTCCGTGCGATTCGCCAGGAATCACTTACCACTGGTGCAGCGGAGTAAAGATTTCAGGCCCAATGTGGCAAATGCCCTCAAGCGGCTCACGGGCACCAGTGCCTCAAAGCCCGGCACTTAGGACAAAAGTGGTTGAATCAGCTATACTTTTATATACCTGACAGCCTTTGGATGAATCGCGAACCGGAAAATGCACCCAGCGGACAATCCACTTGTTTCACACCCATATAAATATGGTTCGCTGAGGATTTTTTGGTCAAAACTGCACAAGGCATCACGGCCTCTTGTAAAGAGTGCATTGGCATTATTTCCTATCATTCTCGTGATAGCCTTTTTTCAACTGGTAATCATCCGCCAGCCACTTCCTGGGCTGGGAAACATATTGTGGGGCGCATTGCTTGTACTCCTGGGTCTGTCCATGTTCGTTCGTGGGTTGCAGCTGGCGTTATTTCCACTTGGGGAGGAAATGGCCTACCGGTTTGTCCGCAAAGGCAGCCTGTGGTGGTTACTGATTTTTGCGTTTGCGCTTGGCTTCGGTACCACGGTGGCAGAACCGGCCTTAATAGCCATTGCCAGCGAGGCAGCCAAGGTAGCCGCTGCCGGGCAGGTGATCGGTCATTCTGTTGATGAACAGGCAAAGTATGCCATAGGCCTGCGTCTGACGGTGGCGCTGGCGGTCGCGTGGGCGCTTGTATTGGGTGTCCTCAGGATTCTCAAGGGCTGGTCACTCCAATACCTGATCATCGGCGGCTACTTTTGTGTCGTAGTCATGACCTTTTTCGCACCACCGGAGATCATAGGCATAGCATATGATTCCGGCGGCGTCACTACGTCTACAGTGACGGTACCCCTGGTTGCGGCATTGGGCGTCGGGCTGGCACGATCCATCCACGGCCGTGATGCCCTAATCGATGGTTTCGGCCTAATCGCCTTCGCATCTCTGACACCAATCATATTCGTCATCGCATACGGGATATTTTACTGATGGACATGATTGCAAACTTCTTGACGGTGCTGCTTACCATGCTTCGCGATATTTTGCCGATTGCCGCCATCCTGTTCGGATTCCAGGTATTCTTGCTGCGCCGTCGCATCAAGAACCCGAAACGTATAGCCATGGGTATGGTTTTCGTCCTGCTGGGCCTCACGCTATTTCTCGAGGGTCTGCAGATGGCACTGTTTCCCATGGGCCGCCTGATGGCCGAACAATTGACAGGGCCCGAGTTCATTCATGCCCAGCAATCCCTGTCGACAGCGCCCGTTCACTGGCAAGACTACCTGTGGGTTCTTGCCTTTACATTGGCAATCGTGTTTGCAACCACATTGGCTGAACCTGCACTACTCGCCGTTGCCCTCAAGGCAAAGCAGGTCTCCGGCGGCACCATAACTGTCTTGGGTTTGCGCTTAGCGGTGGCTGTCGGTGCATCGCTGGGAGTGGCTCTTGGCGTGTTCCGCATTATCACGGGAACACCACTTCACTGGTTTATTATCGGTGGCTACCTGGCAGTCATCATCCAGACTGCTTTTGCACCAAAATTCATCATTTCCCTTGCCTATGATTCGGGCGGGGTCACGACATCGACTGTCACCGTGCCCGTGGTGGCGGCGCTGGGTCTTGGATTGGCAGAGTCGATACCGGGCCGTAGTCCGCTCATTGACGGTTTCGGCTTGATCGCTTTTGCGGCTTTGTTTCCGATTATAACGGTCATGGGCTATGCCATGTTGGTCAAATGGAAATCCCGGTTGTCTAAGTTTCATAACACACAGGAGAATTTGTAGCGAGGTATCACATGCACTTTAAACTCATCATCATCGTCGTAGAGAACGAACGCACCCTGGATATCCTGGATACCGCAAGAGCGGCCGGAGCAACCGGTTCCACCGTACTCAACCAGGCACGTGGCGAGGGTGTTCAGCCGACTCGAACTTTTCTCGGTCTGAGCATTGACAACCAGGTTGACGTTATCCTGTTGTTGACCGAGGAACACATAAGCAAGGAGATTATGGAAAAGGTGGCCATAGCCGGCGAGTTTGACGAGACTCCCGGGACAGGTATCGCCTTCCAGTTGGATATTGAAGATGCTATCGGCGTTCGTCACCAGATCGAGGCGCTGACGGATGCTGTAGAGGACAGGTTATGAAAGGGTACAGGCGCTTGATCTCAATCAAAATTTTAAGCTCCCATTAAGCCAGCTTTTGTTACGTTAATGTTCTATTCCGTTGTCTGACGTTTCATATAAGCCTGCAAAAGCAAACCTGGTTACCCAGATCGGGGCTTTCTCGTTTGATGCCTGGCAGTGACCTACTCTCACATGGGATGTCCCATACTACCATCGGCGATGCACCATTTCACTGCTGAGTTCGGGATGGGATCAGCACCCTGCACAATAGGCACGGTAAGGCCAAGAACCCTTGGCCAAACGTTGACGCACAATCAGGCGTGATCCAATGGTACTACGGTGTGACCGAGTACTCGTTCTACACGGTATTGTTCGGTATTGGACGCGCTATCGGTACGCTGGCCAACGTCACCTGGGACCGTGCGCTGGGCTATCCGCTCGAGCGGCCGAAATCACTGACGACAGCCATGCTCGAGGAGATTGCCACGAAGAAGTAAAGTGAAATGAGGGGCGTGACAGAGTGTCTCGCCCCCGGGTCA
>Ga0209456_10000898_pt1 | contig 14987 bp, 13 predicted proteins | sample COG_11_FD_184755 | JGI IMG/M metagenome (GOLD analysis project Ga0209456, IMG submission 184755) | Pelagic marine sediment microbial communities from the LTER site Helgoland, North Sea, for post-phytoplankton bloom and carbon turnover... | ecosystem: Environmental > Aquatic > Marine > Neritic...
CCGGCGGGCTGTGAATCAATCCGGGGATACAGCACGTGCGCCGCCATAATGCCGTTCAGGCCGTTATGCATCAGACGTTCAAACGGAATCAGGTCTTTCATTTGCAGGTCAGCGAGGGAACGCTCATCTTCGGGGAGGCTGTGATGCGAGTCGGCAACGACACCGCCGTGCCCGGGAAAATGCTTGCCGACGCTGGCCATGCCCGCCTGGTGCATGCCGCGCTGATAGGCCAGCGCCAGTTCTGCCACCACCTCGGGTCTGCGGTGGAATGCCCGGTCACCGATCACGGTGGAAACCCCCAGGTCGAGATCCAGTACCGGTGCAAAACTCAGATCGACGCCCACCGAAAGGATTTCGCTGGCCATCAGCCAGCCGGCTTCCTCAGCCAGCCGCAGTGCCTGATGATGATCCTTCTGGTAGATGTCGCCCAGGCGGCCGACCGGTGGCAGGCGGAAAAAGCCGTCACGAAAGCGCTGGACGCGCCCGCCTTCCTGATCCACCGCGATCAACAGCGGCGGTTGGCGCAGCCGGTGTATGTCATCGGCCAACTGATGAACCTGTTCCGCCGACTGGTAATTACGGCTGAACAGAATCACACCACCCACCGCCGGGTGTTGCAGCATTTCCCGTTCCTCCGCCTGCAGCTCCAGACCCTGGATATCCGCCATCACCGGCCCGATGCTCATTAATCCGACTCCTTAACGGCGATATTGACGGCTTCAGAGGGCTCCGGACAGTCGTCAAGGCTGTGCCAGGCAAAGTATTGCCTGCCGGCATTTGCGTTCTGTGTGGAATATATCGAAAAGGTCTCTCCCTGAAAGGTGACAGTTTCTGAATCACTCGCCAGCGCAGCAATAGATGTTTCCGTATCAGGCCCGGGTACAGTGCGCTGTGTGGCTTCGGGGGCTTCCCGCAGTCGCTTGATTTCCTTGATCAGGTCGTCTACCTGGTTGGACAGAGACTCGACTTGCCGCCGCAACTTTTGTTTGCGGCCGACGGGTATTTTCAGCACGTACGCTGCTGAAATCTGCTCGGCGTCTTTTACTTCAACCGCTTTGAGATAACGATTGCAGAAACTTTGCATATCCCGTTCAGGCTGGTCAGCATTTTCAACCAGCAGCTGGTCGGCGAGACCGCCGATATCGCGTGCGGCGGCCGCTTGCGAATCGGCGTTGACCAGCGCCTGCTGCTGGTGCAGCGCAGTTTGCATGTTCTTTTCCTCGCTTACCACGCCGAGCAGTGGTAACTGCATCCCCAGGTAGAACATAGCCACTTCCCTGAAACTACTGTAACTATATCTTCCAATTATATGATTAGTAGATCTATTTACGATAACCTGGATGCGCTTGCTGGAGTGCTCGGAAGACAGCAGCTTGAGCAATGAATAGGCGTCGGGAAGCGATATCGGCGCCGGCGTGATCACCAGAATGACTTCCGGACTGGTCTGCGCGAATGACAGCACATTGCTTGCCGTGCTGGTAGAAGAATCGATAAGCACGAAATCGTAGTCGTCCAGCTGACTCAGGGAAGCCGCCAGGTGGTGACCCTGCTCCGATGTCAACGCGTCTATCCCGTCGGTGGTGGAGCTGCCTGGCACAATATCGAACCCCTGGCAGTTGCGGATCAGCACATCATCCAGCGCCACGCCATACAGGATAAGGTCTTTGAGGGTGTGGCGCGGTTCAAGACCCAGCGACAAACTGACATTGGCTCCCCCGTCATCGGCATCCAGCAGGCACACGCGCCGGCCGCGCCGCGCCAGCTGGGCAGCCAGGTTTATGCAAATACTGGTTTTGCCAACGCCAGCCGTGCCGCTGGTGACAGTAATGACTCTAGCCATGCTGGTTCAGGTGAATACTCCGGTCTGCTTGTGGACCGTTCAGTGAACGCATCCTAGCACATCAGCATTCTCATTCCTCAATCAATACCGGCAGGCCTGGCGCTACTCTGTCGAACAGTTCGATGACATCCTGATCACGCATCCGGACACAGCCGTGTGAACCCGGTTTACCCATGGACTCACTGTCGGGGCAGCCATGGATGTAAATAAAACGCCGCATGGTATCGACATCACCCAGGCGGTTTTTGCCCGGCTCTTCGCCACACAACCACAGGATGCGCGTCAGTATCCAGTCACGCTGCGGATTTCCGGCGGCCAGCGCCGGCGAATAACGTTCCCCGGTCGGCCGTCTTGCCACAAACACGGTACCGCTTTCGCAGCCCGCGCCGATCTTTGCGCGTACCCGGTGCCAGCCACGCGGCGTTTTTTCGCTGCCCGACTGTTCACCCGGCCCGTTTGTGGCAGTCGAAACCGGATAGTCACGAGTGACCGCACCGCTCTCCCATAAGCGAAGGCGCTGTTCGGAAAGTTTTATATGAATGTAATTGTCTGACATCTAATGGCCGGCTGTTGGTGTTTTTTATCGTGTCAAGTAGCGCAAACCTGAATGGTACTTAGTTAAGCACATGCCATGTAAATAGCCACGGAAAACACAGAAGGCACGGAAAATCTCTATTGCTTGTTTCCGTGATTTCCGTGTATTCCGTGGCTAAATCCAAAGCTCTTCGATCTGGGAAAGGCGACCGGGAGCTTAAGTAAGTCCCATTGGCGCAAACCTGTTTTCGTGTTGAGGTTGTCACTGACAGCCTGTTGAACCCGGCAACGATTAGAACAGGGTGCTGGCGCAGGCTCAATATTCGAGTATGATTAAGGATTATACAGGGCAATATTTCATGTCGGAAAACTTCACTACATCGGCCGAGCCGCGCCACAGCCTCAGAAGCCGTTATCTGTTTGTCGCAGCAGCCGTCTGCACTATGTTGATCAGCGGCGCCATACTCGCCAACTGGTACGCCAGGGATGTATCGCGCAATAATTCGGAGGCCCTGGCGCTCAGAAACGATGTGACAGAAAGCATCGGTACAATCCGCAGCAGGATCTGGAAGGCTGACAATGGGCTGAATGCCAGCTTGATTTTCCCCCGCACCGAAAACGAATACGACATTATCGCCAACCTGGACGGGGCTGAAGAAGAGTTGGCCACCCTGGCGGCGAAACCCGCCATTGATAGCGCCGGTCTTTCAGATCAGCTGCAAGCGCTCCGGGAAACCCTCTCGCTGCTGACGGAAAAAGTCCAGTACCTGATGACCCAGCGCCTGGATCTCGACTGGACCTATCCGCTGCTGCCGTTTATCAACGAAAAACTGCTGGAACCCCACGACAGGTTTGAAAGCGCGGCTGCCCGGGCATTGCAGGAGATCGCTGAGGATGACGGGCGCTCCTATGCATCGCGCCGCTATGGCGAGTTTGACCAGGTGCGTGATCTGTGGCGGCGTAAAATCCTTAACTTCAGGGCGGTGATCATCCGTTTTGCCTGGCTGAACAGTGTCGATGTGACGCCGCAGGAACAGAATATTACCGATCTTCACGAGGAAATCAGTAAAAGGCTGGCGGCGCTGCAAAGGCAGAAGGCGCAAGGTGAACTGGGGGTCGATTCCGAGGCCGCCCTGGAACAGATGCAGCAGGCTTCAGAACACTGGCAGGAAAACTGGGCTGCGGTCAGAGAACTGCGTTCCTCCAGCATCTGGCGTGCCGACATCAATTACGCGGCGACGGAGATCAATCGCTATCAGCAACAGGTCTTCAACACACTGGCGACCATTGAAGCGGATATCACAACCTGGTCGGCAAAAAACGTCACCATTGTGCAGCAGGCGGCCGGTCAGATCAGCAATGTATTGTGGGGGCTCGCCGGTGTCGCGCTGGCTTTTGTGATCCTGGTCTATCTCATGATCGACCGCTGGATATTGCAGCCCGTTGCCGGTATCGCCGAAAGCCTGTCCACGCACGGCGAAGAGTCCGTTGCTGGACTGGAACAGCGCAGCAGCCGGGAGATTCACCGATTGATCACGGCTTTCAATGTCATGCGTAATCAGGTCCATCAACGGCAGATGGCACTGGAACACCAGACCCTGCACGACGCCCTCACCGGCTTACCGAACCGGGTGTTACTGCAGGACCGCCTGGAACAGGCCATCCAGCTCGTCAAGCGCAATGATGGCTCGATGGCCCTGTTGCTGCTCGACCTGGACCGCTTCAAGGAAGTCAATGATGCCCTGGGACACCAGGTGGGCGATGAACTGCTGCAACAGGTTGGACGGCGACTGGAAGCGCTGCTACGCAACTCCGATACCGTGGCACGCCTCGGTGGTGACGAATTCGCCATCGTCGCACCCAATACCGATAACCGGCAGGCCGCACAGTTCGCGGAAAAGATTGCCGAGTCCATCAAGGATGTGTTCCAGATTGGCAAGCAGAATCTCTATGTCGGGGTCAGCATCGGTGTGGCCGTCTCCCCCCAGCACGGCACGGATGCCGGCACCCTCATCCGTCATGCCGACATTTCCATGTACAGCGCCAAACGCAATAACCTGGACTACAGCTTGTATGAAATGGCACGCGATGAGCGACGGCAGGACAGACTGGCGCTGGTGGGTGATTTACGTGATGAGCTGAAAAACACCGAATACCTGCAGTTGTACTACCAGCCCCAGATTGATCTGCGCAGCCACGAGGTGATCGCCTTCGAAGCGCTGTTACGCTGGCCCCACCCCCAGCTGGGGCCCATCTTGCCGGAAAATATCATCAAGATGGCGGAACACACCGGTCTGATCGCACCGCTCACCCAATGGGTTATAGATACCGCGCTGTCGGAAATCAGCCGCCTGCGACACACGCATAACCGTTTCAGCGTAGCTGTCAACCTGTCCGCCTGGAACCTGCAGGATCCCGAGCTGCCGACCACCATTGCACGAAAACTGGAAAAATTCGCTGTCCCTGCGGAGCAACTGACGCTTGAGATGACCGAAAACGCCATGATGAGCGACCCGGTGCAGGCGCGGAAAGTCCTCGTGCAGCTGAGCGAAATGGGGATCAATCTCGCTGTCGATGACTTTGGTACGGGCTTTTCGTCACTCGGCTATCTCAAGATGTTGCCGCTCGATGAGCTTAAAATCGACAAGTCTTTCGTGATGAATATGGGGCGGGACGAGAACGATGCCATCATCGTCCACTCCATCATCGGGCTGGCGCACAACCTGGGGCTCAACGTGACCGCTGAGGGCGTTGAAAATCAGCAAACCCTGTCAAAACTGCAGCAGCAGAAATGTGACGTGGCGCAGGGTGTCCACATCTCCCCGCCGCTGCCCGGGGATGCCGTGCAGCAGTGGCTGCACGACCAGCAGTTGCAGATCGCCCATTAGGAATCTGTCGCGGTTTGTAGCAGGCGCACCCGCAAGCGGCGGAAATCGTTCTCGTCCAGCCGGTCCGCGACGACGACAAGCGTTCGCGTGCTGAAGCGGCCGACGCGGAAACGCACGGCGACCAGGCGACAACTGACAAAGGCGGGAGTCAGCAGCTGTGCCGGACACCATTCCCCGCCATGGCAATGAAGCCGCCATCCCCGCACCGCGTCCCAGCTCAAGGCCTGCACCGCGCAGCGCAGTAACGGTTTGACATGCAGACGATAGAGCAAGACGAAGTGCCCGCCGAGCACAGCGAACAGCAGCAGACGACCCGGCCAGGAGAGAGGCACCCACAACCACACCAGCGCGGCCAACGCGTATATCGCCCCCAGGGCGAGCAGCAGAAGTCGCGAAGCTTGTAGCTCAGCCAGCAGCGGCTGATCGAATTTTGTCAACGAGTTGTGCGACATCCTTGTCGGTCGGCCTTATCCTTCCCATCATCCATTCCAGTAAAACGGCGTCCGGGTAATCCAGTATCCGGTCAAAAAGCCGCTGACCCGCTTCGTCCAGGTCCTGGTAGCCGCTGTCCAGGAAATCCCTCAACAGCAAATCCAGTTCCAGCATGCCGCGCCGGCACTTCCACCGCATGCGCGCCAGTTCGCTCACAGCGAACGTTTTACCATTAGTTCCTTGATGCGTCCGATGGCGCGGGTCGGGTTCAGGCCCTTGGGGCAGACTTCGACACAGTTCATGATGGTATGGCAGCGAAACAGACGGAACGGCCCTTCCAGGTTATTCAGACGCTCTTCGGTCGCCTGATCGCGGCTGTCGGCCAGAAAACGCCAGGATTGCAACAAGGCGGCCGGCCCCAGGAACTTGTCCGGGTTCCACCAGAATGACGGACATGACGTTGAACAGCAGGCGCACAGAATACATTCGTACAAGCCATCGAGCTTTTCCCGCTCTTGCGGTGTCTGCAGGCGTTCGACCTCGGGACAGGGCTCATCGTTGATGAGATACGGCTTGGCGGTCCGGTACTGCTGATAGAACTGGGCGAGGTCGACCACCAGATCGCGGATCACCGGCAGGCCGGGTAAGGGCCGGATTTCGATCGGATGCCCGAGTTCGGACAGGTGGGTCACGCAGGCCAGTCCGTTGCGACCGTTGATATTCATGCCGTCTGAGCCACATACGCCTTCCTGGCAGGAACGGCGGAAGCTCAGGCTTTCATCCTGGGCCTTGATCAGCAACAGCGCATCCAGCAACATCATGCCCGGCTCAATCTGATCGTCCGGCACTTCATAGTCCTGCATGTAGGGACGGGCATCCTGATCCGGGTCGTAACGATAGATTGAAAACTTCATAACTGGCCCCAGTATTAAACGGTACGTTGCTTACCCGACATGTTGTTTACAGACACGCGTGAATACATCCCTGTACGCTCGACGGCAGCATCCCTGCTGCCGACGTTCTGTAGACAACATGTCGGGTAAGCAACGTACACATTAGTAAGTCCGTTTTTTGGGTGGGAAAGTTTCCACTGTTAACGGCTTCATGCGTACCGGTTTGTAGTCCATCTTGTCCCCGTCCAGACTGAACAGGCTGTGGCGTAACCAGCGCTGGTCATCGCGGTCCGGGTAATCGATACGCGAATGCGCACCGCGGCTTTCCTTACGTGCCAGGGCGGAAGTGACCGTAGCGACCCCGATATCCATGAGGTTTTCCAGTTCCATGGCTTCGATGCGGGCGGTATTGAAGACCTGGCTGTGGTCATCGATATAGGCATCCTGCAGACGCTCGCGCAATTCGAGGACTTTGTTCTGGCCTTCCTGCAGCACGTCCTCATTACGGAATACGCTGCAATGATCCTCCATCGTTTTGGCCAGTTCCTGGCGCAAGCGGGATACCGATTCCCCCTTACCCTGCCTGTTCCAGCGTGCCAGGCGTTGCATGGCCGGTTCAGCCGCATCATCCGGAATCTGCTGGTGATAGCGATTCTCTTTAAGATCTTCGATAACGTGGTTGGCCGCGGCTCGACCGAACACCAGGATGTCCAGCAGCGAGTTACCACCCAGCCGGTTGGCGCCGTGCACCGAAACACAGGCGCACTCGCCAACGGCGTACAAGCCCGGCACCGGCTCTTCGGCGCCCTGCTGAAGCGGTACCACCACCCGACCATGGCGGTCGGTGGGGATGCCGCCCATGGTGTAATGCAGGGTCGGGTAAACCGGAATTGGTGCTTCCGCGGGATCGATATGCAGAAAGGTCATCACCGTATCGCGGATACCGGGCAGCCGCTGCTTGACGATGTCGGCCCCCAGATGGTCGAGCTTCAGCAACACATAGTCCTTGTTGGGCCCGGCACCACGCCCTTCGCGTATTTCCGTGGCGATGGATCGGCTGACGACGTCGCGGCTGGCAAGATCCCGGGCGTTCGGGGCATAGCGTTCCATGAAACGTTCGCCATCGCCGTTTAACAGGTAGCCCCCCTCGCCGCGCGCACCCTCGGTAATCAGCATGCCCTTACCGGCAATACCGGTGGGATGGAACTGGAAAAATTCCATATCCTGAAGCGGTATGCCGGTGCGCAGTGCCATCGCCATACCGTCACCGGTATTCACCAGCGCATTGGTATTGGTGCGGAACAGCTGCCCCACACCGCCGGTTGCCAGGATCGTCGTCTTGGCTTCGATCAGGATCGGTTCACCGCTGGCGATATCGATCGCCAGCGCACCGAGAAAATAGCCGTCCTGGTTGCGTATCAGATCGATGGCAAAATATTCGTCGAAGAAATGGGTTTTGGCGCGAATATTCTGCTGGTACAGCGAGTGCAGGATGGCGTGGCCGGTGCGATCGGCCGCCGCACAGGTGCGCACCGCCTGGTCACCGCCGAAATCGCGGCTCTGGCCGCCAAAGGCGCGCTGGTAGATCCTGCCCGTTTCCAGGCGTGAAAACGGAACGCCGAAATGCTCCAGTTCATACACCACCCTGGGTGCAGCCCGGCACATGTATTCGATGGCGTCCTGGTCGCCCAGGTAGTCACTGCCCTTGACGGTGTCGAACATGTGCCAGTGCCAGTTGTCCGGCAGTACGTTGGCCAGCGCCGCGTTCACGCCCCCCTGGGCGGCGACGGTATGGGAGCGGGTGGGAAAGACCTTGGAGACCACCGCGACGCGGGCCTCTGCCTGGGACAGCTGCAGCGCCGCACGCAAGCCACCGCCACCGGCACCAATGATCAGGGTATCGAAACTGCGTTTGGCGATACTCATGCTCTAGTCAATGCTCCCGATGGCCGCCAGGGTCAGTGCCCGTACAATCCACAGCAGGCTGGTCAGCAATACCAGCGCGGTTGCCGCCATCAGCAGCAGGCGTAACCAGACGGCGTGGATATAGTCGATCAATACATCGCGAATCCCCACCCAGACGTGCAGCAGGATTGCCAGTGCAAACAGGGCGGTGGCAACCCCGATCCCCGGTTCGCCCAGCCAGGAACGCCACTCGCTGTAGCTAAAGCTATCGCGAACGGCGCCGTAGGAAAGCACCGAGACCAGGTAAAGTGCAAGATAAATCGCCGTGAAACGCTGCAGCAACCAGGCACGTAATCCCTGTGCAGCGCGGCTCACAGCAGATTCACCGCGTACCAGGCGGTTGCCAGCAGGGCGCCCAGATTGACCAGCCAGGCGCTGAGTCTCGCCGCGGCCTTGTCGAGACCGATCTCGACATCCAGCAGCAGGTGGCGAATGCCCGCCAGCAGGTGATGACTGAAAGACCACACAAGCAGCACCGACAGCAGCATGACGGGGGTTGAGTGCAGATGCTGCCGGGCTTGCTGGAATCCCTGGGCGTTCTCCAGCGACAGGCCAAACAACCAGGCAAGCAAGGGGATGGACAGGAACATCAGGACACCGGAGATACGGTGACCGATGGAGGCTATGCCACCGGGCGGCAATTTGATGAGAAGCAGGTTCAGAAATTTTGGCGCTGGTTTTTTCTGTTTGGCCATTGGGTTAAACGTGCCCCTGGAAGTCTGAGGGGTTATACCATCTGTTCAGACAATCTGCCAGTGTTTACATGAGCGCAGGATTGTCTACTATTCAGCGAAGGGTTTTAGGGAACAACATTATGATCAATGACTGGAAAGACTTCCTGCTGGCTGCCGGCGCCGAATTCAACGACGCGGGTGTTGTCCATTACGGCAATTTACGACACGAGTTGAGCGTCGCGATTACCGGCAACGTCTTTGCGGACCTTTCACACTACGGCCTGATCTCGGTACACGGCGATGATGCAGAGACTTTTCTGCAAGGCCAGTTGACCAATGACATCCGCAAAGTAGACGACCTGTACAGCCAGTTCAGCGGCATCTGCAACCCCAAGGGGCGCCTGCTCGCCAGTTTCCGCGTTTTCCATCGCGGTGACAGCTACTACCTGTGCCTGCCCACGGATATGATCGAAGCCGTCATCAGTCGCCTGCGCATGTTTGTACTGCGTTCCAGTGTGACGCTGGAGGAAGCCAGTGACACCTTCGTACACCTGGGCGTATCCGGTGGTGAGGCTGAACAGGATCTGCGGGAATTCGCCGGCACATTGCCCGACAACACGCACGAGGTCACGCAGGATAAAGACCAGGCCATCATCCGTGTGCCGGGCATTCATCCCAGTTTCGAAATCTTCACCACCGTCGAGCAGGCCGGACAGCTGTGGAACAAGCTCAACGTGCAAAGTGCCCCGATCGGGTCGGTAGCCTGGCAATTTCTCGACATACAGGCCGGTATTCCGATGATTTCTCCTGACACCCGCGAAGCCTTTGTGCCGCAGATGGCCAACCTTCAGCTGATCGATGGCGTCAGTTTTACCAAGGGCTGTTATACCGGGCAGGAAATCGTCGCCCGTATGCAGTACCTGGGCAAACTGAAGCGGCGCATGTACCGCGCCAGGGTCGATAGCGAATCAGAGCCACACGCCGGTGACGAGGTCTATGCCGGTGATGACAAACGCCAGAGCGTCGGCAAACTGGTGTCCGCCGCACCTCACCCGGACGGCGGCTACTCGATGCTTGTGGTGCTGCAGATTTCCAGCGCTGAAGGCAAATCCGAACTGCGGCTGGGATCTGCTGCGGGTGCCGTCATACAGCTGGAGCATCTGCCCTACCCGTTTCCCAGCGAGTAGCCACGGAACACTCGGAAGGCACGGAAATTTTTAATGGCTTTCTTCAGTGGTTTCCGTGTGTTCCGTGGCCAAACTCAACGCTGTCCGATCGGGCGCAAGGCAACCGGGAGATTACCTGGCCCGCATGGATCTGCCGGCCCTTAAATATCCCGCCGGATTGTCGCTAAAGGGGGAATAGCATCACAACCCGAGGAACGGCATGGAAACTGAAGACGTCTTTGTTAACGAGCTGCTCGAGGATCTGGAAAGCGGGCAACTGCAGTTACCGACACTGCCGGAAGTTGCATTGCGGGTTCGTGAGGTCGTTGATGATGAAAATGCCAACGCCGGCCAGATTGCCGAGATCATCGCCCAGGACGCGGCACTGTCGGCGCGCCTGATACAGGTAGGCAACTCCCCGCTGTATCGTGGACGTCAGGAAATCGACCGGCTGCCGATGGTCATTGCCCGGCTGGGAAGCAAGCTGGTGCGCAACCTGGTGACCAGCCAGGTCATGAAGCAGATGTTCCAGGCGACCAACGACGAGATCGACCAGCGACTGCGGGCCGTCTGGGAACACAGTGTACAGGTCGCCGCCATTGCCCGCGCACTGGCGGGCCAGTGTCCGGGTGTCATGCCGGATCAGGCCATGCTGGCCGGGCTGCTCCACGACATCGGCACCCTGCCCATTCTGTACCGAGCGGAGGAACGTGATGAGCTTCTGGACAACCCCGAGCTGCTCGATCAATTGATTACCCGGCTGCATGCCGGAATTGGCGGTGCCATCCTCAAGCACTGGAAATTTCCGGATACATTGGTCGCTGTAGCCGCTGAGCACGAAGACCTGGGCCGCAGTCACGACGGTCCCGCGGATCTCGTTGATATCGTCCAGGTCGCCAATCTGCAAAGCCATATCAACAACGATCACCCCCTGAGCCAGGCGGAGTGGACACAGATTTCCTCGTTTCACCGCCTTGGACTGGATGTGGACGTACACGAAATTGAACTTACCGATGTGGCCGAGGAAATTGACGAAGTTCAGAAACTGTTCGCGTAACTGTCTTTTTTATTTAAGCGACCTCATAGAAGGGCGCGCTGTGCGCACCGGAACGAATAGAATCGAACCGCGTTGAATTGAGCCACGGCATGCACGGAACTCACCGAAACAACGATAAAAAGTTTCCGAGCCTTCCGCGTTTTCCGTGGCTATTTAGCTGACATTAGCTTAAGTAAGTGCGATTCCTCTATACTCCTTAAAAATATCGGAAAACCGGGACAGGCGTGGGCACTGAAAGAAAGGATTCCAGCCAGCAAAGACTCCGGGCGATGGAGTATGAGCTTCAGCAGAAAGAAGCTGAAATTGCCATGCTCAAGGAAATCACCGAAGTCATTGCCAGCGAGTACAGTTTGCAGAAAGTTTTCGAGCTGGTCGCCTCGCGTGCCTACGAATTGATACGGGCGCGAACGCTCGTCATCCCCGTTCTTTCGCCTGATCAATCGAGTTATACCTACCGTGCCGCCATTGGAGCCAGCGCTGACGAACTGCTGGATGCCACGCTGTCCATCGATATCGGCATTTGCGGTTGGGTGCTACGTCACCGCAAGGCCTGGTGGCGAGGCATCCTGGATCAGCTCACTGGCAATGAACGCAATCAATGGGAGCAGAGAGCCGGCACCATCATTCTGGTACCGCTGATAGGTAAACAGCGGTTTCTGGGCGGTATCGCCGGCATCGATAAGGCCGGTGGCGGTGAATTCGATAAACGGGATCTGGAACTGCTGACCATGTTCGCCAGCCAGGTCAGTATCGCTATCGAAAACGCCATGTTTTTCGAGGAACTGGATGCCGCCAAACAGCGCGCCGAGGCTTACCGCGAGAAGCTTCAGGAGTCCAATAAACGGCTTTCGCGCAGCAATGAAGATCTTCAGCATCTGGCCGTCCACGACCCCCTGACCGGCCTGCCCAATCGCACCCTGATACTGGACCGCATACAACAGGGCATCCTCAACGCCAAGCGCAATCAAAACGCCATGGCCCTGATCATGATCGACCTCGACCATTTCAAGGAAGTGAACGATACCCTGGGGCATCCTGTCGGAGATGGACTGTTGATCGGCGTCGGCGAAGCTTTTCAAACCGTGCTCAGGAAACCCGATACCCTGGGACGGCTGGGCGGTGATGAGTTTGCCGTGGTATTGCCACAGGCCGACAGAGATGCAGCGCTTATTGTGGCCGGCAAATTACAGGCGGCACTGCAAAAACCGGTGCAGGTTGAAGACAGCAGTTTTTCCATAGGCGCCAGCATGGGCATAGCGCTCTATCCGGATCACGGCGCTGATCCATCAGCGCTGTTAAAATGTGCTGACGTCGCCATGTATGTCGCCAAACGCAACAGCGATGAATATTCCGTATATGATCCGGTGCACGACGACTACAACCCCGATCACCTGGAACTGCTGCGTGACCTGCGTGCGGCAATCCAGCGACAGGAGATCGGTATCGCTTTTCAGCCCAAGCTGGATCTGAACAGCGGGGCGATCACCGGGGTGGAAGTACTGGCGCGCTGGAGCCATCCCGAACGCGGCATTATTTCCCCCTATGATTTTATTCCCGTGCTGGAACAAACCGGTTTAATCAAACCTTTTACCCTGCAGATTATCGAAAAGTCGGTGCGCTACTGTAAGGACTACCGGGACAGGGGGTATAAACTCGGTGTCGCCGTCAACCTGTCCGTGCACAACCTGCGCGACGAAAAACTGCCCCGGCAGATCGCCGAAATTCTTGGCCGCTTCCACCTCGATGAACACTGCCTGACGCTGGAAATAACCGAAAGCGCGATTATGCGCGACCCGGAATGCAGCCTGGATATTCTCACCAAACTGGACAAGATGGGGGTTGGCCTATCGGTGGACGATTTTGGCACCGGCTATTCCTCGCTCAGCTACCTGAAACGCCTGCCGGTACAGCAACTCAAAATCGACCGCTCTTTTGTGAGCGACATGATCGATGACAAAGACGACGCCATGATCGTGCGCTCAACGATTGACCTGGCGCACAACCTCGGCCTGAATACGGTCGCAGAAGGCGTGGAAAGCGAGCCAACGCTCAAGACGCTCGAAACCATGGGCTGTGACCTGGCACAGGGTTACCTGATAAGCAGGCCATTGTCGCACGATGACTTCCTGAGCTACCTGCAGGCCGGCGAGTGGAGCGTTCACGGCCACCCGTAGCAAGCGGCCGCCTGACCGCGATGTGCCGCATCAATCGCGCCGAAGGGCGGCGCTGCCTCATGGAGTCACCCTCTGAGATGCCGCCAGGCTATCATTCCGTCCCAGCCAGCGGCACCAGATTACACAATAAATGCTATATATTTAATATGTATAGAATATATTCTTAACAATATACATAAATAATGCATCATGTCATTCTGGCATATAGCCAAACTGACATGACACCGGCCTGGCAGTTATGTCAGGTTAAATGTCATCACTGCCATAAGTGTCATGACAGCTACTGCATGGTCGGCATCTGCTCTTTCCGGTAGGTCTTGTAATCATTGAACCTGGCATCGTCCAGGGTCTTGTCGGAGACGTCCGCAACGGCGTACTCGTGGCCGCCTTTAAACTCCTTCACGGATACCGGCACACCTTTCGCGCCACCCAACATGATGTGCTGGCTACCCCCTAAATCGGCGCTCAACTTCTGTGCGCTGCTGGCCATTTCGCGCATGAAGTCCATCATGGCTGACAGGGTGGCGAAGTCGGATTTGGATACACCGGCGTCGGCGGCTGTCGCCAGGCACACCTCGCTGAGCTTATCCTTGCCCTGCATGGCATCATAGACCTGGCATTTAAAGCCGCCGACCTTATCGCTGCCGCGCTTGACCAGCTTGACCGGTTCGGCGGGTTTCGTCTCGGCTGCACCTAAATTCGCCATACCCCCCATCTGCTGCTCGATCATGGCGCGCTGCTCGGGCGGCAAGGACTTGAGCTGTTCGCGCATCTGGGCGATCTGTGGTGCCATCTCCTGCTGCATCTGGGACATGGCAGCAGAGAACTCAGCGAGGGTGGCACGGTCGATTTCCATATACTCCTGGCCCTCGGAATCGACGTTGATAACCAGATCACGCGACGCATCGTAGACAATATAATCCGACTGCCCCGGCGTCGACATGCGTGCCATGTTGCCCTTCACCTCAATAACAGCCTGTGGCGTACCGGCGGCATCCTCCATGGTAATGGTCGAGTCCGCCCGGGTGACCGTCGCCGGCGACAAGGCCAGCATCAGGACCGATACTGCACTGAAAATCCTCGCATTCATGATATTTCCTCTTGCTTGTTTCTGTTTTTGGCGACGCCATTGTAGCGCGAGGCTTTTCCGGCAGACAGTCCCCGCTCCCGCCGCTCACGGCCTGTGCGTACTCATGAGCAGAGTCTGGTAGAATGCGCATTTCGTCTCCGCGACAGATAAGCGAGCAACATGAACAAATTAGAACGAATGGCACTTACTTAAGCTAATGTCATCTAAATAGCCACGGAAAACGCGGAAGGCACGGAAAATTTTTACCGTTTTTTCGGTGATTTCCGTGTATTCC
>Ga0209456_10000902_pt1 | contig 14946 bp, 12 predicted proteins | sample COG_11_FD_184755 | JGI IMG/M metagenome (GOLD analysis project Ga0209456, IMG submission 184755) | Pelagic marine sediment microbial communities from the LTER site Helgoland, North Sea, for post-phytoplankton bloom and carbon turnover... | ecosystem: Environmental > Aquatic > Marine > Neritic...
CCGCCAACAGTTGCTCCGCGTAGTCCATCACGCCGCCTCCTGCAGCTCTACTGGCGATTCAACCGCCTTGGCGTCTATGATATAATCGAACGCCTTCTGAGCCTCACTGCCTGCCCTGATGAGCATGGACGGATCGGCCTTCAGTCGCTCCAGCCAGCCCTTGAGGTATGCCGCGCTGTTCTGCTCGACTGCAGGAAGAATCCCGCAATGCCCCGCAACAAACGCCGCTGTCATTTCAGCAACCAGCTGTTTTTGCAGATTCTCTTTTTCGGCCGCAGAATACTTTAACACGCCCCGGGTATCCGCATCGGGGTTGAAAGGTGCGTAGCAGGTTTTCAGTTTCTCGAGATGGCCATGAAATTCAAAATGGAAGATCGCTGCAAGAATTTGACAAAGGCCTTTGAAGGCCTCGATGTCATCCCGGGACAGCTTTGATTCCTTGATGCACATATCGACCACATCTGCTTTGCGAAAGGGGATGAATCGATTGCGCTTTAAATTTTCGGGCATGAACATTTTCCTGCGATCACCATTGGTTCAAAGCAAGCGTACATATACTTCCTAACTGATGCTTTCGCCGGATGTCAAACGCATCGCATGCGATAAATATGTCATAGCCTGATGATTTGTAAAGACCCAATTCACAGCAGAAATTTAAATCTTCTTGCAAGATCGCAAAAAGATGCTTAAAAAGAAGAAGAATTATACCGGAATCTGAGCCGGGCCGTGTGGTTATCTGGGGGATATACCACCTTGCTGCGTTGGATCTGCGCCATTCCACCCATACATCCATCACTTTTCGTGCTGAATTTTTGATCGGACTCGACCTTAATCTTACACGGACCGGACAAATAAACAACGCACATTCAAGGACTTAACCTTTTAGTTAAAATGCCAATACGGCCGCATCGCCATTGGTAAGTCCGGATGGCACGCCTTTTGATTTAGCAGATAATTAAGGATTATGTAATTTTCATCTTCTTAACCAACAACACATGTTCAAAAAAGGAGGCAGACCATGGGATTATTTTCATTTATTAAGAACATCGGCATGGATTTATTTAAAGGCGGCGACGAAGCCGAAGAGGTCAAAGAGATGCTGAACAACGAATTTCCGACTCAGATAACAGACCTCAATGTCGCTTTTGATGATGGAGCGGTCACTTTGGAAGGAAGTTGCGATACCTGTGCAACCCGCGAAAAGGCCGTTTTGCTTGCCGGTAACGTCAAGGGCATTGAAAAAGTCAATGATGAAAATTTCACCGCACCGCCGGCTGAAGAGGAAACCGAATTTTATGTCATCCAAAAAGGAGACTCGCTTTCAAAAATCGCCAAACAATATTACGGCGATGCGATGAAATATCCGGTTATTTTCGAAGCCAATCGTGAAGTGATCAAAGACCCCGATCTTATTTATCCGGGTCAAACCGTAAGGATTCCAAAAATTTCTTAATTACAGATTCATGATTCGCCGGCATGCAGTATGTTTAGCGACCCTATGTGAAGCAGGAAATACATTATTTTGCGTGCGAATGAATCAGAACTGAGATTCGATTTACGGATGGCAAGACCGGCACGTTATGGAAGTATGAATAAATACCGAGTTGGCATATGCCTATCGGTTATCACGAAATGAGGGGTGCGGTGGGATGTGATTGCCAAAATTCACATTCCTTCACCCCGAAATTTAGAGGGGGAAACTTAAAATGGCCAATTTAATGGAAGAATTTATGCAATCTTTAGGCCCGGAGGTGTCCAATCAGCTCTCGGCCAACCTGGGTATAGATAAAAATGCGGTTGAACAAATGCTGCCGCAGATCGCGCCGATGATCCTGGGCGGATTAAAACGCCAAAAAGATAACTTCGGGGGACAGGAGCGCGTTGATCACATTTTAAATAAATACGGCAGCGCCGATGTGCTGGATAATATTGGTGATTTCTTTTCAGCCCAGGTTCAGAACCAAAATGCTGACCCACGCCTGGGTGGTTTGTTAGGCGATTCGGGGCTGCAGGCCACCAACGCGCTCTCAAAACAGTTTAACATCAGTGGCAGCACCGCCATGAAAATCATTCCCATGCTGGCGCCGATCATTTTGGGATTTCTAACCAAAACCCGTGATCGGGGAGGTGCCGGCTCTGCAGGTATCGCTTCGATTCTGGACCGCGATGGTGATGGTAGTATCCTGGATGACGTGGCCGAGATGTTTCTGCAGGGTTCAACCGGACGCTCCCGATCGGGAGGCGGCGGTCTTCTGGGCGGTTTGCTGGGCAGTTTGTTGGGTCGCAGAAGATAGCGGTTATCTCCATACACTCCTGATGGAACCACCGTAAACGGGCGGAATACTGTTTTTAACAGCTGCGATGCAGTCGGCACCGGACATCCTGTCCACCCAAACGGTGTGACGATAACGAAGGATTGCGGCATAACCTTCTATACTCAGGATGTGGGGGGCCGAACGGGACCTGTCTATACCCGCCCGCTCCCCGCATTCACCTTTCACCCCTATACCGTATTTCCACCTTTTTCTGATACAATTCGGTACAATCTTTTCCTATCATTTTCAGGCAAACTCATTTACCTTAAAATGCCGAGTGTGTTATATCCATTTTATCAAACAAATTTAAGTTGGCCCGTTGTGCCAGTTAACCCGCTGAGCCCGTTAAAACAGGAATGACATCTTGTTCATCTATTTAAACGGGAACCGGGCTAACGACCAACGGGCTTAACCCATAAGAGGACAACCCCGATGAAACCCGCAGAACATTTTAAATCGTACTGTCGTTTCTGGAAGCCTTCGCTGGCCAGGCGGATCACCTTCTATTTTTTTATTTTCGGCCTGGTTGTTTTTTTTATTACCTCCGTGCTTTATATGACGGGCACCCGTAAACATTTTATCCGCTCCATCAGTCGATTGGTCAATCATCAGTTCTCGTTGATGGAGACGGCGAAAGAACCCGATTTTCTGTGGAAAGGAATCGGTAAACCCAACCCCGAGCTGGACCAGCTGTTCCAAATTCTGGTCAACCTTTCGTCCAGTTTTTACGCTGTTTCCGATATTGCGATTTATGCCAAGGAAACCGGTGATGCCTTTTGGTATCGTGAATTTTTTGACGATAATAAGGTGCTGCACCTAAATCCGGCGCAGACTTCCTTTTCAGAAAAACTGAATCGCAATCTCGAGCGGCATTTTGTAAAGTCCGGCCTGATGGTGCGCACAGATGATGAACATGCTTTATTTGTCAATGTCACCGGAGAAGCCGACCGCAACACTTACTTTCTTAAAATCGGTATCGATAGTGAAAGTATCGCCGGTATTATGAAAAGGGAGGCCAAGTGGATTGTTCTCATTTTCATTATGGCACTGGTGCTCTCCCGTTTTCTGGGGTATTATTTTGCCCGCAAGATCGCCCGACCAATAAAAAACCTTTCGGAAATCTCCACCAATGTTGCCAAAGGGGATCTGACCCAACTGGCGCCGGTTAGTTCCGGTGATGAAATCGGCGAGCTATCGAGCAATTTTAATCAAATGGTCGAAGGACTGCGGGAATGGGAGAGTGTCAAAAAGATTGAGTTTGAACTGGAAAAAGGCCGTGAGATTCAACGCGAATTTTTGCCCAGTCAAATTCCGAGTCTGCCCGACTGGGAAATCGCCACCTGTTTTTACCCGGCCGGGCAGGTGAGCGGTGATTTCTATGATGTCTTCATGCTACCGGACGGAAATGTGGGATTGGTGATTGCCGATGTGTGCGACAAGGGCGTGGGATCGGCTTTATATATGGCACTGTTTCGCAGTCTCATAAGGGTATTTGCCGAACAGGCCATTCACTGCGCCGGACCGGATCTCATCCAAATCCAACCGACCAGCGACAGCGAGCACAGCGAAACGATATCGCCACCGGGAAATGACCCCAGGGCCCGCCTGGAGGCTGTTTCAGCAACCAATAACTACATTGCGCATATCCATGGCCGCGAATGCATGTTCGCCACTTTGTTTTTCGGGGTGCTGAATCCGGCGACAGGCGTCCTCTCATATGTCAACGGCGGTCATGAACCGCTCTATATCATTAATGACGGCAATATTAAAACCCGCTTGAAACCCACCGGTCCGGCGGTGGGCTTGATGCCCGATATCACATTCAAGGCTCAGGAAATTCAGCTTGACCGGGGCGATCTTCTGGTCGGTTACACTGACGGGGTAACAGACGCACGCTCGCCGGAAGGAGAATTGTATACCCGGGATCGCTTGCAATCTTTGCTGAGCCAGCCATTTAAGTCCGCTTCTGAAACCATCGAGCGTGTCAAAACCAATTTATTTGCATTTATTGATATCGCCGCCCGCGGCGATGATGTTACCATGCTGGCGGTGCAGCGCACATCGGTTGCACCCTGAAAGCATCTCGAATCGCGGAAGGAGAATATGGACGGCACATCCCTGCGAAAATGTTTTATCGTGTCTTTTTTAAAACAGGAAAAACGAAGGGCCATCACGTGGGTGCGGGATGGTGAAATTGAGACCGAACTCTCCGATAAAGACAATGATGCCGCGTCCTTGACAAGCAAAATTGAAAACCATACGTTTGATTGTCCGTTTCGCAAATAGATTGATGAAGGTTTTCGGAGCGAATATGGAACTGTCAAAGGAAAAAAACAAAACCCCCAGGTTCAGCCCGGAGGCGGTCAGCGCCAGGGAGCTCCAGGAGATCTTCTCATCCTACGAGCCTTTTTCCGGTCTGTCGGACAAAGCATACCAGGCGCTTGCAGACATCGCAGAGCGTGTCTTCGTTCCGGCCGGGACGCAAATCATCCGCTTCGGAGATACACCCGATTATGTCCTCGTCGTTGAATACGGAAGAATCCGTATTGTTGTGGGTGAAGCGTTTACCCTGGAGGCCGGCCGCGGAGAAATCGCTGTTTGGCATTTGGCGTTGACGCGAACAACGGCCGAGGGCGACATCTTTGCCGTCCGGGATACCAAGCTGATACGTCTCCGAGGATCGGAACTACTGCAGGTTATGGCTGCAAATCCTGAGCTGATCGTGGCCAACTCGCAATACGCGATTTATGGAATGAAGCGCTCACACGGTATCAGTGCCGTCAAGTCCCGGCCGCTGTCTTTTGCCCTGCTGCCAACCAGAGAGGATCCGCGAATGCGTGAAGTAGCCGATGCGCTATTGCAGGCGCTTGGGGATATCGCCGGTCCGGGCTCTCTGATCGACAGCCGACGGTTGCAGGAAAAATTCGGACGGGAAGTCTCTGAAGCCACTGCGTTCGAAAGCGTGCGTGATCAGCTCGTCAGGTGGTGCGAAGCAAAGGAGGCGCAAGGCCGCTTTCTGCTGTTTGTCTGCGATCCCACGGATACCGAATGGACCCGTTGGTGCCTCAAACAGACGGATCGGATCGTAATCGTGGCGGGAGCCGAGGCGACCGATGAGGTTGAACGGATAGATGGATATTTCGCTGACCGCATCGTGGCAGGGGCTGCGTTGAAGGTAGACCTGCTCCTGATCCAAGACCAGGGCATCGAACTGCCCCGGGGGACTCGCCCGTGGATGGAGCTCAAATGCCGTCGGCGCCACCACCATGTGCGGCTGGGAAACGCGACCGACTTCCAGCGTGCGGCACGCCGGATGAGCGAACGGGCCATAGGTGTGGTGCTCGGGGGGGGTGGCGCTCGCGGGCTGGCCCACATTGGGGTACTTCAGGCTCTGGAAGAATCAGGAATCCCGATCGATGCCATCGGTGGCACCAGTATGGGGTCGGTTATGGCCGCCTTTTACGCCAGGGGCTGGTCGCCGAAACGCATTCTCGAAATGGCCAGTGAGATCTTCACCGACTCGCGCGCGGTAATGGATCTGGATTTTCCGATGATCTCCTTTCTCCGCGGGCACAAGCTTGATAGCATCTTGAAGCAGCTTTTCAAGGAGGTGGATATCTCGGATCTCTGGCTTCCGTACTACTGTGTCTCCTCTAGCCTCAGCGAGGGTCAAATGATAATGCACGATCGTGGCCCGCTCTGGCAGAGAATCCGTGCCAGCTGCTCATTGCCCGGCGTCTTCCCGCCGGTTCAAGCAGATGAGCAGCTGCTCGTGGACGGGGGTCTCGTCAACAACGTACCCATGGATATCATGCAGAACATGTGCCGGGGCGGCACGGTCATCGCGGTCGATGTGGGGGGCGGAGGCGCTGGGGATTTGACACTTAGCGCCCATGAGAAAATCTCGGGCTGGGGCTTGCTTCGCAACCGTTTAAATCCAATCGCCGCCAACCAGCGCTTTGCAAATATCTTTCAGATCCTGGTCTGGTCAACGGTCTTGAGTAGCAAGAAATATCTGCAGCAGCTTGTTGCGGAAAAACGCGCTGATCTGTTCCTCACGCCACCCGTACAGGATTTTCAGCTGCTCGGCTTCGATGCCTACGAAAAGCTTTACGAGATCGGCTACGAATATACACACAAGCAGCTCGCCGGGTGGGAATGTCTGCAGCAGGTCGCTGCCGGGGGCCGTTGTGAGAGCTGACGAAATGGGTCGGCGATAAACCGCCAAAATCGATGGCGCCCAAACGGTCTTTTTTAATAATCAATTGAAATAATTTATAATACTGGACTCTTATTTTCCACTTGACATAATATAAAGAGAATGTGAGTTATATTTCAGGTGTCGGTTTATTAATCAATGAAATTCAAATCAGCTCAGCAACGTTAATTTCACCGAGGAGGATCAATTCAAGATGGCAAAAAAAGAGCAAAAAAAACCTTCCAAAAAACCAAAGAAAAAAGGGGCTGCCAAGGCCAAAAAAGTAACCGCCAGACCTAAAAAAGCCAAAGCATCGGCAAAAAAAGCAGCCGCCCCGAAGAAAAAGGCCACGGCTTCGGCAAAAAAGACAGTCGCTCCGAAAAAAAGAGCCGCAGCGCCAGCAATAAAAACAACCGCCACGCAAAAAAGAACCGTAGCTGCGACTCCAAAAGCAGCGGCGTCCAGAAAACCGTCAGCACCGCAATCCGCAAAAGCGCTGAAGTCTTTTTCAGTTGGTGAATTTGCAAACATGACGTATCTCACCGAAAATGGCGTCAGGCAGTGGTTGCAGCAGGGATTGCTCAGGGGCCGGCAGGACGCCGGAGGCAAGTGGCAGGTTGAAGCCTCGAATCTGAAGGTTCAGAATGTTAAACGGCTGGTGCGCTAAAATCGAATCATCAAATTTGACAACGCATCCAATAGCTTAGCATCATCAACCCTTTTACGAAGAGATAATGTATGAAAAAAACAATTCTATCCATAATGGTTTTAGGGATCATCCAAGCAACAGCTTGGACTTCAGCTCTTGCGGATGACAAAAAGGTGCCCAATCTGATCGTGGACAAATCACGCATTGTCGTAGAGGAGTTGCTTCTGAAGCGCTATTCGGATGAAGAGCTCCCGCGCGATCTTGTCCGACAGTGCTCAGGATTGGCCATTTTCCCCGGAATGTTCAAAGGCGCATTTTTTATCGGCGGCTCTTATGGTAAAGGCGTGGTTCTCAAACACCACGATGGGCAGTGGAGCCCCCCGGCCTTTATCAGCATCGGTGCCGGCAGCCTGGGCATCCAGTTCGGCGGACAATCGGTCGACCTGATTCTGGTTGTCCTGGGTGAGGAAGCCATGAATTTCTTTCTGAGCTCCAAGTTTAAACTCGGTGCAGATGTCGCCGTCGCTGCCGGCCCGATTGGCGCGCAGGCAAGCGCCGCCACCGAGATTATGCTCAAAGGCGGTATTTATTCCTATTCGAGATCAAAAGGCGTTTTTATCGGGGTTTCCCTGGAAGGCGCCGGCATCGGCAGTAAAGAAGAGTTCAACAAGGCCTATTACAAGATCACCGGCAATCCGAAAATCATACTAGCCGGCGCAGTCACGCTTCCGGAAAACGGACAAAGATTGATTACGACGCTGCAAAGGGCGAAATAACCGCTGCTTTATTACCGAAAAAAGGGCGACGGTGTTTTGGCTATTCAGCCGCCGTCAGCCCTGTGGTTTTAATTCAGTACCGCCAGGCGAGATCAAAGCGGGTCGGTTTGATGAAACGCCTTCATTAACGGAATAATTTGGCCGGAGTCCCTGGGCGGGTTTTCAGAACAGTTAAAAAAATATTGCTTGTCCGGAATATCTTCTCCGGCACCCCGATCGATTATCTGGATGCCCTCAACGATGCCCATTTCAAAATGCGGCTGAATCCCCCATACCGGGTATGCGTTTAACTTAAACGCCAGAATCTCGCAATCAGCCGAACGCGCAATGATGGTGGCTTTTTCCGGCGCAACTTTGCAGACCTCATCAAAATGGAAAACAAAGCCGTTGACCGTGCTGCCCGATTCACCCAGCAGATCGTCCCGGGCTAAAATTTGAATTTCCGGCCAACCAACTTCAGGTTTTTTCCGTCTTCTGACTGCATTCAGACCAAAAAGGGACCGGGCAATCATCTGGTGCCCGAAACAGCTACCCAGAATGACCTTGCCTTTATCGACCGCATCCCTTATCAGCGCTGCTTCATTTTGCATCCAGTTCGTATTGTCTAATACACTGGCGGTGGAACCCGTAATGAGTATGTGGGAATAGGAATCCAGTCCGTCCGGCCATTGGTCGGCTGAGACCCGGAAAAAATCATAGGGGAACAGCAGCAAAGGCTCCCAGTAAGTGAGCGGCTGATAGACATCTTGATTAATGGAGTTGTCTAGAAATAAAATGCGGTTCACAAGTTCGATCTCCCATTCACCGAGTTTTTAAAGGGAGTTAAAAAAGCGCTCTGAGATACAGAATAAAAGCGCCGATACACCATAGGTAATTTGCATAATCTTGACAAGTGTCTTATTTTTTTCCATATGTAATGATTAAAGATCTTTTTCGGTGAACTTTTAGATCCGAATCGACCCTCACCCTGCAAAATCCGCTTAAGGAGAACCGGCATGACAACTATCGTGAACACCGAATTTCTTCAAATAGAATGTCACGCACTGAGTCCCTTTGGAACCAATTCCTATATCATAACCGATTTAAAAACCGGCAATAGCGTTATCATTGATGCCCCGGGTGATGCTCCCAAAATGGTGGATCGACTAAAATCCACAAATCCGAAATATATTCTGATGACCCACAATCACATGGATCATACCGGTGCTCTGGCGGATTTAAAATCCGCTTTAGATGTTCCGATTGCCGCCCATCTCGCAGATGCGGCCAGGCTGCCGGTACCAGCCGATACGCTTCTGGCCGATGGCGACGTTATAACTTTTGGCAATATACACTTTAGCGTTTTGCATACGCCGGGACATACCCCTGGCAGCCTTTGTTTTTACACCGAGGGTTATTTAATATCCGGTGACACACTGTTTCCGGGTGGTCCCGGTAAGACCGGACGCCCGGACGACTTTAAACATATAGTCGAATCTTTGCAGAAAAAAATCTTTACCCTGCCCGATGATACTCAGATATTTCCAGGTCACGGGGATAGCGCTGTTTTAGGAATAGAAAAAACGGCCTTTGAGGCCTTTGCCGTCAGGCCCCACGATCCGCATCTGTGCGGCGATGTCCTCTGGTCAAAGTCATAATCAGGTTTCAGGTGTCAGAATTCGGCCCTAAGGGCCTAATGTCGCCCTGAAGCCTGCGGACTGGAAGCACTCTGGAAGTAATTTCAGATTCTTGAGCGATGCGAACGGCCCTGACACCTGACACCTGACACCTAATAATTACCATGAGATTTCTTCGCGGTGAAAGGCTTCGGCCAGATCAAAATCTTCACCTTCGGCCAGATCGCTGCAGCGTTGGCGCAACCAGTTCTCAAGATCGGCAACCTTCATGGTTTGGACCTGGCTTTTATGACAGCGCAAGGCTTGCAGCTTAAGGTCAAAGGTATCGGTGATGTTGGACACATAGTTGATATTTTCTGATGCCCAGAAAAGCATTTCCTTAACTTTATGGGGCTGCAAGCCCTCTTCAAGCAAGTCCGGGTAGGCCAGGTGATCGCGGGCAAAGGGGAAAACCGCGTCGATGGTGACTTGGCCGGCGATGCGATGGTCCCGGTGCCAGATATAGCGGCGATACGGGTCGGCGGTCACCACCGTTTGCGGTCGGTACAGACGGATGATGCGTACAATTTGTTTCCTGAATTCCGCTGTATCTTCGAGTCCCTGGTCCGGATTTTCCAGGAAGACAACCTCCCGCACACCCAGAATTTCGGCTGCGGCCCTTTGTTCGTTCTGCCGGATTTGAGATAGCACATCGGGCTTCATGTCCGGATCACTGCTGCCCTTATTTCCGTTGGTGCACACCACATAGACGACCTGTTTGGCCTGTTGTGTCCAGCGGGCGACCGTTCCGGCCACTCCGAATTCGGCATCGTCCGGATGGGGTGATACGACGACAACATCTGCTGGTTCTGTCACGTCAAACCTCCACATTCAACTATACAGGTATATCGCTTCTTTATAAAAACAACCACAGAATTTTTGAGTATGAGATCCATTATTACCACAAAGGACACGAAGTACACAAAGTAATGCACATAAATATTTTTGCATGAATCTTCGTGCACCCCACGCCCGCATCGCCTTGCTCCCATGGCGGGCGAGTTCGCGTTCTTTGCAGTGATTGGGAATTGCACCGCAATCAAATTGCTTTATCAGTTTTAAAGATTATTTTAAAAATTAAAGTTAAACCTGATTTGCAAGTTTAGCAAGAACCCATCTCAAAAATGCATCTAACGCCCATGGGCTTTGTTGTAAACCGATTCAAAATACTCGAATACTAATGTGTATACTCCGTTTTTGAATCGGTTTACGTCGCGCCCCTGAGCGTGATCTACTATTTTTGAGATGGGTTCAAGTTAATCCCTGAATCGATTCTGGTTTGACGCTTTGATGAAATGATAGATTCTGAGTAGGGTCTTACATTATGCCTGACGGTAGCTTAATAATTCGTAACTATTCAGAAGCGGATTTTGGCAGATACTTAACACTTCATGTTGAGTGCGGGCAATCGGACCCTGTGGGACGTTTCGTATCCGCCCGCAATCTGAGAGACGATCTGGCGCGCCCCAACTTCAGGCCACAAACGGATTTATGGGTTGCTGATTTGAATGGGTTTTTCGTCGGCTACCTTCGTATCGACCGCGAGCCTGAAATCGGGCGTGCCTTGCTGGACGGATGCGTGCATCCGCAGCACCGTCGCAAAGGAGTTGCTACGCATCTGCTTGCCGATACCCTTCGACAAATCAAGACGGCCGGTATCCAATCAGCCCAGATCAGTGTTGCGGAATCCAATACAGGCGCCAAAAACATGCTGAAACAACTGGGATTTACCTTTATGCGGTATTTTGTTGAAATGCAGCTGGCCATCAACGACATTCGGTTCCCGACCATTCATGGGGACAAGATCAACAGCCGCCGATTGGAACCGGGAGAGGCAAAGCTTCTGACTGAAATACAAAACCGCTGCTTTGCCGGCAGCTGGGGGTTTAAACCCAACACCGTAGAAGAGATTGCCCACCGATTGAACATGCAGGGTCGTTCCCCGCAGGATGTAATCCTTACCTATTGGGGAAATCATCCCATCGGCTATTGCTGGACAATCATAAATACAGAAGAAAACGAAAACAGAGCAGAAAACATAGGCCTGATTCATATGCTGGGGGTGGATCCGGACTATCGCCAGCAGGATATCGGTAAGGCGATACTACACAATGGATTAGAAAATCTCACAACCCGAGGTGTGCATATCGTGAAACTCACGGTGGACAGTGAAAATCCGGCCGCACGTTCCCTTTATGAGTCAGTGGGATTTGAAATCTATGCCAGAACCGAGTGGTACGAAAAACCGCTAAATTGATATTAATGGATGGATAGTGAGATGCCACTGGAATTCGTTTTTCCCAACACATCTCTGATGGTATTCGCCAAATCTTGAACGACAAGGGGCTTCATTAAAAATGCGCTAATACCAATATGGGCGGCGCGATTGAACATGACGTCATCGCTATAACCACTGCAGATGATGATGGGAATATCAGATCGGATTTTTATAGCTTCGCCGGCCAATTTATCCCCGGTCATGTCGGGCATCGTCATATCGGTAATAATCAAATCAAAACTATCCGCGGACTTTTGGAAAAGCTTTAGGGCCTCAATACTACTGGTGCGGGTTTCAACCCGGTAGCCCAAACGCTCAAGAGATTTTTTCCCAATCTCTGTCAAAGCGCGTTCATCATCAACAAATAAGATGCGCTCGTTTCCGGTCGGTAAAATTTGGGCGGCCTCAAATTCGGGTTGAACGGTGTTGGGACCTGTTGGGATATAAACGGTAAATACGGTCCCTTTGCCGGGCTCACTGTCTACGGCAACCGCTCCACCGTAACTTTTCAAAATTCCGTGGACAACAGCCAGACCCATTCCGGTTCCCTTGTCTTTTTCTTTGGTCGTAAAATAAGGCTCAAAAATCCTTTCCACAACCTCGGGTGTCATACCATGGCCGGTGTCACCGACCGTTAGCGTTAGATAATTTCCGGCTGTAATCTCAAAACGACTGGCGTTGGCTGCGTTTACATCAGCATTTTCAACTTTCACCTCCAGCAAGCCCCCGGTTTCGCTCATGGCATGAAAAGCGTTCGTGCACAGGTTCATGATGATCTGGTGAATCTCAGTCGCATCGGCTTCAATTATGCCCGCTGCAGGATCGATATAATGCTGAATCTGAATCGTAGAAGGAAAAGATGCTTTGAGCATTTTAATCGATTCTTTGACAATCGGGTCTATCTTCAGTGGCTTTCGATCCTGCTCTGACTGGCGACTGAAAGTCAGAATCTGCTTGACGACCTCTTTGGCCCGCTGGCTGGCTTTGTAAATTTCGTTTAGATTATACTTTGCATCGGATTTTGGGGTTACATCCATCATGGACAACTCGGTATACCCCATGATGGCAGAAAGAATATTATTAAAGTCATGGGCGATGCCGCCTGCCAGGGTTCCGATGGCTTCCATTTTCTGGGCCTGACGAAGGTAGGCCTCTGATTTTATGCGCTCTTTTTCCAGGGCTTTAAGTTTGGTGATGTCGGTGGCAACCTGCAGGCGAACATAGCGGCCATCCGTCCATTTGATGGCCCGGTCATAGTTAATATACCATTTATTGATCAGGGGATTTTTACCTTCCCAAACAATGGCGCCCGTTGGATTGCCCCGCTTATCCAGCAATCTTGCGTTGGTGCAGTGATCACAGGGGTGGTCTTCTTTCCGAAACACATGGTAGCAAAGTTGTCCAACCAGGTTGGGTCCAAAATTATCCCGCATGTGCTTGTTCATGAAAATGATCTCATGGGTGGCCATGTCGGCTACATATATCGTCGCATCAATACTGTCTAAAACCGTTAGAAAAGTTGCGCGTGAATTTTGTAAGATTTTCTCGGTTTCGTTGCGCTCCTGGAGTTCTTGCTGTAGATTAGCATGCAGGTGGGCATTGTCTAAAGCAATCGATGCCAGTTCGGCAAAGCGCGTGAATACCGAAATTTCATTGTCGCCAAACTGCTTATGCGGGTCAAATGAACACAGACCGATGACCCCAAAGGTATGATGGCCTGATTTTAAGGGGATGCCCATATCGACACCCAAATCGTCGAATTTTGTATCTTGATGCCTTCCGTCCCAACAATGATAATTATCAATCCTTAACGGTTTTCCGGACTGCCACACTTTCCCGGATAATCCTTCGCCGACCTTCAAGCGAAATCCCAGTAATTCCTCGAATCGGCCGGTGCCGACCTTGAGTACAAGCTCATTTGTTTGGGGATCAATTATGAATATGTAGCCATCGGTTGTACCAACCAGTTTGCCGGCACGATCAACAATGGCTTTGAGCAAATCATCGATGTTCAATCGTTTAATTAACCCGAGAGTGGTCTCATGCAGCGCCGTCATATAGGCATTGTGCTGTTGCAGCTCATCTTCCGCCTTCCTTTTTTCGGTAACATCGCGAACAATGCCCTGAATGAACTGGTCTTTGCCAATTTGAAATAAGCCCGATGATACTTCGGCCAAAAAAATTTCACCATTTTTCCTGACGAACTCAATTTCAAATTCGATTTGTTTCTGGGCGATAATTTTATGAAAGGCCTCCTTAGATTTCAGGAAGGCGTCGGGTGGATGTAAATTGAAGATTTTTTGCTGCAATAATTCTTTTTTGGTGTATCCGAATTGTTCAATGGTCTTTTGATTGGTATCTAAAATCTGGCCTTCAAGATCGTGGATAAAGATGGCATCATTTGAATATTGAAATAGACGACGGTATTTGTGTTCCCCGGCGCTAAATGCGCTTTCAGCCTGCTTGCGGGATTCAACCGCTTTTATCAGTTGTTCATGCTTGGCAACCAGGGCTTTAGTTTTCGAGATAATCTTGGTCCTGGAAAATAAGGCCGTAAACAAAAAAAGAACGAATAAAACGATGGAAATGATGACAGCCCGTTTCAACAATGTAGCGGGGTTGATCTTATCTTCACCGCCAAACCATTTGTGGAAGGATTGATGATAAATTGAAAGGTTATTGCCTTTCAGTTTTCGGAGATGATGGTCTAAGGCATCTAATAGATTTTCATTTTTCCCCACAGGGGCTGCGAAGTGTAATTTTTGCGGGCTTAAAACAACGGGGCTTTTAATAATTTTAAAATTATTTTCGAATCGGAAGCCGAAAAAATGATTCACCAATCCGGCCTGGCAGCGTCCCATTTCCACCAGCTGGAGAACATCGGTGTAAGCATACGCCTCAATAAAGCGACATTGGATGCCAAATTGCTCAGCCAGTTTTTTAAGACCTTCAAAATAGATGTCATCGTGCAGTACGGCGACTTTTTTGTTCTTGAGATCGAAAATTGATTCAATGGTCGACTGTTCACCAACATATAGCTGACCCCAGTTGCTGATCACGCTTTCATAGGAATAA
>Ga0209456_10000903_pt1 | contig 14940 bp, 4 predicted proteins | sample COG_11_FD_184755 | JGI IMG/M metagenome (GOLD analysis project Ga0209456, IMG submission 184755) | Pelagic marine sediment microbial communities from the LTER site Helgoland, North Sea, for post-phytoplankton bloom and carbon turnover... | ecosystem: Environmental > Aquatic > Marine > Neritic...
CAATAGTAGAACGCGAAAGCTGACGTTCGAGCATTGTCGTACTTAGACACTGGGTACCATATGCGGATCAAGGGCTTAGCAAGAATTTGTTGGTGTATTGCGGGGCAATTAGTTGAAATCGCGGAAATCACGGGTTCGGTCTGAACGAGGGATCCAGAAAGGCGCGTATGGGTTCTGCGAAGCAGGTTCATTCCGAGGCCGACGGAGTCGGCCGACATAACTGAGCCCCGCAGGGGCGAAGGCAATCCTGCCCCCGCTACCAAAAAAAGGGCTAATTATACGCAGCCCGTCGAGAGGCCTCACTTCTGTGAGGCCTTTTGCGTCTGGGGCCAAATGCGCCCACAGGATTCCGTCTCTCGGCTTGAGCGTAAAGACGCCCAGCAGAGCGCGTAGAAATGCACGCGTGCATGTCAGACAAACAACCGCGACGTTATTGCCGAGCAGGGCGGCGAGAATGGTCTTACTCAGGAATGCCGACTAAGTGTCTTGGTGTAGTTCCTGCCAGCGTTTCTGCAGCCCCCCGATCAGCCATGTGGGGTCTTAGCAAGGCTGCTCATCGCTGCTTAGCGGCTCTAAGAAAATCAACAGCCGAGTGGCTAGTCACATCGGCGGGGATTAGGCCTCAACTTGCCACAGAAACTGTTGACCGAATGTACTAGTCATTCCATCTGATCAGGTCAATTCATCTGTTCAGAGATTATGTCGAATTTCTTTACGTTTCGATGCGCGCACGTTCGTGAGAACGGTCGTATGCTGCCTTTGCCGGGCTTAACACTATAGGGTGTTATATCCTACATTTAGTGAATTATCGCTTAGCTCGCCATATACTGGTATCGAACCGCCGCACTGTGCGTTCGAGGGTGACTTTGATGCGATGCACAAGGGTCATCGCCGACGCGAGGCTGCCAGTCGACTGTTCATTTGATACAGTAAAAAGCACAAACGGATCCGTGGATCCGCAAACATAATGATAATAAGTGCATTCCAAACGATTCGTTCGATGGCACGCAATGTTTGTGTTCTGATCATCATTGCGAGCTTGATGGCCGCTACGACCATCGAATACCGACCGGAAAGTCAAACCGCACAGAGTTACATCGTTCAGGCGAATGGCCTTGATCAAGCCATGGCGATAGTTGGTGACGTCGGAGGTGAAGTGACGCACGAGCTCGGGATAATTCGTGCGGTTGGGGCGACACTACTGCCGGCGCAGGTTGAGGCGCTGAAGCGTCGCGGCGACGTGCGCCGGGTGTTCGAGGATTCGACGGTATCGACATCGTCGCTGTGCAACCTGGCCGCCGGGACAACGCTCTTCGAGAACAGCAAATTCTACTGGACCATTACGAATACAGGTGCATCGACGGTTACGATCGGCGCGGTCTCGATCGCATTCCCCAGCGCCAACGGCGCGCTCAAGAAGATCAAGCTCGGCAGTGACGAAATCTGGAAGATTCAGGCTGAGCCACCCCACGTGCAAGTCGTCGACGGCTGGCACGATGATGTCGATCGGCGTCAGCTCGCCCCTGGCCAGAGCGCAGACCTGCTTTTCGAGTTCGACAACAATATCGACTGGAATGAGGCCAATTACACAGTTTTCGTCGACTTTGAGGAAGGTTGCTCGATTGAGTTTGCACCACAGGCGATGGACTGCCGCTCGAACGGCCTCGGTTACCGTAAGTTCAACGGCAACAAGATTGAATGGGAACTGCCGAACCAGGGTGAAGACGCGATTACGCTCAGCGAGCTCTCTCTGAACTGGCCTGAGGCCAATGGCCAGCTAAAGAAGGTCAAGCTCGAGGGCGCCACATTATTCGACGATCTGCGTCACGCCCCGGTGACGACCATTGCCGATCAATGGGCTTCCGACATTAAAGACCGCCGCATCCTGCCGGGCGACACCGGCAAGCTGGCGGTCGAATTTACGAACGACGTTGATCTCGACGAAGAAACGCACTCGCTAGTCGTCGAGTTCTCCGAAGGCTGCCGGACCGAGTTCGTACCGTCGGTGCCGATGGTGGGTGATGACCAAAAGGTCGACAAGAAGGCCCGCGAGACCCATTACGTCCGCCAGGTGGATGCCGACTTGTTGCACGCCGAGGGTATCACCGGAGCCGGCGTCACGGTCGCTATCCTGGATACCGGGATCTGGAGTTCCGGTGGCGGCAAGAACTGGCTAAGGAAGGATTACGACGGTGAGGAGCGCGTGCTCCGGGCCTACGACGCCATCGAAAACCTCGAGGGCAACGCCGACAAGGCCGAGGATAAGAACGGCCACGGCAGCCATGTCACCAGCATCATCGTGTCCTCGCGCAAGGCGCAGGGCTCGGGCAACACGCCGATCTGGAACGGCATCGCTCCAGGCGTGTCGCTGGTGTCGATCAAGGCTTTCGACGAGGATGGCCAGGGCACGTACATGGACGTCATCCGAGGCATCGACTGGGTGGTTCAGAACAAGGACGTCTATGGCATCCGGGTGTTGAACCTGTCGCTATCGGCGCCACCGCGGTCGCACTACTGGGACGATCCGCTGAACCAGGCTGTCATGGAGGCCTGGCGCGCCGGGGTCGTCGTGGTGGCATCGGCCGGCAATACGGGTCCCGAGGCGATGTCGATCGGTGTACCGGGCAACGTGCCCTACGTGATCACGGTCGGTGCGACGACGGACAACCGCACGCCGTTCGATGCCGACGACGACACGATCACGAGTTTTTCGGCAGCAGGCCCGACATACGAAGGTTTCGTCAAGCCGGAAATGGTTGCTCCAGGCGGACGCCTGTTGGGAGTAATGAACAAGGGCAACAAGATCCCGAAGGAGCACAAGGAGTTCCACGACGGCGACTCTTACTATTACATGTCCGGCACATCGCAGTCGGCGGCCGTCGTCAGCGGCATCGCGGCGCTATTGCTCGAGGCGGAACCTTCGCTCTCGCCGGACCAGGTCAAGTGCAAGCTAATGAGCGGTGCAGGGCCGGCGACAACTCCGGACGGCTCGCTGGCGCTGTCGGTGTTCCAGCAGGGTGCAGGTCTGGTCAACGCGACGGCAGCGGTCGACTCGACGAACTACAGTTGTGCCAACCGGGGCCTCGACGTTGACGCTGACCTCGCCGGTACGGAACATTTCGGTGGGCGGGCCAGTGTGGATGAGAACGGCAATTTTTACCTGTTTGGACTGGATAGCCTCGCATGGGATGGCACCGCGCATTCTGATTCCGGTTATCTCTGGAGCAACGGTATGCTCTGGAATGACGGGATGCTGTGGAACGACGGCATGCTGTGGAACGACGGCATGCTGTGGAACGACGGCATGCTGTGGAACGACGGCATGCTGTGGAACGATGGCATGCTGTGGAACGATGGCATGCTGTGGAACGACGGGATGCTATGGAACGATGGCATGCTCTGGAATGACCTTTCCGTAGTACCGGTCTCTGTCGAAAAATGGGTCGAACAGGAATAGAAAGAATTGTGATTGGATATCGTATCTTGGACAGTCAGTCGTCGGTCATAAATTCGGCGGTTTCGATCCTCCTGTTCTTCGCGCTTTCGACTCCATCGCTAGCCGTTGATTCGAGGAGCGTACGATTTCACAATATCTCACACGACGAGGGATTGTCGCAGTCCTTCGTCTACACGATAATTCAGGACCAGCAAGGGTATATGTGGTTTGGTACTCAGGAGGGTCTGAATCGCTTCGACGGTTTTGAGTTTACGGTTTTCGTTCACGACCCTAATGATCCGCAGTCAATAACGGACGAAACAATACGCACAATGATCAAGGACCGTTCCGGCAATATGTGGATCGGGACAGATGCCGGCGGGCTGTCGCGCTACGACCAGGCAAGTCAGACATTCACAAACTATCTTCACGATCCCACGGATTCAACGTCGATTGGAGACAACCGGGTCCGCGTGGTTTACGAGGACAGCTCAGGTGTTCTGTGGATCGGGACAGATGGTGCGGGTCTCGACCGCTTCGATCCTGAATCTGAAGAATTCTTTCATTACGCAAATGATCCGTCAGATCCCGCAAGCCTGAGCGGTAATCACGTTTGGAGCATTCTGGAAGATAACGGCGGGATACTTTGGGTTGCGACGGATCGTGGCCTCAACAGACTCGATGCCGACGCTGGCTCGTTCACACGCTACAAGCATGACCCGGGTATTGCGACGAGCCTCAGCGATGATCGGCTACGCGTTCTTTATGGAGACAAGAACAACGTCCTTTGGATCGGCACCGAGGCAGGCGGACTCAATCGATTCGATCGGGAAGGCGGAACATTTGAGCATTTCGTCCATAGCTCAGACAATCCATCAAGCATCAGCGCGAATCGCATCAATACAATATTTCAGGATGACGCCGGAGTAATGTGGATCGGAACTGAAAAGGGCCTGAATGCGTGGAACCCGAAAACGCGTAGCTTCAAACGTTACTTCAACGATCCCGGCGACCGCTACAGTCTGTCTCACGACAACGTTACGTCGATTTACCAGGACCGTGGCGGTATGCTTTGGATCGGCACATACAACGGGCTGAGCCAGTGGAACCAAACCAGCCGCGCTATGCTGCATTACAGATACGACCCCAACAATGCAGCAGGTCTCAGTGAAAATACCGTCACGTCGTTCACTGAGGATCGAGCCGGGAATATATTGGTCGGTACTTTTGGTGGCGGACTGAACATACTCGATCGATCGACGGACGAGTTTGTCCAGCTCCGGCACGCACCGGACGACGACACCAGCCTGTCGAGCGATCAAGTAATGGCTGTGCATGTGGACAGTGACGGTGTGATTTGGGCCGGGACCCGGGCCGCTGGGCTAAATCGCTATGACGCCGAGAGGGACGCCTTTACACGCTACAGGCACGACCCGGAAGATTCCACAAGCATCAGCTCCGACAGCGTTACCTACATTCTCGAGGATCGCAACAAAGCCCTGTGGATCGGCACCTTTGGCGGCGGTCTCAATTACTTTGATCGAGAAGCACAGCAGTTCAAACATTTTCGAAGCGACACGGACAATCCGCGCGCTCTCAGCAACGATCGCGTTCTGATTTTGTATGAAGACAGTGCGGGGACGATCTGGATTGGAACGTACGGGGGCGGCCTGAATCGCTTTGACCCGACAACCGGTACCTTCACCCACTACCGTGGCGACCCTGGCAGGGCCGATGGGCTGAGTGGCGACGAGATCTATATGATCCAGGAAGATATTCGGGGAGACCTATGGATTGGCGTTAAGGGAAGTGGGCTGAACCGTTGGCGGCAATCGGACCGTGAACTGGGCCGAGCGAGCTTTCAAAGATTCACCAAACTCGATGGTTTGCCCAGCTCGACAACATACGGCGGAGTGTGGGATCAGACAGGGTATCTTTGGCTAAGTACGGCACGGGGTTTGTCACGGTTGGATATCGAGTCTCTCGAGTTCAGGAACTACGACACGAGCCATGGCCTCCAGGGCGACGAATTCAATCTGTCAGCCAGTTATCGAGCTGCCGACGGACAGGTTTTTTTCGGCGGCCTGAATGGCTTCAACGCTTTTCAACCGGAGTTGCTTGTTCGCAATCTCCGAGCGCCTCAAGTTGCAGTCACGAAACTTCTTAGCCTAAACAAGCCAGTTGATCTCAGCGAGGCGCATGCCGGTGGCGAACGGGTGCAATTCACGCACGATCAGAACGCGATTGGATTTGAATTCGCCGCCTTGGACTACGCGGCCCCCACGAAAAACCGTTTTATGTACCAGCTCGAAGGCCTCGACCGGGATTGGGTGGATGCTGGAACCCAACGCCAAGTTACATACACGAACTTACCCGCCGGCGAATATACGTTTCGGGTCAAAGCGTCAAACGTCGATGGCGTATGGAGCGAACAGGACGCGGTGCTCGGTTTATATGTAGTTCCCGCGCCCTGGAATACCTGGTGGGCGTACCTTGTATATATATCCATCCTCGCCGCTGCCTTGATTGTGGCATTCCGGACTCACGCAAGGCGGGAACGACAGGCGGCAGCGCTCAAGTATGCTGAGGATTTTGCGCTCGTCCAGGCTCGACTGAATGAGGCCCAGCGCATGGCGAGCATTGGCAACTGGGACTTCAATACGGTAACTAATGAGCTGTGGTGGTCCGATGAGATCTACCATTTGTTTCAGACGGATCCCGACGAATTCGAAGCAACCCACAATGCCTTCCTGGCTCGCGTGCATCCAGAAGATCGAGAGGCCGTCAACCAGGCTTTTGAGCGCGCACTAAGGAATGAAGAAGCCTACGCGATAGACCACAGGATCATTCGAGCCGATGGCACCGAGCGGGTTGTCCACGCGCGGGCGGAGGTTACGTTCAACGAAGAAGGGCAGCCGGTCCGAATGGCTGGGACTATTCATGACGTGACGGAGCGCAAGAAGGCCGAAGAAGAAATCAGTCGCAATGCCGACTATCAGGCCATGCTTGCTGAGTTGTCATCCAGCCTAATAATCGCGCAGCCTGACGACATCAACGCGCAGGTAAGCCATGGCCTCGAGACGGTCGGGGCGCGATACGGGCTGGATGCGATCAGTGTCTGGTGGTTCGCCGCCGACAAGTTGAGCGCGCAATCATTTCATCGGTGGAACCGTCGCGAGAATGTGAATCGTCAAAGTCGCATGCGATGTGCGGAATTACCGTGGACTACTGCCCAATTGTTGAAGGGCAATACAGTTGTTGTTGACGATCTGGACAGCATGCCCGCAGAAGCGCACAAGGACAGGGAGGTTTTCTGGGAGCGAGGAAAGCTGTCGGTCCTGATAATCCCGCTGCAGGTCGACGAGGAATTGGAAGGTCTGTGTGTATTTTCCATGTGCCGGGAAAGGCGGAAGTGGTCTGCTGGGACAATCTCGGAGCTAAGGCTCGTCGCGGAAAATCTGGCCGGCGCGATCGCACGTTCGCGAGCAGTTGTTGAAATTTGCCAGCTCAAGGAGCAACTGCAACAAGAAAATTTGTTCCTGCGGGAAGAGGTCAGACTCGCGCACAGTTTTGGTGAAATAGTCGGCGAAGACCCCAAGCTGAAAAGTTGCTTATCGGCGGCCGAGAAACTCGCCTCAACAGAGGCAACGATCCTTATCCATGGGGAAACCGGAACCGGCAAGAAACTCATCGCACGTGCAGTACATCAACTGAGCGCTCGACGAGACAGGCCAATGGTGAAAGTGAACTGTTCAACCCTGTCTGCCGACCTAATTGAAAGCGAACTATTCGGGCACGAAAAAGGAGCATTGGCGGGAGAGCAAACTGAACGACGCGGTCGAATTGAATTAGCAAACGCCGGTACGCTATTTCTGGATGAAATCGGAGACTTGCCCATCGAGCTGCAAGGCAAGTTACTACGCGTATTGCAGACCGGGGAATTCGAGCGTCTTGGTGGAACCGAGACGCTTCAAACCGACGTTCGCCTGATAGCTGCCACCGATCGCAACTTGATTCATTCGATCGAGCGCGGCGAATTTCGGTCGGACCTCTACTATCGGATATGCAGTTTTCCGATTCCTGTTCCAGCTCTGCGGAATCGCAAAGGCGACATCCCGTTGCTTGCGGCGCACTTCGCGCGCAAGCATGCAGGGATTCTTGGCAAGAGTATCAACGCCATTTCGGCAAAGACGCTTAGCCAGCTGTCGCGCTACGCATGGCCAGGCAATATTCGCGAGCTAGAGAATACAATCGAGCGGTGTCTAATCTCGTCAACCAATGGTTCCGTTCTCGAACTTCCAGATGATCTGCCGTGGACTGGAAAAGAAGGTGACGTGGAAATGAATTTCTCAATCGACATAGGGACGGAACTCGCCACTGTAGAACGCTCTTATATAACGAATGTGCTTGAACACACAGGATGGAAGATTTCAGGCGAGGGAGGCGCCGCTTCAATATTGGACATCCCAACTAGTACGCTGCGCTCGAAAATGAATCGTCTTGGAATCGCCCGGCCGACGACGCCCAGGCTTGGGCGCGCCGGGCTACGCATAGTCGACGATCACCGGGTCGATGATCAATAGCGGACCCAACGAATAGCGCATATCTCTTCAGACTTTCCCGGATGATGCGTCGCCACGCCTTTCGATCGATAGGAAAAAGTTCCTGCGTCATCATGATTGTTGAACGGTCTGCAATACAGCACCTGGTTCACGAGAATTCCTGGTTGAGCCGGACAAAGGCAAATGGGATTGTATCGATTGCACCAGGCAAAGCCGTGAAGCGCTACCTGACAATCACGCCCTGACGTTTCGGCCGGCATCGAACGAAATGGATTGGCGATATACCGATGGATCGGCGATATATCGTTCGACTGGCGATATATCGTTCGACTGGCGATATATCGTTGAAATGGCGACACAGTGCAGTGTTCGTTCAGGCCGATATATTGTCCGTATTTCTTCGGTCACTCCTTGAAGTCGCAGCAAGTTTTTACATTAACTGTACGAATTGTACGGTGTTTCCGTTAACGATCCGGTCGAAACGTTTGCTACGTCGATCGATCGTTTGGTTGAACATCATGTCTCGAGTGTTAGCGCGGATTCGGTTCTGTTTCCCAAAAAACTTAGCCAATGACAAATAAAAAAAATTTCATTGACAAAAAAAGATAATTTATTGACGATAAGAATACATTGGCGGTTCAAAAAAATATTCATGCGATTGTCAGTGGACAGAAAGTAAATTCTTGTTTGCACGTTTGCAGCATGTAATCGCGAGTGCACTTCTCTACGACACAAGAAAAAGATCACGTCGCATGTTTTGCAATACGGGGTCTCTTTATCCAACTCCGACCAATCAATCGCAAGGACAAATAACAAATAGGAGGGACGTACGCATGCACACCCAATCCCAAAACTCGGCGGCCCTTGATATAGCCGCATCAGTCGGTCGATTCCGGTTGCTCAAGTTTCTCTGTGTTGCGTTTCTGCCAGCAAGTTTGGCACTGACCTCGATTGAGGCTTCGGCAACTGATACATGCGAATCTTTTGAAAAGCAGGTCAGTTTCGACGGCGGACTAACCTGGTTCGATGCCGACGATCCAAACATGCCGGCACAGGGCTTTGTCGACAACAGCGAATATCGCTTCGTTCTCAACAATTGCGAAACGAACAAGCTGTGTGTGGACACGCGCGTTAGAGACGACATCCTCGGAATTACTGATCCGAACAATGCCAACGGCGTGCTGGTAGGCGATGGAATCCTACAGCCAGGTGAACAGGTGATCGTGACCAAGAACGACCCAGGTTTCGAGAACCTCGATCAGCCCGGCCAATGTATTCCGATGAACACAGCAACTGAATCGACCTTCGTTGGAACTAGCACAGTGCCCGAGATATTCGACGATCCGGCCTACGTCGACTGTCTGCCGCCGCCGCCGGCGATCGATATCGAAAAAGCCACCAATGACGTGGACGCGGACGATCCCAATGCGGGTGATGCACCGCAAATCGCGCCGGGCGACTTGGTAACCTGGAGTTATCTGGTGACTAACACTGGTGGCGTGCCACTGGCGAACCTGACCGTATTCGACGATCAAATCGGTCCGATCAACTGCCCACAGACCACGCTGGAAGTCGATGAGTCGATACTCTGCGTTGCTACCGGATTCGCCGAAGACCTGGAGAACACCAGCCTGGATCCAGTGCCCGGTACTTGCGGAAGTACCCCGAATCGGCCGCTCTACGAGAACATGGGCACCGCCACGGGCACGTACCTCCGGACCGGTGAAATGGTAATGGATGACGACCCGAGCCATTATTGCAATCCGGAAGAGCCTGCCATCGATATCGAAAAGGCGACCAACGGCGTCGACGCGGATAACCCGAACGCCGGTGACGCGCCACAGATCGAAGCGGGGGACACCGTCACGTGGTCGTACGTCGTTACCAATACCGGTACGGTTCCACTGCTCAACGTGGTGGCGTTCGACGACACACTGGGCGTGACTTTGAACTGCCCGAAGAACGCGCTCGCGCCGATGGAAAGCATGATCTGCGACAGCATCTCGATGCCTGCCGTGCAACTCGAACTCGGTGACCCGGGCGTCGTGGAGGGCACCTGCGGCAACGAACCCGGCGAGCCCCTGTACGAGAACATCTCTCGGGTTATGGCACAATCCGAATCGGGAACTCCGGTCCAAGACCAGGATCCCAGCCATTACTGCAATCCGCCGCCGCCGCCCGATTGTGGCCTGACGGTGCTGAAGGGTTGCGAGATCCCGCCACCCCCGCCGCCCGCTCCCGGGAAGTGCGAGGGCAGGCTCACGCAGCTGACGATGATCTGGGATGGCACCAGCGGCACCTTGGTAAATGGCCCTGGCTTCAATGGCACTGTCAATAACGGTGACGAGGTCGTCTTCCAAGGGCCCTTCTCCGACAACGACGTGGTGGTGAACGTCGGCAGCGGTACGTCCACGTTCCACACGTCTTGCTCCGACAAGGACATGGACGGCGACACGGAGACCAACGAGGATCAGCAACAAGTATCCACGTTCGGTCGCGACTGCGGCAAGTTCCAGGGTAACGGCAAAGGCGACAGCGGCATCAACCAGTGGCTGCTGGAAGGCTTCATCGACGACGACGGCGCAGTGCTCGACTGCACCGTTCCGACCGGTGGACCGATCGTGTCGAGCTGCGAGTTCTTCGCGGAACCCGTGAGCTGCGAGACCTTCAAGCCTGACAACCTCACCTGGCAGTACACGGGTGGAGGCTGTGGCGCCAGCAACAACAACCAGGATAGCGGCGATCTCTTCTGCACCGGTTCTGTCAACGGCAGTCTGCCGGTCACCATCGTTGACGATGGCGGCAACGTGTTTAATGTGGATCCGGGTGGGTCGTTCACCACCTCACGCGGCGACAGCAAGGTGTTCACGTTGAGCAATGCCGGCGGCACGGAGCAGAACGGACGTCACGTCTCCTGCTCGCAGCCGCTCGAGGCTGGCGATGTCTACGGCAGCCTGACGCTGGCGAGGCTGGACGGTCAGGGTTTGGGTGCCGACGTCATCTACTCCTACCTGATCAGCAACAACGGGACGGAGACGATCACTGGCATCACCGCGATCGACAACGTGCTGGGCACGGTGCCGGGTTCGCCGCTGGCTGCCCTCGTTCCGGGTGATAGCACGACGCTGACGGCAACGACTTTTGTCACGGAAACCGTTACCAATACGGTGACAGTCGATGGCAGCGTTCCCTCGGGTGCCGAGTGTTTGGCGACTGCTTCGTCAACTGTGACCGCGTTGGGACCGCCGCCGTGCTCCGTCTCGATCGTGCTCGACAAGATCGAAGACAAGAAGATCAAGTGGAAGCTGACCAACAACTCGTCGAGTCGCACCGCAACGATCGAGTCGCTGACGATAAGCTGGCCGGGGGATGAGAGCTTGAAGAAGATCAAGTTCGACGGCAGCGACATCCTCAAGGACGACCTGCGCAATCCGCCCAGCACCACGGTAGTCGAGAGCGAGTGGCTGAAGGAAGTCAAGGATCGCCGGCTCGACGTGGGTGACAGTGGCAAGAATCTGGAGATCGAGTTCACCGACGACTTCCCGCTCGAGAAGAACCAGCCGGCATCGGACTTCGTCCTGACGGTTACGTTCTCCGAAGGCTGTTCGGTGACGTTCTAGGTCTCTGACCGGATAGCGATCCGTCAGCTTATGCTGGCGGATCGCGGTTCCTCCAAGCAGTTAGGGCAGGCGGCGACGCCTGCCCTTTTTGTTTGGTACCAGCATTAACTGAGTTTGACATTCTAAGTTGCGCGAAAAGTGACTCTTATGGCAGCTATGGGCGAAATCGGTCATTCGAAATTGGAGTTTTCAGGACGCGACATCCAGTGCTGTAACTAATGCTAGATAGCGTTGGCAGCTAGCCCCCGCTACCAAAAACAAGAAAAGGCCCTCCTTGCGAGGGCCTTTTTTGTTTTCGCTAACGCGAGTGATCAGGATTTGATTCTGCGTAGGAAGCAGGTTCACCCGCAGCCGCAGCGATGCGGGAGCATCGCGATCAGCGGCAAGAGCAACCGGAGCGCGAAGCGCGGAGGGCGAAATCCTGCCCCCGCTACCACTCAAAAATAGGCCGGTCCGATTCACGAGGCCGGCCTTTTTCTTGGCCTGCTACCTGACACCTGCTCATCGCCTTCCAACCGCCGACGTTGGGTTGGATTTCACCTGATTCAATGTTATTTATGCGGAACAGGTTCTAGGAGGTTACATGTTGCTTCGTCGTATATCGCTGTGCTCGCTGTTCATTATCCTGGTTGGGTGCGGTTCTAATGATTCGGATGAGTCGGACGTCGACTACGTCGACTGGCCGATGCATGGACTGACAAATGAGGAGCAACGATTTAGTACGCTCTCGGACATAAACGAGCAAACGGTCTCCCGCCTGGGTCTCGCATGGAGCCTCGAATTGGGTACGACGCGAGGCCTCGAAGCGACACCGCTTGTTATCGACGGCGTGATCTACACAACCGGTGCCTGGAGCGTGGTCCACGCTATTGACGCACGAAGTGGAAAGAGACTTTGGACGTTCGACCCTCAGGTTCCGAAGAGCAGGGCGAGGGTGCTCTGCTGTGATGCCATCAATCGCGGCGTTGCATATGACAACGGCAGGGTATTCGTTGGCACGCTGGACGGCCGGCTTATCGCGATCGATGCAACCAGCGGTAGTCAAGTCTGGGAGACTGCGACCTTCGACCCGGCCCGCGGATATTCCATCACGGGCGCGCCGCGGATTGCTGGAAATCTGGTAGTTATCGGCAATGGCGGCGCCGAGATGGGCGTTCGAGGCTACGTATCGGCTTATAAGGTCGATTCAGGTAAGCTGGCGTGGCGCACCTACACTGTGCCTGGCGATCCATCGAAAGGTTTTGAGTCTGAGGCGATGGAACGCGCCGCAGAAACCTGGACCGGCGAGTATTGGCGCGGGGGCGGCGGAGGGACCGCGTGGGATTCGATGGTTTATGACCCCGAGCTTGATCTTCTCTTTGTAGGCACAGGAAACGGCGCTCCCTGGTACCGCAATCTGCGGAGCCCGGGTGGCGGCGATAACCTTTATTTGTCGTCAATCCTCGCTTTGCGGGCGAGCGACGGTGAACTTGTGTGGTACTTCCAGACTACGCCTGGCGATCACTGGGATTTCACCGCTACGCAGCCACTAATGCTTGCTGATCTCGTAATCGACGACGCGACCCGCAAAGTCATCATGCAGGCACCCAAGAACGGATTCTTCTACGTTATCGACCGGGAGACCGGACAATTTCTGTCAGCCGAGCCGTTTGTCAAAACCACCTGGGCCGAAGGAATCGACCCGGTGACCGGTCGCCCGATTGAAGCATCGGGCGCTTATGCAGGCATGGAGCCCGTTCTCGTTTCTCCGGATCCAACCGGTGCCCACAACTGGTATCCCATGGCGTATAGCGCAGATACTGGTTTGGTCTACATCCCGGTTCGTGATGAGACCGTATTTCTACATCGACCGGACCCTGACTGGCAACCCAACGACTCGCATCGGAATGAGGGCATCGATAGAAGATATGACGGCCCGTTGCTTGGCGAATGGCTGGGTGCCGCGCCACCCGTTGGTCGCCTGGTGGCATGGAATCCGGTCGCGCAGGAAGCGGCATGGAAAACTGACTTTCCAGTCCTCGAGAGCGGAGGTGTCCTGGCGACTGCGGGCAACCTGGTTTTTCAAGGGCGATCAGATGGCGTCTTCGCCGCATATCGGGCGACGGACGGAAAGTCGCTGTGGGAGTTCGACGCTGGCACAGGAATCATGGCCGCTCCGGTATCGTTCAGTATCGGAGATACCCAGTACGTTACGGTCATGGCGGGCTGGGGAGGCGGTATCGGATTGATCAATCCACCCGGCTTGGGTCCCGTCAAGCCGGGTTATGGCCGCATCCTGACGTTCGCACTCGACGCTGACGAACCCTTCGATGCCCCGAATTTCGGTAATTCCGAACCGCCGGTGCCGGCCCGCGCTAGCAACGCCTCACCGGAAGTGATTCGGGAGGGACAGGCGCTGTATGACTCGCACTGTTTTGGCTGCCATGGCGTTATGGCTGTGGCCGGGCCGATAAAAGACCTGCGCTATGCCACCGCTGAGGTCCATGATCAGTTTGAAGCTATAGTGCGCGGCGGGGCACGTGAGCCTTTGGGCATGCCCGGATTTGGTGATCTGATAACCTCGGAACAAGTGCAGGCTATTCAAGCTTTTGTGCTATTCCGGGCCGAGCAGTCTTCGATTTCCGAGATGGGTGATGATGCTGAATAGTCTGACCCGGTCTATTTCAGACGAAGGCGGGTGATTTCTGTCGGAACAGGGCACTCCGAGGCCGACTAAGTCGGCCGACATAACTAAGCCGCTCAGTGGCGAGGGCAATCACGCCCCCGCCACCATGAAATCGAAAGTCCGGTGTTGTCCGAGCCTTTTGATTTACGCGTCGATCCAACGTACTTTCGGTATCGTCTTCATTCTTCCCAACCGCATTGTCACAGGTCAACTGCTATGAATAGAAGAAATCTGCTGAAATGCGCACTGTTACCGCCGTTGGCCATGGCGCCGCAGTTATCTATTGCATCCCTCAATGACTCTTCCACACCGGAAAAGCATGATGGGAATATGCCGGATATAAAGATCACCAAGGTGAAGGCCATCGCCACCGCACCGAGTGGGGTCGCTTTGGTGGTCGTCAAAGTGGAAACCAGCGAACCGGGTCTGTTTGGCTTAGGCTGCGCCACTTTTCAGCAACGTCCGCATGCCGTGGTCGTGGCCGTGGACAAATACCTGGATGACTTTTGCCGCGGCAAGTCGGTGCATAACATCGAAGATATCTGGCAAACCACGTACGTCAGTTCGTACTGGCGCAACGGTCCGGTCCTGAATAATGCTCTCAGCGGTCTGGATCAGGCGCTATGGGATATCAAAGGCAAGCTGGCGGGCATGCCG
>Ga0209456_10000904_pt1 | contig 14932 bp, 16 predicted proteins | sample COG_11_FD_184755 | JGI IMG/M metagenome (GOLD analysis project Ga0209456, IMG submission 184755) | Pelagic marine sediment microbial communities from the LTER site Helgoland, North Sea, for post-phytoplankton bloom and carbon turnover... | ecosystem: Environmental > Aquatic > Marine > Neritic...
ACGTTCGCAGAATCTGGGCGAACTGGCGCTTTCGACCCAGAGCCGACTGTCGCCACTTGATTATGGTAAGTCAGCAAATTGCCCAATAGCGATGGAAGCGATCTCGATGCCACTTGGCCACGGTGTCTGGATTCACCATGAACAAGCGGTTCGTCCAGCCCGGCCATGCGGCTCGCAGTACGACCCAGAAGGCGCGGTCCATATCGTCGAACTGCGGTCGCGGGCCTTTCTTCTTCAGCGCGATGACTTGCTGGCGAAGCGCGAAATTCTCGATCACTAGTGCCTCACGGGGGTGAATCAGGGTTCTAAGGATGTGGATAGCGAGGGTCACGAGGAAGACCATGGGAAGTAGAATGGCGACAAAGTGTGCCCTTCACGGGGCGGCGATCTCAAGCCACACGGCGGGGTATACGGCGAAGGTCAGCGCTCAAGCATAACCTGTTGTTTTCACTCGCGGATGAATAATGACGAGGAGCAGCCCCCGCAGGAACTCGTTCTGGAGGCGATCGATGTCGCCAGATGGGTGCCGAACCATCATCTGACCGAATCGTGTCGTTTTTACCTGCTGTACGAGCACTGCAAGAACACAATCGTCGATCTAAATACGGAACTTGTGGCCGGCAAGAAGGGTCTGGAAGCCGGGAAGGTAAAAGACAACGCTGGACTTCAATCCCGGGTTGGCTGGTTGTGACCTGTGCCTGCTCTCAGGATGAATTGCCTGCCCGGGAGGACTATGCGGCCACCTGCTGTGCAATATACGCCTTGTTTCTGTATCTGTGGTCCCGCGGTGTGGGTACTAAATGGACCACGGGGGAGGTAACCCAGGATCCTCGTTTCTACGATGCGATCTGGACCGATCCGGGCGAGGAGACAGTGGTTGGGCTGATCTGGTACGGTTACCCGCAGGAGATCCCTGTGACCGCGCGCAAACCCGTGTCCAAGATCGTAGTCGAGGTGTGAGCTGGCAGATTTGCGGACCGGAATCCGATGTACCTGAGCAGCGTAAAGCTCGTATACGCTTCAGATTTGGCTAAAACGGGCTATTCTTAAAGACGGTGTCATGGTAAGAATCCAAGACTGGTGGGACCTTTTTATCATGAGTGTTTTGTAACTTTTCCTGGTAAGTGATGGGTTGTCGTGAAACGTAAAGTTGCCTCCCCGGACTTAGGTGTCGGCATGTATGTGGTCGAGCTGGATCGGCCTTGGATAGAAGCCCCTTTCGAGTCCCCCTTCGAGATAGAGGGATTTACCGTACGCACCGACGAGGAACTCGAAAAAGTCCGGAGTTTTTGCCGGTACGTATATATCGACCCGGACCTGGGTACGCCGGCCAAGCGACATCTCATTGACGGGGACCAGCACGCGGATGCTTCCAAGGTGGTCACTTCCATGCCCAGCGAATCGTGGTCAGCGGAAGTGTACAGGGACCAGGTCACCTTGCAGGAGGAAGTTCCCGCGGCTCAGGCGGTACTTGACGATACCGAATCTCTGTATGAAAAGATTATTAGTGATCTGGGTGCGGATAGTCAGCCGGACGCGCCAGCGGTGCACAAGGTTGTGACCGGGCTGGTGGGAAGTGTCGTGCGAAACCCTGAAGCCCTGTCGTGGCTGGTCAGCCTTAAACAAAAAGACGAAGGCATGTATGTCCACGCCATCTCGACCGCTGTGCTGGCTCTGACCGTGGGCCGTTTTCTGGGTTTACCCAAGGATCGGTTGCAGGTACTGGGTACATCCGCTTTGTTGCAGGATATCGGAAAGACAGCGGTGCCCGCCGAGATATTGAACAAGGAGTCTAGCCTGACCGAAGACGAAAGACAGAGTATTCAAGAGCATGTCGACGCGTCCGTGGATATGCTGGAAAAGTCCCGGAACTTCGACATCGAAGTCATTCACACCGTAAGGTTGCATCATGAGAGATTCGACGGATCCGGATATCCCCAGAAGCTGTCCAAGGTACAGATTCCACTGTTGGCTTCCCTCTGCGGGATTGTCGACTGTTATCAGGCCGGCATATCCGCGAGGCCTTACCGTGACGCAAAAACCTCGTTTCAAGTACTGATGGAGCTGTACGCAGAACGGGACATTGCTTTTCCAGCCGGCATCATAGAGCAGTTTATACAATGTGTCGGTATCTTTCCCATCGGTGGCTTCGTGAAGCTCAATACAATGGAGATCGGGATAATAGTCCGTCGAAACCAGATCCAGCAGCTGAAACCGCAGGTGATGATTTTGATCGATGCGAATGGCAATCGTATTGAGGACCCCCAAACCGTGGACCTGAACGCGCAATACCTCGGATCGGGCCAGATGTCTCGGTTGGTCTCTACCGTAGTCGATCCGGCCCACTATAATCTAGACCCGTCCGAGTTTTTTCTCTGATCACTAAGGCATCTAAGGTATGAGCGCTCAACCAAGAACGACACAGCTCAACCTGTTCGGTTCACCTTTGGAACGGAGTCGGGAATCCTTGTTCGAGACCGTTCGCTTGGCCATCGGGTCGGTCAAACTGAAACAGCATCTGGTGTTGATTACCATCGATGTTCAGGAGTTCAGAGAGATCAACATGCTGTATGGTTTTGAGAACGGAGATTTCGTGCTCGAAACCGTGGTGGATCGACTGCAGGGAGTGTTGCGCCCACAAGATTCACTGTTCAGATCCGGCGATGATGAGTTTTCCATATTATTAAACCCCGTCCTGCATCAAGACCATGGATTATTGGCTGTGCACAAGATTCATCAGTTGTTCGAGCGGCCAATCATGATTGCTGAGACTGAGCACACGATAGATATGAACATCGGGTTGTCTCTATATCCCGACACGGCAATCGAAGGCGAGGAGCTGGTCAGACAATCAGTATTCGCTTCCTACCTGGCCAAGGACAGCCACGATGAATGCGTCATTTACGACGCGAGTCTTGAAGTCGGCAACAAACAGCGGCAGCTGGTTTCACAACAGGTTAAGGAAGCCCTGTATTCGGGGCATATAAGACTAGTGTATCAGCCGATCTTTGACCGCAATGGCGGGATCAAGGGAGTGGAGAGTCTGTCGAGATGGGTTCGAGGCACGAACGACACGGTGAGCCCCGCAGATTTCATCCCCGCTATAGAGGAAACCGGCTTGATGCAAAGGTTTACTCAATGGGCTCTGAATACGGCTCTAAGGGAATGCGCCGATTTCGCCGACCTGTTCATCACAGTAAACATCTCGGCGACCAATCTCGAGGACCCGGATTTCCCCGATCTGGTCAAGCGTGCGCTGTCTACCTGGTCGGTTGAACCAAGTCGTTTGATTCTGGAAGTTACCGAGACAGCGGTGATGCGTGACGTGGAAATTGCCCATCATGTGCTCGATCGGCTCTCGGAACTGGGAGTGATGCTGGCTATTGATGATTTCGGCAGCGGCTATTCTTCATTGAAGTATATCAGGGACCTGCCCGTAAGTTACCTTAAGATTGACGGTTCATTTATCGAGAAGCTGCGAAGCGACAGTGAGGATACGGTGATTGTAGATGCGGTATGCAAACTCGGACGCAGTTTCGGATTGAAGGTGATTGGAGAGGGTGTAGAGAACGAAGAAGGTCAACAAATGGCGATCGAGCTTGGATGTGATTTGTTACAAGGTTACCATCTGTCCCGACCAATAGAACTTGCGCAACTTGAGCAAGCGCTGGAAGAATAACTCCACAAAATCCCTTAATTTTTGTTGGTACTGTCAACTTAAAATGTCCGCATGACAGGAATCTAGAGATATTTTTTCTCAGGACGTACTGACGCACGCCGCCCTCCGCCAACGCTCGGTGACGAAATGCCCGATAGTGGATAGCGCGGATCGTATGGCGCCCAAGTCTGAATAGGTTAAGAACGACACCATGAACGGCAAGGAACCGTTGTGCCTGGCCCGTTGATTTGAATCTCCGCATTTGACGTTCGCACTGTCGAGTGGGTTCATGCGAAACTTCGGCTCGATTGTTCGCATAACGATCCTGACAGTGAACCACTGGAGGCATCACGTCCCTTTTTCTCCGCGCCGTAACTACGAAATTTATCCGTTATAATTCGATTAGGTGTCGCACCCTGGTGTTTGAGCATCTTACGAAAGAACCGCTTCGCAGCGCGTTTGTCCTTACGTTTCTGAACCAGCACATCAATCAGATCCCCGTCTTGATCGACGGCCCGCCACAAATACATCCGCGTGCCGTGAATGGTGACCGTCGATATCTCATCTAAGTACCAATAATCGCCGAATCGGTGCTGCTATTTGCGCAGTCGTCGAGCGTAGTCTGGTCCAAATCGGATACACCATAATCGAACGGCTTCGTAAGATACAGCGATCCCACGTTCGGCCAGCAAATCCTCGATATCACGGAAACTGAGTGTAAATCTGTGATACAGCCACACCGCGTAGCCGATAATTTCGGGTAGGAAACGGAAACCGCGGTAGTCATTTTTCTTTTTCATCCTCGGATTGTCCGCGATCCCGTTTTTACTTGATAGGTCCCTTGTGCGCCATCTCGCTAGTCGATTTCTGAACATAGTGAACACTCGATATCTCGCCTGCTGGCGTCAACACAGGTCGATGATGTCGGGGGCCGATGTCAGGCTACTGAATCGCCAAAGGCCTTCAACAACTTGACGACTGTTGACTTGGGGAAGTTCTTCCGTTCGCCCTTGAATGACCGGTTATGGCCGAAAGTGCCAGTACATTCTCGTCGAAATTTCTTACAAATAGCCAAATTTCGACGGTCCGCAATGAATCTGTCAACTGCCGGTCGATTTTGAAGGTTGGAGAGCATAATTTGCAGCGCTTTACAGACAGCAAACGACCCACTATAGATACTCGCAAACACTCCATTTTTAGTTAATTGATTCTGCGACGACAGCATCTGCTTCGAACTCAACTAACCACTCAGGATTTACGAATCTCGTAACCTGTATAATCGTATCGACTGGTTTGATCTCGCGCAAATATTCAGCACGAACGTCGATCACAGCTTTCCAATCATCTATGTTGGTTAACAATACTCGCGTTCGTACCACATCATGCAGTCCCGACCCAGTGCGTTCCAATGCTTCCTTGATGATCTCAATGCAACGTCTTGCCTGGGCACTCGGATCACCTACACCCACAGTGTTTCCGTCAGCATCCACTGGAGCCGTTCCACCGACTGTGATGAAAGGCCCGACACGGACCGCTCGGTCGAAGCCCACGACTTCTTCCATTGGATTCCCGATTAAAACTAATTGGCGTTCCATGATTCTTCACTCTCTTTAACACTTAAAACCGAAACGACGCTTATTGTAAACGGGAGCAGTTCGCTATTGGCGGGAGAGCGGACATCGGATCTCATCTTGCTGCGACGCAGCAGTGTGGAACTTTTTCGACCTCGAACGAACAAAACTACCACACTCAACACCACCGAGAAAATATCGATGATCAAGACAACCCTACTGGGCTTCGCGGCAGCGCTGCTGCTCCTATCGCCGCAGGTGTATGCCGAAAAGCCTGCCGTGTTCGCTACCGGGGAAGGCGCTATCCGTGGATACGATCCGGTCGCCTATTTCACCGTCGGCAAACCAACCAAGGGCAGTGACAAGTATTTCTTCGAGTGGGAAGGCGAAACGTTCAAGTTCGCGAGCGCAGAAAACCTGGCCATGTTTAAGGCGGATCCCAGCAAATATGCACCGCAGTACGGGGGTTACTGCGCCTATGCCGTTTCGGAGGGCTACACAGCAACCACCGCGCCCGAGGCCTGGACAATCGTTGACGACAGGCTCTATCTCAACTACAGCTTGGGAGTCCAGAAACGATGGGCCAATGACATCCCCGGCCGCATCGCCGCGGCCGACAAAAACTGGCCTAGAGTTCTGAACTGACCCGGTGCCGTATTGCCAATCCTAAGATTAGAGCAAGCCGAGATTCTTGAGGTTCTGCTTCCCGTGGGCTGTAACGGTAACTGCGCGACTATCACCGAGGCGCCGGAGCCAACGCCGTTCCAAAAAGCAATCGGCAAGCGCCGCACCCAATGCGCCACCCAAGTGATAACGGCGCTCGCTCCAGTCTAAACACTTGCGAGCAAACGAGCGCCGCCGCTTGCGCACTTGCTCAACGTCGATATTCAGCCGTTCTAGCAGCTTTTCTCCAGTCGTACTCAGATCATATGTGTCATGACCTTCGACACAGTACCCGTGTCGCGTCAACGAAGCAGTGAGTGCTACACCGAGTTGGCCCGCCAAATGATCATAGCAGATACGCGCCAGAGACATTGGATCATCCCGAACACGATGCAAACCGGGGCGCTCGATACGTCGTGTTGCTAGGATGCTTAAAGTTTCGAGTGCATCCGCCACATCACTACCGGCAAGACGGAAATAACGATGCCGGCCTTGTGCATCGACAACCAACAGGTTGGCGTCTACCAGCTTGCGCAGGTGTGAACTCGCTGTTTGTGGTGTGATGCCGGCGTCACGTGCTAATTCGTTCGCTGTCCACGCTCGGCCGTCATACAACAACTCCAGGATAAGCGTGCGGGTTGGGTCGCCGAGTAGCCTGCCGATCGCCGCCAGATTGGGGATCGCGTTCACGTTTTTTCACACCTCAATTGGATCGGGGATTGGCTGCGACTTTAGCACCGGAGTGCCAGCAAAACGAGCCCAATACTTCGATGCGCATCGAAACATTCTGTTCAATTGTTCGCCTACACTGCTCGCTCCCCTCAACATTACAGGAGCAAGTCATTATGAGCGTTTTCGTAGATGTATCCCCGGTTTTTCCTGTTGACCGTGATGCTCAATCGAGCATCGTTTGGTGGAAAAGAGGCCTCATGCAATTCTGCAATTAACGATCACGCAAGCAAGCTGATCGCCAACTTCTACGGTTGAATGATCATCGGCTGCGGGATATTGGGCTGACACGCGGCAAGCCGAAGAACACACGATTCAGTCCTTTCAGCCGCTGATGCAATATCGTCAGCAGGATGTGCTGTTGGCATGGCGTTGGACATAGTCCTCTCGTATGATTTTCTGAGCCCACGCTCAGAGATCTATCTGAGATATACCTACACTATGAGCCTATGGATTGATATGGATCAATTTTGAATGGCCGCTTGTGGCCGGGAACGGCCTGATGGGTTGCTGTGGAATGTACGCGCCTAGCGCCTGTTTTCTCGGTCGGCTATGGCGGGGACAGCCGCCAGTCGAGGACAGGGAATATCAGCATTGCTAATAGACCGAACCCGACCCGGAGGCGACGTTCATGACCTTCTATGCAAATGTGAACACCGTACCGTCTCAGATCAGATCGAAAAGGTCTGCCTTTAACCACAGACTTAGGCGAGCCATTGAGCCAACCGCACACCTTTGCATACCTTGACCTGTAACAATTGTCTAACCCAGCTCCTGAAGATCACGCGCGAGCCGCGCGCGGCAGTGCCCAGCTAGTGTCCGCATTTCACACTGTTTCGAGATTTCTTCCGCCTCACGATAACTCGCCTGGGATTGCGTGGCTGAACCGTCGCTCATAGCCTCGATTTCGCCGCGAGCGAACAGCGCCCATGCTCGGTGACTACGCTCGCCTTGGGCTGTCGCAATTTCAATCGCCCTGTGCACCTGAGCAAGGCCTTGATCCACTCTGCCTGCGTCGCGCTCCGCTAATGCATACCAGACAAAAAGATAACCCGATCCCTCCGGGTGGTGCTGAAGCCTGTTTGGCTCAACTGCCTGCTCGAAAACATCGACTGCTTCTGTCGCGCGACCAATCTGGGTAAGAGCGTATCCGAGTATGCCAGCCGTCAACGAAAATAACAGACGGACTTCTGCGCTCCGGCACAGCTCGAAGTTTGGTTGTATCAGTTCGAAAGCTTGCTCCGCCTCGCCGTACAGAAGGTGAGTAAGCGCCAGGTAATCGGTGACCCAGACCCGGCTCATCGCGCTATCGACTTGCTGGGCTATGGCGACACCTTCGTGCGCCCATCGAAAAGCTTCATCAAATTCGCCAACCTCGGCCAGTCCCCAGGCCAGAAAGCCGCGCGTAATGACGGCGGGATATCCGGCCATTCCGTGGTGCCGGTAGGCTTGTTCGCCCGTGAGCAAGCCAGCAACCTCCCTGTGGATCGCGATCTGGCGGTCAAACTTGCCGCACGCCATGAGGGGAAGGCCTAGATGCTGCATCGTTGTGACACGCACGGAAAAGTCACCGGCTTTCTCGGCGAGCCCAATGCCTCGCTCGCCGAAGTCGATTGCTTTGGTGTGCTCACCTGCTTGCCAGTAGTGGGCAGTCAAATAGTTGTAGACGTTGGCGAGCAGCCCCGTCTCACCGGCTTGCTCCGCCAGTTTGCCTGCCTCGCTAATTCGTCGCTCCAGCTCCTCGTGTCGTCCCAGCGGCCATAATGCCGTCCGCATCTCGAGCCGAACGTCGATCTTGTCTTTGATCCGAACACTGGTGTTTGGCGATTTGTCAAGGGCGGCCAATGCTTCATCGAACCATTCGATCGCCGACTGGTACGCGGATCGGGCATGAGCGTTCTTCGCTGCCAGTCGACAATAGACAAACGCCTTGTCCCAGCGCTCGGCCAGCAGTGCATGGCGGCCGAGTTCCTCGTAGCGTTCCTCCAGTCGATTGGGGTAGGCACCTTCGATCACGTCGACAAGGCGGCCATGCAACACCCGACGCCTCTCGTGGGTCAGCGAGACGTACGCGACTTCCTCGGTCAGTGCGTGCTTGAACTGGAACTCTGCGTCGACACCACTGACGAGTTCATGAAGCAGCTCCGCTTCCTGCAAGTCCGACAGTCGACTTGCCAACGTAGCCGCCGGCAATTCGGTCGTCCGTTCGAGCAACCGGGTCGGCACACGGCGCCCAATCACAGATGCCGTTTGTAGCAATCGCTTGAGATCGGGATCCAAACGGTCGATGCGTGCTGCCAGCACATCTTTGACCGAGGCGGGGACATCGATCTTATCGGTACTGCCCTCGACTGCAAGGACACCGTCGCGCTCGACCAACACGCCGGATTCCTTGAGCGCGCGTATGACTTCTTCGATAAACAGTGGCCGACCTTCTGTATGAGAAACGAGGGTACTCTTGAGCGATTCGAGTTGAGATCCTGAACCCAACAGCGCATTCAGCATTTCCTTAACACCCGTCTCCGTAAGCGGATTGATGCGTATCGGTGTGTAGTAACTCTTATTGGTCCATCGATGTTGGTACTCGGGACGATAGGTCACAAGCAGGAGCGCGCGATGCGCTGCCAGACTGTCAGCAAGCGCATCGAGAAGCAGTTGTGTCTCCGAATCGATCCAATGGAGATCTTCAATCAAAAGCAACAACGGGCAGACTGTGGCACCGCTAAGGAGAAAGCTTCTAAGGCCTTCGATGACCCTAATACGCCGGAGCTCAGGATCGAGCTGATTCCACGCCGGGTCCTGTATCGGCAAATTCAGTAGAAAACGGATAATAGGAGCAAGACCGGCCGTTGCATCCTTGTAGGGCGCGAGCCCGTCGGCAATCTTGATGTCGATCTCAGCCTTGCTGTCCAAATCGCTAATACCGAACATCGAACGGAGGAGATTGGCGATGGGAAGCAAAGGATCGCGTATCCCATAGGGCGATGCTCCGGATTGGTAGATGGACCATTCGTTCATTTGCGGCATTTGCAGAAGCTCATGGGCGAGCCGTGACTTTCCCATACCGGCTTCCCCGATGAGGGAGACTATTTGACCTCTACCCGACTGGGCCAGGCGAGCCGCAGACAGCAGAGTGTCGCGTTCGCCAGCACGACCTACGAAGTCCGTCAGATGACGCTGGGATCGGGCCTCCCAGCGCGTCTTGAGCGCGGTCCGGTCAATCAGCTCGAACACCTCGACGTCATCGCTAATGCCTCTAATCGCCTTGGGCCCGAGCGTTCGGCTCTCTACGAAGTCTTCCGATAGCATCTTCGTCGTCGCAGTCATGTAGACGCACCCGGGCGCGGCCATCTGCTCCATTCGAGCCGCGATGTGGACCGATGCACCGATGGCGTCGTAGTCCATCGATAAGTCGTTGTGGATGGCGCGCACAAGGACCTCCCCAGAGTGAAGGCCAACCCGCAGCTCGATCGGTTCCTCCGCGTCGCCCACCACCAAGTCTCGAATAGCGAGTGCCGCGAGGCAGGCACGCACTGCATGATCCTCATGCGCGAGAGGGGCGCCAAACAACGCCATGATTCCATCACCTTGAACCCTGTTGACCGTGCCCTCGTATCGATGGATGGCATCCATCATCAGAGCGATCACGGGTCCCAGCCTTTGCGCCGCGTCCTCAGGATCCAATCCTTCGATCAGGGCGGTGGAACCCTTGATGTCGGCGAAAAGTACCGTCACGTGCTTTCGCTCGCCTTCAATTTCACTTCGGCCACCAAGAATTCTATTTGCCAAGTGGCGCGGCGTGTAGGCCAGCGGCCCGCCGTCCGTTGTGGACGATGTCGCAAGCATTTCATCGTCCGTGGGCGTGGATTTGGGGGGATCGAGTTCTGCTATAGCAGCGAGCAATTTTTTGCGATCACCGAGCGCCAACACTCCGAGTTCCTTGAGGTCGTCGCTGGTGAGTTGCCGCAGTACCGTCTGGTCTATTCTATTCTCCGCGAACGAATCAGCGTATTCGCCGAAACCCAATTCACGAAGCCAGGTGACAACTTCCAAAGCCGGTTCCTCTTGCTATGCCTTACCCCGAGTTAGCCTACCATATACTTAGATCGATAACTCGAGAGCGTGAGACCGTATCAATACTGAGCCGTTGACAGACTTCGGAGTCCGTTGGACCTGAGCCGGTAGTTTGATGCAAGTTGGGCGAACGACCGCTTTCTGATCCCTGTGGGTCCCGAGAATGGGAGTATGTTGATTCTATTGCATATTTCTGGATGATGGTTGATCCTTGGATCCATGGTACGGCTAATCCAGTTTATTCATACATTAGTGATCACATCTGTCCGATCGCGGCTGTCTTTACAGGCGGAGAATGCGGCGCTGCGGAATCAGTTGTCTCTGTATCGAAAATCGGGACAAAGACCAAGAATTAGGCCCGCTGACCGGCTGCTCTGGTGCTTCATAGCGAAATGTTGGGCGGGCTAGCTGGAAGCTTTGTACTTTGTCCAGCCCAGGACCGTAACAACCTGGCAGAAACAGCGATTCCGTGACCACTGGCGCGCACTCAGTCAGCCGGCTAAGGCCGGCCGACCTCGGATCTCGCGAGAACTCATTAAGCTCATTGGTCGGATGTGGGAAGCCAATCCGACGTGGGGATCACCAAAGATCGTCGCTGAGCTTGCGATGCTTGGAATCGACGTTGCCAAGTCAACGGTAGAGAAGTATCAGCCGAACCGAGTCGGGCCACCTTCACCTACGTGGAGAACATTTCTAGACCAGCATGTTCGAGATCTGGTATCGATCGACTTTTTCATAGTTCCGACGGCTACGTTTCGGGTGTTGTTGGTTTTCATCGTTCTTGCCCACGACCGGCGGCGAATTGTTCACTTCAATGTGACGGAACATCCATCTGCGCAGTGGACGGCGCAGCAGATTGTCGAAGCATTTCCGTTTGACACTACGCCGAGTTATATGATTCGAGACGGCGATGGTATATACGGCGAGCGCGTTACGCGGAAGATTGAAAGTCTGGGTATCGACGAGGTCATTACGGCGCCTGCGTCACCATGGCAAAACGCCTACGTGGAACGAGTAATCAGGACGCTGCGTCGAGAGCTTTTCGACCACGTCATCGTGCTCAACGAGCGGCATATCAAGCGACTTATGTCGTCATATCTGGATTACTACCATCCATGGCGAACACACCAGTCCTTGGATGGCGACGCACCGGACGGTCGTCCCGTACGAGCAGGGGAATCCTGCAACGTTCTTGAATTCCCGGCCGTCCACGGCCTTCACCATGTCTATCTTCCGAAGGCCGCATGAATTTTCGGGACGGACAGGTTGAAGCCAATATCTACACACATGGCTTTACAGTTCTGATTGATATCCGGTTACCCCAATCTCTGGTCACCGAAAACGGACAAAGGGACAGAGCACGTTTCCCGAGGGAGATCGTAGTCTGTCCCCGTTTACACTGCCGCCAGGTGCCCTAAGGCGACCCGATAGAGTTGAGGATCTTCTCCTTCGCATCGCCGATGGTGAACGATCCCGGCTTCTGGCTCGGCGGAAACTCCTCGAATGTCTGCAGGAATTCGCCTACATAGGCCGCGGCTGGCGAAAGAATGAAGACACGGTCCAGAACCCAATCGTAATAGGTGTTCGACGTGATCTGCCCACGCTCATAGGGGTCGCGCCGCAGGTTGAACAGCAGCGGGAAACGCAGGACGGTCCAGGGTTCCGCCCAGGCCTGCATGGTCTGCGGGAAGCGATGCTCCAGGAAGATAACTTTCCAGTCGTCATACCGCAGAGCGGTCATATCGCCGGTGTCCGAGAAATAGAAGATCTCGTTGCGCGGTGTCTTTTCCTCTTCGCCCAGAAGGTAGGGCAGCGTGTTGTAGCCATCGAGGTGGACCCTGTAGTCACGCCCGATCGCCTTAACGCCGTCTCCCTTCAGCTGTTCCTTGATGTTATCCACGCCGGCCATGGCCAGGAAGGTCGGCAGCCAGTCCATGTGGTGCATGATCTCGTTCGAGATTCGCCCGGCTTCGATCTTGCCGGGCCAGCGCACCATGGCCGGTACGCGGAACGCGCCTTCCCAATTAGTGTTCTTTTCGCCCCGGAACGGCGACCACGCTGCATCCGGCCAGGTGTTCATATGCGGTCCGTTGTCAGTGGAGTAGAACACCAGCGTCTCCTCGGCGATGCCGAGTTCGTCGAGCAGGTCGAGGAACTGACCTACATGCATGTCATGCTCGATCATGCCTGCGGCGTACTCGTCGACTTTTTTGCCAGCGGCCTCGTTGGCCATGGCACGGCGCTCTTCGCTGACGTGGACCCGGAAGTGCATGCGCGTGCCGTTCCACCAGACGAACCAAGGCACGTCCTCCTTTTCCTTGGCCCGGATGAACTCGATCGCGGCGGCAACGGTCTCGTCGTCGACGGTTTCCATGCGTTTCTTGGTGAGTGCTCCGGTGTCTTCGATCTCCTGACCGGTGACAGTGCCGTTTTCGTCGTAGACGGCGGAGGACTTGAGCACCCCGCGCGGGCCGAAGACCTCCTTAAAGGAACGACCGTCCGCCATGACCAAGTCAGTTGGATAATCCTCGTTCTCCGGCTCTTCCTCGGCGTTCAGATGATAGAGGTTGCCAAAAAACTCGTCGAAGCCATGTTTCGTCGGCAAATGCTCGTCGAGGTCGCCGAGGTGGTTCTTGCCGAACTGCCCTGTCGCGTAGCCCTGTTCCTTGAGAAGCGCGGCGATGGTAGCATCTTGTTCCTTCATGCCCTGCGGGGCCCCCGGCAGGCCAACCTTGGAAAGCCCCGTGCGGAAGGCCGTCTGCCCGGTGATGAAGGTGGATCGGCCGGCTGTGCAGGACTGCTCGGCGTAGTAGTCCGTAAAGATCATGCCCTCATCGGCGACCCGGTCGATGTTCGGCGTTTCGTAGCCAACCAGGCCCATGGTGTAGGCCGAGATGTTCGTTTGCCCTACATCGTCGCCCCAGATCACCAGTATGTTGGGCTTGTCGGCCGCTGCGAACGAAACCAGCGGCGCAACGATCATGGCTACCAACCCAAGCAGGGGCAAAAATAGTCGTCTTATGTTCATGGGTATTACTCCTAATACAGATCAATTGAAGATACAGCGCATTTATTTTCTCAACCCCGCGGGTTGATTTGGTCCAGGTTCCAGTAGTCGACATCGTCACCCATCATGAGCAGGATGTTGGGCTTCTTATTCGCGAGAACCGGGCTCGACAGACCCGCCATACGGCGAGTTTTGTTGTTTCATTAAGAGTATTTGCTCCTATTGCGGTGGTGAATGGAATGTGTGGATTATTTCTTCGGAAACAGAAACTGCCAGGTGAAGCTGATCAACTGTTTGGGTGCGCCGTCTGGTTTCTCGACATTGTAATAGTATTCCAGTCTTGAGTTGATCGCCTGATTACCGATTTTAAACACGCGACCGAAACCACCGCCCACCGGTATGGTCCAGCGCTGGCTAGAGGGTGCGTCCCAGTTGGCGGTCATAACCATATCCGTTAGCAGGAACCACCCCTTATTGAGGTTGTAATTCACGAACGGCTCCAGCAGAAACTGATTGACATCTGGCCGATCGTCATCCCCTGCAAACGACCACAGTTGTCGTCCTAAAATTCCTACACTGCCAAATTTGGGCTGGGTCAGAGCGACTGCAGTCAATCCGGCACTCCATTTACCACTGCCTAACTGATCGTCAGAAGCGGTAGGCAGATTGAGTGACGGCCCGGCGCCCCAAATGACCTTACCGGTTTTAACGGGTGAAAAATAGAGGGAATAATTGATGTCACCTAAGCCGCTGGCACCGTCGCCGGGTGTCGGGTTGGGAATGTTCTGAGTACCGGAAACGGTGCCCTCAAGGTCTATGAGCGGAACAATGGCTCGGTTGACCAGATTCCAGTTGCCAACCGTGACCGGGACTACCGGCTGTATGTTCAGGAAATCAGCGCTGCCATTCGGTGCGCCTTCATCGAATGTGAATTTGAACGGCAAGCTAATCAGCGAGCTGATTGGATTCTGCACCGCCGAACGCAAGTCGTCAGCCCGCGCGTATACGGGTTGTAAAAAAAGCAAGACCACAAGCAGGTAATGATTGATTCGTTTCATATATTATTCTTCGGTCTCATGTGTTAACACCCGATTCGCTGAAGGCAGCAACGGACACAGAGAAAACTTGCCGCCCATCCGCTCTTCGCTATCTTCCGGTCCATGATGTCTTCTCCTCAGAAATACCATTCCAACGTCAGTCTCACGTCCGCCTCGGATCCCTTGGACGGCC
>Ga0209456_10000905_pt1 | contig 14907 bp, 12 predicted proteins | sample COG_11_FD_184755 | JGI IMG/M metagenome (GOLD analysis project Ga0209456, IMG submission 184755) | Pelagic marine sediment microbial communities from the LTER site Helgoland, North Sea, for post-phytoplankton bloom and carbon turnover... | ecosystem: Environmental > Aquatic > Marine > Neritic...
TCCGCCGTCCACCACGGCGATCTCGATGTCTCGATTCAAAGCCAAATGCTGCAACCCGTCATCCGAAATCAGGACATTGCATTCATTTTCGTCGATCAACTGCCTGACGGCCGCGGGTCGGTCGGGTGCAACCACCACGGGGCATCCGGCTCGCCGGGCTATCACTACCGGCTCATCTCCAACCAGATCGGCGGAACTCTCAGGGGTTACCGTCTGCGGCCAGTGTTCTGCGCTACCCCCGTATCCCCGGCTGATGATGCCCGGCGACCACCCCTCGTTCTTGAGTAAATTGGCTATAGCAATAACCATGGGCGTCTTGCCCGCTCCGCCCACCGACAGGTTGCCGACAACGATGACCGGAACATTGAAGCGATGGGACTCCAGCCAGCCGACGCTGTAAGCCAGCCGTCTTGCGCGGATAACCGCCCTGTATAGCAGACTCAAAGGCCACAACGTGCAAGAAATAACATTGCGCGTACACCACAGACGGTTGAGCGCATCATTGAACGAGCCCATGAACTGACTTGGCAGCCTGTTAGCCTGCCAGACGCTGTTCCTGCATTTGGGATCGATACAAACGTGTGTACATTCCGTTTTGCTCGAACAAAGACTTGTGCGTGCCGTGTTCGACTATCTGCCCGTGGTCGAGCACAAGGATACGGTCGGCGGACTCGATAGTGGACAACCGGTGGGCGATAACAAGGGTGGTGCGGTTATGCAGGAGCTGCTCCGTCGCATCTTTGACCAGTCGTTCCGAGACCGCGTCCAGCGATGATGTCGCCTCATCGAAGATCAATATGGGAGCATCCTTGAAAAGCGCCCTGGCGATGGCAATCCGCTGCCGCTGCCCGCCGGACAAACGCAATCCCTGTTCTCCAACATAGGTATCAAGGCCTTTGGGCAGCCGGTCGGTGAATTCCGCCACGTGAGCGGCTTCCACAGCGGCCCTCAGGCTGTCTTCCGAGATCTCGCCCTCGTGACCGTAGGTGATGTTGTTGCGAATGGTTTCATCGAACAATATCGTGTCCTGCGCAACGATTGCCATGTTCTCCCGCAGCGACCGCAGCGTTATCTCCGTGATATCGATCCCGTCCACGGTGATCCGCCCCTCAGAAGGCCTATAGAAACCCAAAAGCAGCGCGGTTACGGTGGATTTTCCACTACCGGATGCACCCACAAGGGCGACCGTCTGCCCCGGTTCGATAGCGAAGGACAGATCCTTCAGCACCGCAATATCCGAGCGCCCGTATTGGAAGCTGACGTTGTCATACTCGATCCGACCTTGGGGTCGATCGAGCGTCCGCGTACCGGTATCGATTTCCGGTTGCTCGTCGGCGACGGCGAATACGCTGTTGGCGGCGGCGACACCCATCTGGATCTTTTCGTTCACCTTGGCAAGACGTTTTAGGGGCGAAAGCAGCAGAAGGACGGTCGCAAGGTAGCTGGTAAACGTTCCCGCACTTACCGCTTCAGCACCGGTTCGACCGACCGCCATGGAAATGATGATGGCGATCGGTAAGCCGACCATGAGGGTAATGGTGGGGGCCATGGCGGCCGATACGACGGCCTTTTTGAGTTCCTGGCGCCGGTTGCGCTGGTTAGTCTTTAGAAAACTATTGCGCTCGACGTCATGCCCGCCATAGGTCTTGACCACACGTTCGCCGATTATTGCCTCTTTTGCCACATGGCTGATGTCCCCGATGGAGCTCTGAATCCGCTCACTGGTCTTGCGAAAGCGCTTCGCCGCGATCTGAACGACGTAGGTGATCATCGGCGCAAATACAAGAAACACCAGGGTGAGCCTCCAGTCCAGATAGGTCATCCAGGCCAGCAGGGCGATGGCGGTAAACGCGTCCTTGGTCAGCAACGTCAGCGCATCCGTCGTCGCGGTTGCCGTACGCTCGACATCGTAAATCAGCTTGGCCACGATCGATGCCGAAGAGTGATCATCGTAGTAGCTGGCGGGCAGCTTGATAAGTTGGTCGAACACCTTCTGCCTCAGATCGAAAACGACCTGGCGTCCGACCCAGGCCATGCTGTAATTTCCGGCAAATCCGGAAACTGCCCTGACCACGATGACGCCCCCAATCAACCACGGAATCAGGCCGATGAAATCCACATCGGGTTCGACCAGACCGCGATCCGTAATTTCCTTAATGAGGGCGGCGAAAGAGACATCCATGGCGGCGGCCACGGCCATGGCGATAACCGAAGCGGCGAATATCCCCTTGTAAGGGAGGACGTGGCCCAGCAGCCGGCGGTAAAGTTTGAAACTACCTGAACCGGTAGCGGTGACCGTCACGGTGACCCGCTGTCTTTGGTAATTGTCTGGGTGGCGAAAGTAATGTTGGTGAGCCCGAGCTTCCCGGACACATCCATGGCACGTATCACCGACTCGTGGGGCGTGCGTCGATCCGCACGAATAACCGTGACGACATCGTCGCCGTCCTGTACGACCTTGATCAGGGCACGTCGCAGTGTTTCCCTGCTCGCGTTCAAAAGTTCCCTTGCCGCTTCTTCATCTGGACCCTTGACGGCATAGACCCCCTCAGAATTGATCTCAATCTCGAGTATCTTTGCCTCCTGCTGTTCCATCTCATCTTCCGATGACTCGGGCAGTTTTATTCTAAGCTGGGACTCCTTGGAAAACGTGGTCGATACCATGAAGAAAATCAGCAGCAGGAAAACCACGTCGATAAGCGGCGTCAGGTTGATGAGGGTCTCGTCCTCTTTTTTGTCCGAAAATTTCACGAAACGCGATGCAAGTTACCGCGGGCCGGACCAACCTGCTCCCGTTCTCCCTGCAACACCTCGACCAGCCGAATCGCTTCCTGTTCCATGTCCACGGTCAGCGCATTGATCCGCCCCCGGAAGTAGCGATAAAACATCAATGACGGGATGCCGACGGAAAGTCCCGCCGCCGTCGTAATCAGCGCTTCCGATATCCCTCCCGCCAGGATGGTCGGATCGCCGACGCCAAAGGCCGTGATCGCTGAAAACACTTTAATCATGCCGATTACCGTACCCAGCAAGCCCAAAAGCGGGGTAATTGCCGCAATCGTCCCAAGGGAATTCAGGTACTTCTCCATTTCATGTACGACGTGACGACCGGACTCCTCGATGGCGTCTTTCATGACCTCGCGACCATGGAAACTGTTGACCATGCCGGCCGCCAGAATTCGACCAAGCGGAGAACTTTCGCGGATGATACGGATCTTGTTTGGGTCGAACTCCCTTCTCTCGATCATGGTGCTTATCTGCTCCGTCAGATTACGCGGTGTCACGGCACGTTTATTGAGAGTCCACATCCGTTCGCAGATAATGGAAATGGCTACGACCGAGCACGCGAGGATCGGCCACATGAGCAGCCCGCCGGATTTGAATAACTCGAACAATCTGTGTTTCCTCTCCCGATACCTTATATCTTCTGGATTTTAGCAGACTTGGAAGGCCGAACCCGCAAATTGTCTACGACCGACAGGCAGGCGTTTAGCCAAAAATTAGTCGTATCCGTGTCCTTTGACATCGTCAAACCAATATCTCCGCTGACTTACCCGGTACGACTCGGTGGCGATGATGCCCTTGGCCAAACGCACGGTTACCGCGCCGTCCCGGGCAGTATTGAACAATCGAATGCCCCGGTCCCTATATCGATCGACTACCGCTTTTGCAGGGTGGCCGTAGCGATTCCTGTAGCCGGCGGCAACGATCGCGATATTCGGGGCGACACGATCGACGAACTGCACCGTTGAAGACGTTTTGCTGCCCTGGTGCGGCACCAGAAGGACGTCGCTTTGGAGCCATTCACCGAAATGTGCCACCAATTCGTCCTCGATCTCCCATTCGATGTCGCCGGTGAGCAACACACTGCCTGACCTCCCGAGAACCTTCACAACACATGATGCATTGTTGTGTTCCGGTGGACGGGCTTTTCGCGGGCTGAGAAGGAGAAATCGCACACCGTCCCACTCCCATTGATTGCCGGCCACACAGGAGCTGGCTTCAGGCACCTTGTCGGGTACGCTGGTCAACCTGAGCCCGACGGGCAACCCACTGAGTACGGCCCGCATACCTCCAATATGATCATTGTCTCCATGGCTCACAATGAGCATGTCCAGAGAATCGATACCTTGATGACGCAGGTAAGGAACGACTACGGCGTTGCCCGCATCGAAGCGGGGGCTGAAACGTGCACCGGTGTCGTACAGCAAACTGTGGTTTCGTGTGCGTAATACCACCGACAAGCCTTGCCCAACGTCCAGGACCGTCAGCGTAAAGTCGCCCGGACTGATCTTGTTCCCGGCACTCAAGCTGTGTACGACAAGCAAAGGCAGCAAGCAGATCGTTGTGGCCAGTAAGTAGCGGCTGCGTTGGCGGATCACGACTACAGCCAAGCAGATCGCACCCACGACCAATATCGTCCCAAACCGACCCGTGACCCAGACCGCCCAGTCAGGTTCTGAGAGCACGGAAAGCAAGTAAAACAACCCACTCAGTATGCCATTCGCAAGCCCGTACAGACCCTCGGCCAGTCCTAGCCAACCGAATCCGAGCGAGGCGGAGGCACACAGTACCAGAGGCACCACGGTAAATGCGACTACGGGTATCGCTATCAGGTTGGCAACCGGAGCGACCAGGGATACCTGGCCAAAGAAGACCAAAACGAGTGGCGCCATCAAAAGCGTGAGAATCAACTGGATCTTTATTACCCGCAGAACGCGGTTTCCGTTATCCGTCGTGGCCTTCGAAGCGGCAAGAATAGCGGCCACGGCACCAAATGACATCCACAGGCCGGCGTCCAGCACGGACAACGGGTCGACGACAAGAATCAGAATAAGTGCAATGGCCAGGCAGCGAACGATGTCCACGGACCGACCGAGCAGCACGGCCGCCATCACGGTGGCGACCATGACGAACGCCCGTTGCGTCGGAATGGTCAAACCCGCGAGCAGTGCATAGAGCCCACCGCCTAAAACGGCACCTATTGCCCCGGCCATAGGCGCCGGAAACCAGAGCAAACCCTGTCCCAGGATACGGCATACTATCGAGCCCAGCACAAAGCAGAACCCGGCGACCAAGCCAATGTGCAAACCGGATATTGCCAGCAGATGAAGCGTTCCGGTGCGAATGAGCACCCGCCACTGCTCCTCGCTGACGCCGCTTCGATCGCCAATGACGAGCGCGCGGATCAGGCCCTGATTGGCCAGATCAGAGCGACGCAAGTGATGCTGCAACCGCTCCCGAAACTCACCCCACCAGGCCGCCCGATCAAGTCCCGGTAACCGGCTAGCGTTTCTAACATATCCAGTGGCCCGAATTCGGTGTCGAAACAACCACTTCTCATGGTCGAAGCCTCCCGGATTCTGAAAACCGTGGGGCCTTTTCAATCTCACCTTCAGCCGCCAGCCCTGCCCCAGTCGGACGTCTTCATCGGTGCGATACCAGCGGAGCAATATCTTCATCGGAGGAACAGAATGTTCCCCGAAGCTCGCGTCAGTCACGGTCGAAACGGTGAATTTGAGATCCGGCCCCGTGCGCCGGACAAGCGAATCCACGACGCCTTCCATGACGATGTCTTTACCTTCGAGCTCCTCCGGCAATTCCTGTGTCAGTACGAGATCGGCACGCAGGATCGTCCAGACGAATCCCAATAGCAACCAGAAAAGCGCTTGTAGAGATCGGAAGGCGAAACACGGCAGGGCGAGGGAAAACGCGACGAGCGACACCCAATTCGGAGGGAGCTCCGCCAATTCCTGAACGGCAACCGCCCCGAGCAGAAACGAGACGGCACACACATAAATTTGGCGTCCTGCCAAAATACGCATAAATATCACTTCCGTGTTGTAACTTGGTGCGTCCTGCAGTATACCCTTTATTCATGCTGCCGAAGAGCTTAAAAAGCCGACTGCCCACACGGCACGATGTTCAAATGAACAAGTATCTGCAGTTTCTCGGTAGTCATTTGCACAGCCCCAACCTCTGGCACATCAACAGAAGGTCGGTTGCCCGAGCCACGGCCATCGGCCTTTTCTGCGCCTACCTCCCGGTCCCATTCGAGATGATTCCGGCGGCTATTGCCGCGATTCTCTGGCGGGCAAACCTCCCGATTTCACTGGTATGGGTTTGGATCTCGAATCCACTGACTTGGATCCCGCTATGGGGCCCGCCGTACCTGCTCGGCGCCTGGTTGCTGAACCGCCCTGCCGTTCCCCTCAATGAGCTGTCTCTTGAAATATTTGCACAGTACTACGTCGCGCTGTGGGTGGGCTGCCTGATCTTTGGCACAGTTGTCGGTGCGGCCGGCTACTACGTAGTCAGCCTGATCTGGCGCTCAAAAGTTGTCCGGACATGGCGGAGGCGAAGAGAAATTCGCAAGGGCAGAAAAATAAGGGCGTCGCGCTCAGCTGAGGAGGGAAAGTTAAACGGGGATCAACAGAGATAAAATTTTAAATTTCCCAAAATTCATGAGAGGCGGCTGGAATTGGCTGAATTTCTACTCTGATCCCGTTTTTAGCGTCCCCTGCTCAAGGTGGTAAATCCGTCCGGTCCTTCTGGCCAGGCCCTGGTCATGAGTCACCAGGACCAGGGCGGTGCCGAAACTCTTGTTGAGATCACACATCAATCCATAGACTGCATCCGCGGTCCCCTGATCCAGATTGCCCGTGGGTTCATCGGCGAGTACGCATAGGGGCCGGGATACGAGCGCTCTTGCAATAGCGGCACGCTGTCTCTCCCCGCCGGAAAGCTCACCCGGCTTGTGAGCCAGGCGGTTTTCCAGCCCGACGCTGGACAGGCACTCTGCGCTGCGTTTTTGCGCTTCCTCCTGTGTTTCGCCACGAATCAACAGCGGCATGCTGACGTTCTCGAGGGCGGTAAACTCCGGCAGCAAATGATGAAACTGGTAGACGAAACCCAGTGCGCGATTGCGCAGGACACCCCGTTCCTTGTCCGAAAGCTTGCTGAAATCCTGACCGTCCACGTAGACCTTGCCCGCGGTCGGTGCATCCAGTCCGCCTAGCAGATGCAACAGCGTACTTTTACCGGACCCGGACGCGCCGGTGATAGCAATCTGTTCACCCGCGGAAACGGTCAGGTCCACGCCGTTCAGCACACCAACGGAGATGGGCCCTTGCTCGAATCTTTTAACCAGGCCCTCACACTTGAGCACAAGTTCGCTCATTCGTACCGCAACGCCTCGGCCGGTTGAGTCCTGGATGCACGCCGGGCGGGATACAGTGTCGCGACAACGCTCATGAGCAGGGAAGCCAGGGTAATCTTGACCACGTCATCCCAGTGCAGCTCCGCCGGAAAGTCGCTAATCACGTAGACGTCCGCCGGGAAAAACTCGATGCTAAACAGGTTTTCCACGAACGGAACCAGGGTTTCGATGTTGAGCGACGTGACCACGCCCGTGACCGCGCCGAGAATCGTACCGATGATGCCGATGACAGTGCCCTGCACCATGAAAACCCCCATTACCGAACCCGGGCTCATGCCCAACGTCCGCAGTATGGCGATATCCGCCTGCTTGTCGGTGACCACCATGACCAGCGTGGATACGATGTTGAAGGCCGCCACCGCCACGATGAGAAACAGGATGATGAACATGACCCGCTTCTCGATCTTGAGCGCCCGAAAAAAATTTGCGTGTTCGAGTGTCCAGTCGCGAACACCATACGCGGGCCCCAGCGTGTCCGAAATGGCCCTGCGTACGAACGGCGCCTGAAACACATCCTCCAGCTTGAGTCGGAGGCCGCTGACCCGGGATTCGGATTTATACAGTTTCATCGCGTCATCCAGGTGGATGAATGCGAGCGCACTGTCATACTCGTGCATGTTCACCCTGAAAATTCCCACCACGCTGAACCTTTTCATACGCGGCAGCAGACCGGCCGGTGTGACCTGGCCGCGGGGTGTGATCACCGTGACTTTCGATCCGACATAGACGCCCAGCTGGTAAGCCAGGGTCCGGCCCAACACGATACCGTAACCGCCGGCGTGGAGGTTCTCCATGCCGCCTTGGACGATGCTGTCGGCAATCATCGGGGCAACCCGAGCTTCGTTGTCCGGCAAAATACCGCGAATCAGGGCACCGTGCACCTCGCGGCCCTTGGCCAACATCCCCTGGCCCAGAACGAACGGCGCCGACGCATCGATCTCCTTGAAATCCGCGATGCGCCCTTCCAATCCCTTCCAGTCGGACAGCCAACCGCTCTCACCGCTGATCGTCACATGCGAAGCCACACCGAGTATCCTGTCCCTGAGCTCCCTTTCGAAGCCGTTCATCACTGACAGCACCGTGATCAACGCCCATACCCCGAGCGTGATACCCAACATCGACGTCAGCGTGATGAACGATATGAAGTGATTCCGCCGCCGGGCGCGCGTGTAGCGCAGCCCGATAAAGAAAGGAAGCGATTGCAGCATCAAAGGAGATTCGGAATACGCTGAGGTTGCCCGGTTTTCGGTTTGCTACGTTGATTCCGGGCGCATGTGAGGAAACAGCAGAACATCACGTATCGATGCACTGTCGGTCAACAACATGACCAGGCGATCGACGCCGACGCCTTCACCGGCGGCAGGCGGCATGCCGTACTCCAATGCCCGGATGTAGTCCGCGTCGTAGTACATGGCCTCGTCGTCGCCCTCTTCCCGCTGGCTCACCTGGTGCCTGAACCGGTCCGCCTGATCCTCGGGATCGTTCAGCTCGGAGAATCCGTTGGCGATCTCCCGACCGGCGATGATGAGTTCGAACCGGTCCGTCACGGTCTGATCCTGGTCGTTCTTGCGGGACAGCGGGGACACCTCGACGGGATACTGTGTAATGAACGTCGGCTGGCGCAGTTTGTGTTCTGCCGTTCGATCGAAAATCTCCGTCTGGATCTTACCCAGACCGTAACCAGGCATGAGCTGAATATCGAGCTGCTGCGCATAGTCCGACAGTCTTTCCAGGTCGTCGATGTGGTTCTCACTGAGCGACGGGTTGTACTTCAGCAAGGCTTCCTTCAGGGTGAGCCGGGCAAACGGCTTTCCAAAATCGAAGGCCTCGCTCTGGTATTCCACTATCGAACGGTTCAACACGTTCGCGCAGAGTTCTTGCATCATGTCCTGGGTGAGATCCATGAAATCCTTGTAATCGGCATAGGCCTGATAGAACTCAAGCATAGTGAACTCGGGATTGTGCTGGGTGCTGACGCCCTCGTTGCGGAAGTTGCGGTTGATTTCGAAAACCCGCTCGATGCCCCCGACTACGAGCCTTTTGAGGAACAGCTCCGGCGCAATGCGCAGGTAAAGCTCCATGTCGAGGGCATTGTGATGCGTCACGAACGGCCGAGCCACCGCCCCGCCCGGCGTGATCTGCATCATGGGAGTCTCGACCTCGAGGAAGTCCCGATCCTTGAGAAACTGCCGCAGGACGCTGACCACCGCGGCCCGGATTTCGAAAACTCGCCGGCTCTCGGGATTCATCATCAGATCGACGTAGCGCTGCCGATATCGCAGCTCCAGATCGCTTAGGCCGTGATACTTTTCGGGCAGTGGCCGCAAGGCTTTGGTCAGCAAGCGAACCGCGTTCACCCGTACGCTCAGTTCTCCGGTTCGGGTCCTGAACAGTACACCCTCCGCACCTAGGATGTCGCCGATATCCCACTTCTTGAATGCACTGTTGTAGACCCCTTCCGGCAACGCGTCGCGCTGCAGAAACAGCTGTATCTGTCCGCTTCGATCCTGAATGTGACAGAAACTGGCCTTGCCCATGATTCGTCGCGACATCATCCGCCCGGCAACCACGACCTCGACGCCCGCCTGGTCGAGTACTTCGCCCGCTGAGTCCGCAAAGCGCTCGTGAAGCCGCGCGGCGAGATCCAACGGTCTGAAATCGTTAGGATAGGCATTGCCATTCATCCGCAAACCATCCAGCTTGGATCGGCGCTGGGCAATCTGATCGTTTTCTGAGATTTCTGACATTATTTAATACTAACAACTAGTTATAATTGATTCTTAATGCTCTAATCGACTCGATTCTACGCCTGCCTTCAGACTGGCTTCAATGAACATGTCTAGATCGCCGTCGAGGACCGCTTGAGTATTTCCCGTTTCCACCGAGGTCCTCAAGTCCTTGACTCGGGATTGATCCAGCACATAAGACCGAATCTGATGTCCCCAGCCGATGTCGGATTTGCCCTCCTCCACCACCTGCTGTTCGTCACGACGCTTCTGCATTTCAGCCTCGTAAAGCCTCGCCCGCAACATTTTCATGGCCGAGTCTTTGTTGCGGTGCTGAGAGCGGTCATTCTGGCATTGAACAACGATCCCGGAAGGCAGGTGGGTTATCCGTACCGCGGAATCCGTCCGGTTGACATGTTGCCCGCCGGCACCGCTGGACCGATAGGTATCGATCCTCAGATCGGCTGGATTGATATCGATCTCGATGTCGTCGCTGACCTCGGGATAAACGTACACCGAAGCGAAAGAAGTATGTCGGCGGTTTCCCGAATCGAACGGCGATTTACGGACCAGGCGATGGATGCCGGTCTCCGTTCTGAGATAACCAAAGGCATGCGCCCCGTTGACCTTAATGGTCGCGCTTTTGATGCCCGCAACTTCACCGCTGGACACTTCGATGATCTCCGTAGTGAATTCTTTCCTCTCGCAATAACGCAGATACATCCGAAGGAGCATCTCGGCCCAGTCCTGGGCCTCGGTCCCACCCGAACCGGCCTGGATGTCGATAAAACCATTGCTCGAATCCATCTCACCGCTGAACATTCGGCGAAACTCCAGGTCTTCGAGCTTTTGCTGGATCGCCAGTAGATCCTGCTCCACCGATTTCAGAATTTCCTCATCGTTCTCCTCCCTGGCAAGATCCAGCAATTCCGTGGCGTCGTCTACACCACGTCCGATCTCGGTCAGAGACTCGACTGTCCGCTCCAGGTGTGATCGCTCTCTGCCAAGGTTCTGCGCGAACTCGAGGTCGCTCCAGATTTCCGACTGCTCGAGTTGCCGGGTGACTTCCTCGAGCCGTTCTTTACTGCCGTCAAAGTCAAAGATACCCCCTGAGGGTATCTGAGCGTGTCTTGAGCTCTTTCGCCAGTTCGTTAAGCGCGGTAAGTTCCATGTTTTCTCAACTAAATTAAAAGGATGCGGAGAATACCTCAATTGATTTACATTTGGTATCGGAAGCCGATTTTAGAGCCTGCCGACTTTATTGCATTGCAACATGAGCGTCTCTATACTCGTCAGATAAGTGGCCCGGGACCCCATGATCTTGATGGAAAGTACCCGGATACAAGAGCACAACTGGAACTGTCGTTATGAAGATAGGCGTCCCCAAAGAAATACATCCTGATGAAAAACGCGTCGCAACCACCCCGGACGTGGCCAAACAGCTCATCGATCTCGGCTACGAACTCGCGGTCGAGTCCGGCGCAGGAACCTCGGCAAGTTTCAATGATGACGCCTATCGTGCCGTCGGGGTGGAGATTATCGATGATACAAAGGCCTTGTGGGAAAGCGCCGATATCATTCTGAAAGTCCGGGCACCTGAAGATCATCCTGAACTCGGCCTGCACGAGGCTGAGCTGCTGACCGGGGGCAAAACTCTGATCAGCTTCATCTGGCCGGGGCAATCCACCGATCTCATGGCAAGACTGCAAGCCACCGGGGCAACGGTAATGGCCATGGATGCGGTGCCGAGGATATCGCGCGCCCAGAAACTCGATGCGCTCAGTTCGATGTCCAACATCGCGGGCTACCGCGCGGTTATCGAGGCGGCCCAGCACTTCGGCCGCTTTTTTACCGGCCAGGTCACCGCGGCAGGCAAGGTGCCTCCCGCCAAGGTCATGATCATCGGCGCTGGCGTTGCGGGGCTGGCGGCAATTGGTACCGCCAATTCACTGGGCGCCATAGTACGTGCTTTTGATACGCGCCCCGAGGTCAAGGAACAGGTGGAGAGCATGGGTGCCGAATTCCTCGAGTTCGACTATGAAGAGGAAGGGAGCGGCGAGGGCGGATATGCCAAGGAAATGAGTCCCGCCTTTATCGAGGCCGAAATGGCCCTGTTCATGGCGCAGGCCAGAGAGGTCGACATTATTATCACAACGGCACTGATCCCCGGAAAACCCGCACCCAAGCTGATCACAGCGGACATGGTGAACGCCATGCGGTCGGGTAGCGTCATTGTCGATCTTGCGTCGGAGCAAGGCGGAAACTGCGAACTCACAGTCCCGGGGGAGGTGACGGTTCACAACGGAGTCACGGTGATTGGTTACACCGATTTCCCGAGCCGCCTTTCTGCCCAGTCCAGCCAGCTCTATGGCACCAACATCCGACACCTTCTGGCGGAATTGACGCCGGAAAAAGACGGTGCGCCCGTGGTCAACATGGAGGACGACATCATCCGCGGTGTGACCGTGCTCAAGGATGGCGAGAAAACCTGGCCGCCCGACCCGCCCATAAAACTCTCCGCCGCGCCCAAACCTCAAAAAAAGGCCCCACCGCCACCGGTTTCAAAAGCGGAGGTAAAAAAACCGGGCGGAGCCGTCACCATGGGCGTGCTGGCCATCGGCATCATTCTCATCCTGGCGTTGGGTACGGTGGCGCCGCCGGCTTTCATGGCCCACTTCACCGTCTTCGTCCTGGCGTGCTTCATCGGCTGGCAGGTCATCTGGAACGTCACTCCCGCGCTGCATACGCCCCTGATGAGTGTGACCAACGCCATCAGCGGCATCATCGTCATCGGCGCTCTGGTTCAGATCGGTGCGGATTCGTTGATCGTAATCATCCTTGCCGCGGTGTCCATTCTTATCGCGACCGTCAATATATTCGGCGGATTTCTGGTCACCCAGCGCATGCTCCACATGTTTCGTAGATAGGACGCAAAGGGAGAAGAATAATGCCGAGTGGATTCCTTACCGCCGCTTACGTCGCCGCCAGCATCCTGTTTATCCTGAGCCTGGGCGGCCTCAGCCACCAGGAACGGGCGCGCCGCGGAAACATCTACGGCATCGCCGGCATGGCGATCGCCATCGTCGCAACGGTCTCCAGCGATCAGGTCTCCAATCTGGGACTCGTCATGGTATTGATGCTGATTGGCGCTTCCGCCGGGATCTATGTCGCTCTCAAGGTGCAGATGACCGAGATGCCGGAACTCGTGGCGATCCTGCACAGCTTCGTCGGTCTGGCGGCGGTAATGGTCGGGTTCGCGAACTACGTCGATCCCTCCGTCCATTTCGAAGGCGTCGAAAAAACCATACACGATATCGAGATCTACCTGGGGATACTCATCGGGGCGGTAACCTTTACCGGGTCGGTCATTGCCTTCGGAAAGCTGCGGGGGCTCATCATGAGCAAACCCCTCCTGATTCCCGCGCGCCACTTCATCAACCTGGCGGGCGGTCTCGCCTGCATCTGGCTCGGCGCATGGTTCCTGGACGCCGGATCGGTCGGTGCGGGTCTTTTCCCGCTCATCATCATGTCGATCATCGCCTTTGCCTTCGGCGTACACATGGTCATGGCCATCGGCGGCGCCGACATGCCGGTGGTAATTTCCATGTTGAACAGCTACTCAGGATGGGCGGCCGCGGCAACGGGTTTCATGCTATCCAACGATCTGCTGATCGTCACCGGCGCCCTGGTCGGATCCAGCGGCGCGATATTGAGCTACATCATGTGCCGCGCCATGAACCGCAGGTTCGTCGCCGTCATCATGGGCGGGTTCGGAACGGCTGGCGGAACGACATCGAGCGCTGCCGAAGCGGGGGAAGTTCAGGCGGCATCCGCTGAAGAGGTTGCCGAAATGCTCAAGAACGCGAAGGAAGTGGTCATCGTTCCGGGATACGGCATGGCCGTCGCCCAGGCACAGCACGCGGTGTCGAGTGTCACCACCAAACTGAGGGAAGCCGGCGTCAATGTCCGTTTCGGCATCCACCCGGTCGCCGGACGCATGCCGGGACACATGAACGTCCTGCTCGCCGAGGCCCGCGTACCGTACGACATCGTCCTCGAGATGGACGAGATCAACCATGATCTTCCAAACACCGATGTGGTGCTGGTCATTGGCGCCAACGATATCGTCAATCCGGCCGCTCAGGACGACCCCGACAGCCCCATTGCCGGCATGCCGGTGCTTGAAGTGTGGAACGCGGGGACCGTCGTGATGTCGAAGCGCAGCATGGCTGCGGGGTACGCGGGTGTCGACAATCCGCTTTTCTATAAGGAAAACACCCGGATGCTTTTTGGGGATGCGAAAGATTCAGTTGAAACTATATTGAAATCGATTAGCTGAGGAAAAAATTGTGAAATTCAAAAGATCAGCTCTGATGTTATCTTTTATTGCGTTCTACTCATTACCTGCGCACGCCTATCTGGATCCAGGCACCGGAAGCATTGTTATCCAGTCGTTGATCGCCGCGGTTGCCGCAGGGGCGCTGATAATCAAGACTTATTGGTACAAGATCAGGTCATTCTTCGACAAGCCTGCCAAAGAAGTCGAGCCAATCGCCGAGGACACAGAGAATAACAACGCCACAGGGTAACTCTGTTCTCGCCTCTTCGTTCAGAGATCCGGATGGTTTTCTATTTACAGAGCAAGGAGTCCTCTATCGTCAGGTAAACCGGGGCTATAAAGACAACTATAATCTTCTTATCGACTCCGGGCTGTATCACAAGCTCACCAACGAACAACTACTCGTCCCACACGAGGAAGACGATGCCAGTGTGGCCCGCACGAAAGACTCGTACAAGATCATCAGGCCCGAGCTTATCCCGTTCACATCGTATCCATATGAGTGGGCATTCTCCCAACTCAAAGATGCCGCACTTCTCACTCTAGATATACAGCTGACCGCGCTCAAGCATGGCATGAGCCTCAAGGATGCCAGTGCCTACAATATACAGTTTCTGCGTGGC
>Ga0209456_10000906_pt1 | contig 14897 bp, 15 predicted proteins | sample COG_11_FD_184755 | JGI IMG/M metagenome (GOLD analysis project Ga0209456, IMG submission 184755) | Pelagic marine sediment microbial communities from the LTER site Helgoland, North Sea, for post-phytoplankton bloom and carbon turnover... | ecosystem: Environmental > Aquatic > Marine > Neritic...
ATGCCCACGTGGTGAAATTGGTATACACGCTACCTTGAGGGGGTAGTGTTCGAAAGGACGTGCTGGTTCGACTCCAGTCGTGGGCACAAAAAAACTGCTTCTGTTAAAACAGGAGCAGTTTTTCATTTAAAAGTATAATTATAAGCGTTTTACCCGTACATTTCTAAACCATACACCTGCACCATGGTCCTGCAGAGCTAAATAACCATCATTACTTTTGCCGTAATCAGGATAATCATTCCATTTACCGCTATTGCGTTTTTCTAACCAGTCTTGCGAGTTTTTATCAAATTCCACAATTTTTTGTCCATTTAGCCAATGTTCCGCCTTACCCTTATTAAAAATAATCTTACTTGTATTCCATTCCCCTACAGGTTTCAGGGTTTTGTTTTCATTGGCTACATGCATAGCATAATTGGCGCCAGTCTTTTGCCAATTTTCAATAGGTTCTTCAAAACCAACATCATCTAATATCTGGTATTCCGGTCCGGTTTCGTAAGGTGAATGATATATTGTATCTTCTACGACGTGATAAAAAGCACCACTATTGCCTGCCTTGGTTATTTTCCATTCAAAAGCAAATTCAAAATTGTCATAAGTTTCAGTACTAATGATATCACCTCCAACATCTCCACCTTCACCAAAACATTCTATCATACCATCTTTAATTGACCAATTTGATGGAAGTGAATCCTGATTGTACCCTCTCCAGTCAGATAGATCCATAAGTTCCACCCATTCACTGGAAGCTATTTGATCTTCTTTTGCGGTAGGTGTTTCTACTTTCTTCTTCTCTGTATTCTTACAGGCCCCAATTAAGAGTACCAAACAAATAATTAATATACGCAGTTTCATAATTTTCAAAATTAAAGTAGTTTCATCCCAACAGGATCCCATTTTATCGCCTTATCTAAAAAATAACTGTCGTTGCAGGCTAATGCAGGGGCAGCCGCGCGATAACCAAAGACGGCGTCTTCAGATACAGCTTTACCTCCCCTGATAGCAATGAACCAATTAGAAAAATGATCATAATGGGCTCCTTTATAACCTTCCTCGGCATCAAAAACAATTTCTTCCTGTGGAAGCATCTTTTTCCTTGAACTGGCTATTCCAGTTTGCGAAGCCTTAGCTTGTAAAAATGGGTCATTGTCAAATTGCTCATTATTTCTTCTTAAAATTACCTTTCTCCATTGGACATCCATAGAGCCCTCGCTACCAACAATTCTCAGATAAGTTGTTCCCGAGGTTCCATCAACAAAATTACAACGCAATGAAAGATTAAAAGGAGGGTGTTCTTCAGAATCAGGATAATCGAATACCCCCAGAAGAACATCTGGTACTTCTCTTCCATCTTTCCAATAGCGCAATCCTCCAGATGAATAAATTTGATTTGGTCCTTTTGAATTGGTAATAAAATGAAGGCTGGAAAAAAGATGTACAAACAAATCTCCCGACATCCCTGTGCCATAGTCTTTGTAGTTTCTCCATCTGAAAAAACGAGTAGCATCAAAAGGTCTTTTATTGGTATTCATTATAAAGGTATCCCAATCTACAGTTTTGGGTGAAGCATCCTTGGGAATATTATATTGCCAGGCACCGGTAGGGCTTCTTCTGGCCCAAAAACCTTCTGCATAATTAATATCCCCAATAGCTCCCTGAGCCAATAGCTCTTTGGCCTTTTCATTTCCAAGTGAAGACATTCCCTGACTACCCACCTGAAATACCATTCCCGTCTCATTCTGAGCTTTAATAACATCATGCCCTTCGTCTAGAGAATGGACCATTGGCTTTTCACAATAAACATGTTTACCAGCACGCATGGCGTCTATTGAAATTTGTTTATGCCAATGATCAGGTGTTCCGATAATAACTGCATCTACATCTTTTCTGGCCAATATTTCTTTATACTGTTTGGTTGTGAAAAGGTCTTTACCCCATCTTTCCTTGGCCCTTTCAAGATGACCATCGTAAAGATCACAAACGGCAACTAATTTTACACCATCGTGTTTTAAGGCTGTATAGGTATCCTCTGATCCCATGCCCCCTGCACCTATAAGCGCGATTTGTATATTACTGTTCGCACTATATTTTTTTCTACTCAAATAAGAAATATGGGGTTTTGTTCCTGCACCTATGATTGCCGGTGTACTTGCCAAAGCCAAAGTTCCGGCTCCAATTTTCTTTAAAAACTGCTTTCTGGTTTGAGTGATTTTTTTTGACATAATATTTTATGGTTAGGTAGCCTAAATATATCCAATTATAATAGAAAGTTTTAAGTTTTAGGGTCATAAACTAAAAAAAATCATTCCTTAGCCCATTACTTCTAAATAAATTAACGAAACTATTAAATACTTCCCCTTTTAAAATTGTAAATTTGTTTAAACATTATTTATAAATAATGAACAATGTAAAAAAATCTTTTAGCATTCGGGATTTGGAAAACCTGTCCAGTATTAAGGCACATACCATTCGAATCTGGGAAAAAAGATATGGGTTATTGTCTCCCGAGAGAACCAGTACCAACATTAGGACCTATAGCCTGGCAAGTCTTCAGAGACTATTGAATATTACCTTACTCTATAATAACGGTTATAAAATATCTAAAATCGCAAAAATACCAGAAACTGATATTCCGATTGTCGTCAGAGAGATCGTAGCCAAAAATAGTACGAAAAATCACGCAATCAATGCCTTTAAATTGTCGATGATTAACTTTGACCAGTCATTATTCCAAAATACCTACAATAAACTGCTTTCAGAAAAGTCGTTTCGAGATATTTTTTGGGAGTACTTTATCCCTTTATTAAATGAACTTGGGCTACTTTGGCAGACAGATACCATTAGTCCGGCGCATGAACATTTTATTACTAATTTGATTAAACAGAAGATTTACACGAGTACGGAGAAATTACAGTTGATGGAACCTACTCAACATGATAAAGTATTCGTTCTTTTTCTTCCTGAAAATGAAATCCATGAAATTGGGCTACTATTTATAAATTATGAAATTCTTCTTCGTGGTTACAAGACTATTTATTTAGGTCAGACTATGCCTTTAGATAACCTTGTAGACTTGCAAAACTATTACAATAATTTATATTACTTGTCTTATTTTACTATAGTACCAAACAAAGACAGATTAGGGAAATACATTGATGACTTTACAAAAATAATAAACCAGAAAAATTCTAATTTATGGATTTTAGGTAGGCAAATTCAACACATAAATAAAGAAAAACTTCCACCGCACATTCGTACCTTTGAATCTGTTGAACAATTGTTTAAAACAATATAAGTTACTTTTAGCGTCAAACCATGAATATCAGCAATAAAAAAGTTGTAATCATTGGATCAGGGTTTTCATCCCTTTCGGCCTCCTGTTATCTGGCTAAAAAAGGCTTTAATGTTAGTCTTTTTGAAAAGAACGATACAGTTGGCGGAAGAGCCAGACAACTTATTAGAGAAGGATTTACCTTTGATATAGGCCCAAGTTGGTATTGGATGCCCGATATTTTTGATCGCTTCTTTGCAGATTTCGGCAAACAAACCTCAGACTATTATCAATTGGATAAATTAAGTCCCGCGTATAAAATTTTCTTTGAAGACGATATTATCACAATTGGGGACTGCATGGATAAAATTTGTGAGGAATTTGAGCGAATTGAAAAAGGTAGTTCTAAGCATCTTAAGAAATTTATCTCTAAGGCACAAAGAAATTATGATATTGCCATCAATGAAATTGTCTATCGTCCCGGACTTTCACCTTTAGAGTTAGTTACAAAGGATACTATAATAAGAGTGGACCAATTCTTTAAAACAATAAGTCAGGAAGTTCGAAAAAAATTTAAAAACCCGAAACTCATTTCAACACTGGAATTTCCGGTATTATTTCTTGGAGCAAAGCCGAGTAATACTCCGGCTTTCTACAGTTTTATGAATTTTGCAGATTTTGGACTTGGCACCTGGCATCCTAAGGGAGGAATGTACCAGGTAATTACAGCTATGAAAAGTTTAGCCTTAGAGCTAGGCGTAACGATTCACACAGATAGTGCAGTAGACAAGATCATTGTGCGTGAAGGTAAGGCAATGGGGATATTGGTGAATTCTGAAACTATAGATGCCGATTTGGTATTAAGTGGTGCCGATTATCATCATACAGAAACCTTATTGGATAAAACTTATCGGCAATATTCTGAAAAATATTGGCAAAGAAAAACCTTTGCACCTTCCTCTTTACTCTTCTTTATTGGGTTTGACAAAAAATTAGAAAACATTGAACATCATAATTTATTTTTTGACACAGATTTTAGTGAGCATGCCTCTGAAATCTATGATAGTCCAAAATGGCCAACCAGGCCCTTGTTTTATGCAAACTTTCCTTCCGTAACAGATAAAAGCATGGCACCCAGTAATAATGAAACCGGATTTTTCCTGATTCCAATAGCACCAGGATTAGAGGATACACCGGAACTTAGAGAACAATACTTTGATATTTTATTGAAAAGATTCCAAGAGCGCACTGGGCAGAGTGTAGAAAATAATATTATATTTAAAAAGTCTTTTTGTGTAAATGACTTTGAAGAGCAGTATAATTCTTATAAAGGAAATGCTTATGGTATGGCCAATACATTATCGCAAACAGCTTTTATGAGACCAGGATTGAAGAGTAAAAAAGTTAATAATCTATTTTTTACCGGCCAATTAACAGTTCCCGGTCCAGGAGTTCCTCCTTCTTTAATTTCGGGAAAATTAGTTTCTGAATTAATGGATAAAAATAATAAAAGTTACTAAATGAAAGCAATTTTCGATCATATTTCCTTTGAATGCAGCAAAGTTGTTACCCAGTCATACAGCACATCCTTTTCGCTCGCAGCAAAAATGTTATCCTCCTCCATAAGAAGTGATATATACAACATTTATGGTTTTGTTCGATGTGCTGACGAGATTGTCGACACCTTCCACGATTATGACAAAGAGACATTATTCAACAAATTTGAAAAGGATCTTGAGACGAGTTTAATAGACAAAATAAGCCTTAATCCTATATTAAATGCCTTTCAACATACTTATCATAAATATCAAATTCCACATCATTTAGTTAGTTCATTTATGAAAAGTATGAGAATGGATCTCAATAAGAATGTCTACAATACAGAAGCAGAATTCAAAGAATACATTTACGGGTCTGCCGACGTAGTGGGCCTTATGTGTCTTAGGGTTTTTGTAAAAGGGAATGATGAGCGCTATGAAACCCTTAAAAATTCTGCCAAGGCTTTGGGTTCTGCGTTTCAAAAGGTCAATTTTCTCAGGGATCTTAAGGCAGATTATGAAAATTTAAACCGTTCTTATTTTCCAAATACGAACCTCCTGGAATTAGATGAAATGTCCAAACTGAAGATTGTAGAAGAAATAAAAGCAGATTTTAAAATGGGATATGACGGAATAGTTCAACTTCCTAATGAAGCAAAATTTGGTGTTTATACAGCTTATAAATATTATTATAAATTACTACGTAAGTTACAAAAAACACCATCTTTGGAAATTAAAAACGCTAGAATACGGGTACCTAATTATCAAAAATTCGGACTGCTTGCAAAGTCTTATGTAAATTATAAACTGAACTTATATTAGCATGAAAATTGTAATTTGGATCTTAATTTTCCTTGGCACATTTGGTTTTATGGAGTTTATGGCCTGGTTTACTCATAAGTACATAATGCATGGTTTTTTATGGAGAATACATAGTGATCATCATAAAAAAGATCATGGTTCATGGTTTGAACGGAATGATGCTTTTTTTATTTTTTATGCAGTTATTAGTATGACCTTCTTTTATTTGGCATCCTATGCGTCATTCTGGTACGGTTGGCCATTAGGCTTTGGAATAATGGCTTATGGAGCAACTTACTTTATGGTTCATGACATTTTCATTCACCAACGATTTAAAATGTTCAGAAATGCTAATAATTGGTATGCCAGAGGTGTGCGCAGGGCACATAAAATGCATCATAAGCATATGGGTAAAGAAGATGGAGAGTGTTTTGGTATGTTAATTGTTCCTTTTAAATATTTTAAGAAATAAACCCTATTAATTTGACTTCCAATTTAATAGTATATTCGTAAGTTTTCACAATCTTTCCGTTATTTTAATAAACCATCCAATAAAATACGAACACTTTCATCATTCCAATTAGCAGACCCTGTCTCTGCTACAACAATATTCCCTTTTTTATCGATAATAAATGTTGTTGGCAAAGCTGCAGAATATAGGGTTTTTGGTGTAAATCCAGATTCGAAATAAACCGGAAAATTATAATTTTTCTTCATTATGAATTTAGACACCTTTTCCTTTTTATCCCTGGCAATAAATAAAAACGTAACCTTTTCCCCATATGAATCATGCAAGAGTTGTAAATCGGGCATTTCTGCAACACAAGGTGGACACCAGGTAGCCCAGAAATTGATAAATATAACATCTCCCTTGTAGTCTGAGAGATTCACGGTATTACCTTTTGTATCCACTAGTTTAAAATCATAATCCTCTAAAAACTGCTGAGCTCTTTCTTCAACAGGCACAGGATTGTGAGATACTAACCTGTTAAGATATACTTTGGCATGAAAACCTATCGGTGTAAAAAAATATATCGCCAATAATAGAATAATAGCAATATTGATTAGCTGTGTTCTTTTTAATTTCATTCTAATTTATTAGTTCATTGAGGAGGTTATATATTTTTTTATTATCCCAATCCGCAATTCCCTCTTGTTTTACCCAAATATAGCCCTTTTTATCAATTATATATGACGCTGGCGGCTTAAGGACAGCCAAGGGTGTTCTCTCACCAATAATAAGATAGGTTACGGGAAAAGTAAATTTATTTACCTTCATGAACTCTTCTACTGGAAGCCTCTTTTCATCGGTTATTATATAGAAATCGATCTTATTCTTATATTTATCATAAAGATTCTGAATACTTTTGAGTTCTGCCGCACAGGGCAATCGCCATGAAGCCCAGAAATTTATAAAAACTACATTCCCTTTGGATTTTTCAAAATTGAAGAACTCCCAACTTGCATTTTTTAACTTCCAGTTATAATCTGATATTTGCTGTTGTTCGCCAACTTCAATTACCTCCGGGCGAAAAGAAAACATTTGGTTCAACAATATTTTTCCATGATACCCCAATGGGGTCACAAAAAAAGATAGCACGAAAGCCATGAGTAAAATATTAAGTATGGTTTTCTTACTTATTTTCATTTAATATGGTTTGTTAAAACTAAATAACTCCCGAGGAATATCGGGAGTTATATCATTTGATTTCAGAAGCAATTTATACTGCATTTTCTTTCTTTATTACGTTGAGAGCAGAACCTTCGTGGAACCATTCAATCTGTTGCAGATTATAAGTATGCTTCGTTTCGATAAAATCCTTGGTTCCATCCTCATGTACAAGTTCTATTTTCAATGGTTTATCCGGAGAAAATTCCTTAATATCAATGAAGTTAAAGGTGTCATCTTCCTGGATAAGATCATAGTCACTTTCATTAGCAAAAGTCAATGCTAACATCCCTTGTTTTTTGAGATTGGTTTCGTGAATACGGGCAAAAGACTTTACAAGGACCGCCGCTACCCCTAAATGTCTGGGTTGCATAGCCGCATGTTCCCGAGAGGATCCTTCACCATAATTGTGATCACCAACTACAATAGTCTTTATACCCTTTGCCTTATACGCTCTCTGGGTATCAGGTACACCACCATATTCTCCACTTAATTGGTTTTTTACAAAATTGGTCTTTTTGTTAAAGGCATTTACAGCGCCTATCAAAGTATTATTAGCAATATTATCGAGGTGTCCTCTGTATCTGAGCCATGGACCAGCCATTGAAATATGGTCTGTAGTACATTTCCCAAATGCTTTAATAAGAAGCTTCATGTTTTGAAGACTATCGGCAGAGATGGGTACAAAAGGTTCCAAAACCTGAAGCCTCTCAGAATCCTTTGCTACAATTACTTCAATCCCTTTTCCATCTTCATCGGGTGCCAGGTATCCTGCATCATCAACCTCAAATCCTTTTGGAGGTAATTCAATTCCTACGGGTTCTTTTAATTTAACTTCCTTTCCTTCTTCATTTATTAATGAATCGTTCATAGGGTCAAAATCCAACCTTCCCGAAAGTGCAATGGCTGCTACCATTTCAGGAGAACCCACAAAGGCATGTGTGTTAGGGTTACCATCGGCTCTTTTAGAAAAATTTCGGTTAAAAGAATGCACGATAGTATTTTTCTCCTCCCCTTTAAGATCACTTCTGTCCCATTGTCCAATACAAGGACCACATGCGTTGGTAAAAATGGTTGCCCCAAGATTTTCGAATATCTGCAATAAACCGTCACGTTCTGCTGTATATCTGATTTGCTCTGATCCTGGATTAATTCCAAAATCGGACTTAGGTATTATTTTATTGTCCACAGCCTGCTTTGCAATAGATGCAGCCCTGGTTAAGTCTTCATAGGAAGAATTTGTACATGACCCAATAAGTCCCCAGTCAACCTGAATAGGCCAATCATTTGTCCTGGCCTTAGGACCTAATTCACCAACAGGTGTTGCCAAATCTGGTGTAAAAGGACCGTTAAGATGTGGTCTTAGATCATTTAAATTAATTTCTATAAGTTCATCGAAGTATTTCTCCGGTTCTGCGTAGACCTCTGAATCTGCTGTCAGATACTCCATTACCTCATTTGCCGCATCCGCAATATCACTTCTGTCTGTTGCACGAAGATATCTTTCCATAGAGGCATCATAACCAAATGTAGATGTAGTAGCCCCTATTTCTGCACCCATATTACATATTGTGCCTTTGCCGGTGCAAGAAAGATTCTTGGCGCCTTCACCAAAATATTCAACAATTGCTCCGGTTCCTCCTTTTACGGTTAAAATACCAGCTACTTTTAAGATCACATCTTTAGCGGAAGTCCAACCTGAAATCTTACCTGTAAGTTTAACACCAATTAATTTTGGAAACTTAAGCTCCCAGGCCATTCCTGCCATAACATCAACGGCATCTGCTCCTCCAACACCAATGGCTAACATTCCCAAACCTCCAGCATTTACAGTATGCGAGTCAGTCCCTATCATCATACCGCCTGGAAAAGCATAGTTTTCCAAAACTACCTGGTGTATAATTCCAGCTCCTGGCTTCCAAAAACCTATGCCATATTTGTTAGAAACCGATTCTAAAAAGTTGAATACCTCAGCACTTGTGCTATTGGCAGTTCTTAAATCAATTGCTGCCCCGCTTTTAGCCTGGATTAAATGATCACAGTGAACCGTAGTGGGAACTGCAACTTTAGGTTTGCCTGCCTGCATAAATTGTAGAAGTGCCATCTGAGCAGTTGCATCCTGACATGCCACTCTATCTGGTGCAAAATCTACGTAATCTTTACCTCGTTTAAAAGCTTTTGTAGGTTCGCCCTCCCAAAGATGAGCATATAATATTTTCTCGGAAAGTGTTAATGGCCTTCCAACTATATTACGAGCCTTGTCAATACGTTCTGCTATATTGGCGTAAACCCCTTTAATCATGTCAATATCAAATGCCATTATTTTGAATTTTTTCTGTTAATTGAATTGCGTAAAATTACTAAAATACAAGAGGTAAAGGAAATTTTTAGAACAGGATTACCTATTAAATGCGATTATAGGATCACTTTATTTTTCAATCCTTCCTACTTTGAGAAAAATAGGAAATCGGATTTCCTTTTTTTCATTCGCCCTCCATTCTTTTCTTAGGTTTGAAATCAAATCTTTAACCGGATTTTTACCATCATGGTCTACCATATAGTTTTTAACCCCTGACCAGGTATTTAAATACCCCTCTAATTGATTTAAGTTCCAATTTTCTTTTATTACTATTTCATCATCTTTATTAAGTTGCTTAAAACTAAATGGAATTGAGTTATAGCGATTATCTATATGTTTTCTTTCTACATTCCAATATGGCCCTATAATATCTTTATAAAATAGATTTATAAGATTATTAATTGGTGCTTCAATTTCGATAAGTCCATAACCCCAAATGCCAAGAACGGCTCCATTTTTAGCAACTCTTATTACTTCTCTTTGAAATTCTTCAAAATCAAACCAATGGATTGCTTGTGCAACTGTGATGAGATCAAATTGATCACTCTGAAACCCGGTTTGCTCAGCTCTTACTTTTTTGTAAACAATATTTTTTCGCCTTTCAGCACTATTCAATTGATTTTGACTTATGTCTGTGGCAATTACTTTGGTGAAATACTTAGAAAGTTCAATGGCAACTTGTCCGTTACCGGTACCACAGTCCCAGCAGCTATCCTTTGTTTTAACAAATTTTAAAATTTCAGAATAAAGCTCCTGTGGATAGGAAGGTCTATACTTTTTATAGGATTCAGACCGATCCGAAAAATGATCATGTACCTTCTTCATAGAATGTCCATGATAATAGGTTAAAGAAGTTTATTGATGATATCTTCTTCTGAGATACCTTCGGCCTCTGCCTTATAATTCTTAATTATTCTATGTCTAAGAATTCCCATTGCCACTGCCTGTACGTCTTCAATATCCGGAGAGAACTTGCCATTAATTGCAGCGTGGGCCTTTGCCCCTAAAATGAGATTCTGAGAAGCCCGTGGCCCGGCACCCCAATCCAGGTATTGTTTTACATAATCGGACGAAGTCTCTAATGTCGGTCGGGTACTGCTTACCAATTTTACCGCATAATCCACAACATTATCCGGAACGGGTATTCTTCTAACCAAATGCTGAACTTCTAATATCTCTTCTGCATTCAATAAGGAATTAACTTCAGGAAATTCATCATTTGTAGTTGTTTTTACTACTAATGTTTCTTCCTCAACAGATGGATATTTTAACTCTATTGCAAACATAAAGCGATCTAGCTGTGCTTCGGGAAGGGGATAAGTACCCTCCTGTTCAATAGGGTTCTGTGTAGCAAGTACAAAATATGGTTGGGAAAGTTTATGTTGTACTCCTGTTATAGTTACTGCTCGTTCCTGCATAGCCTCCAAAAGAGCAGCCTGTGTTTTAGGCGGTGTCCTGTTTATCTCATCTGCCAGAATTATATTGGCAAAAATAGGGCCTTTAATAAATTTGAAATTTCTATTTTGATCTAATATCTCACTTCCTAGAATATCACTGGGCATTAGGTCAGGCGTAAACTGTATTCTTTTAAAGTCAAGCCCTAAAATACGGGCAATAGTATTTACCATTAAGGTTTTCGCTAAACCGGGAACGCCAATTAGCAAGGAATGCCCTCCTGTATAGATAGACAAAAGAATTTGGTCTATTACCAAGTCCTGGCCTACAATTATCTTAGCTATTTCTTTTCTTAAAGCCTTATGCTTGGCTACTAAATTGTTGATTGCTGTAACATCAGACATCTGGCTATTTTTTAACCCATTTATTGGAGAATTCACAATCTCTATTATCTCCACCAACACTTACATAAGTATCTGATATATGATCATTAAGCCATTTCCTAATAGTAGTAAACTGCTTATCCCTTAGTGCAAGTTCCTGAATTTTAATATAGTCTTGGGCAAAATTTGCCTCGTGCTCGTCATATCTATTAGTAACCATCAAAATTTTGTACCTGGGAGGACCTCCGTTTGGATCCTGCTCCAGAGTAGGTAGAGATATTTCATTATCTTTTAAGTTCCTTACCTGATTATAAAGTGATGGATCCATTTTAGTAAGTTCAAAATGTGAATCAAAATTAATTGGATTTCTTAATAACCCCCCGTCGAACTTAGTTTCTTTTTCATCTGAAAAATTCAGTGCTGCTTCGGCAAAGGTATATTTACCATCTGTCAACTGCTTTCTTATAGTATCTAACTCAACTCTCGCTTTTTCAATAGAAGATTGAGGTATTTCTGGTTGTAACAGAATATGACGCAAGTCCAGTTCCTGGCCTCTTATCTTTTCAATATAAATAATATGGTATCCAAAAGAAGTCTCAAATGGTTCAGATATTTCTCCCTGGCGCAAACTAAAAGCCACATCCTTAAATTCTTTTACAAAAGGTGTTTCCCTTGTCATGCTGTAAAAACCACCTTTGGATTTGGAGCCTGGATCCTGTGAATATAATATTGCTTTTACGCTAAAACTGGCATCATTATCTTCACAATCTGCCTTTATTTCATTTAATTTATTAATTGTTTTTTGTTTTTCCTCTTCAGGAATTTCAGGTATCTTAACTATCTGTGAAATTTCAAGTTCTGCGCCAAAAACAGGTTTTTCATTCTCTGGAATTTTATTAAAAAATTGTCTAACTTCCTCTGGTGTAACTTCTATTTCACTGATAATTTTTTGCTGCATTTTCTCCGATAGCATTCTCAACTTATTAATATTGTATAATTCTTCCCGGAAATCTTCAACACTTTCTTTATTGTAAAAATTAAGGACCTTTTCCATTGAACCTACCTGCTGTACCAATTGTTGCATCTGACGGTCACTTGTAGCATTTACCTCATCGTCAGATACCAAAATACTATCCTGCACGGCTTGATGGGCATACAAACGGTCTTCCATTAATTTTCCCAATAACCCGCAGTGCGTTATATCGTCCATTGCAGCTCCCTGGCTACGCAAGTCAATCAGCGTTTTTTCAATATCAGAATCCAGGATAAGGTAATCCCCTACTACCGCTGAAATCCCATCTAACTTTATTTTCTTAAATGTGTTTACAGTATCTTTTTTTACATCAATATCAGCTACCACAACCGTTTCTGGCGGTTCTATTTGAGTATCGGGGATAGAATCCTTTTCTTGTGCTTTTATACTGACAAAAAAGATAAAATAGCATAAAAAACATAATATGCTATTCCTGTTTGTCATACACTTCAAATACTTTTTCCTTTGTTGCTTCATCTATAATTTCTGTTTCCAGTTTTCTTATGTAGTCCAATTTTCTTCTATTTAGAAGTACTTGTCTTATGGTAGGTTCGATGTAAGAGAGCGGCGCAATTTCATTAACGCCAAGCACATCGTTTATCTTTGTCAAATATACCCCCATTGCATCCTCTAATTCAAAAAATTGTGATTTTTTTAAGTATCTGTCTTCGTTATCCTTATCCAATGGTGGTATTTCTTCAATGACCCGGGAGGCAGGAACCCAAAGTGAGTCATTAAAATTCAGTTTTTTAAATTGTACCCCTATGGAATCCAAATAGCTAATGTCTTCCTCATTAAATCGTCTTAAACTCTCTGTTACTTCTTTTGTATTAAGAAATTGTAAGGGTAATTGAATGAACCTGAGTTTGATGATTTTTTCCTTGAGCTTAAAATTCTCTTTCTCTTCCTCGTAAAACCTGGTTAATTCTGCCTGAGATATTACGGTATCCTCGGCCTGATTTACCAAAGCTTCTTTATAGGCCCTTGTATATAGATCTGTACGATAATTGGATACCAATTGTTCAAATTCTGCGACCTTTTCATCGGGTAAATTAATCTTGGCTTTTTCCAATAAAATTTGTTTTGTTGCCCAGTTATTTATGTAATTGGTAACCACAGATGCACTATCCTGTTTTGTAATATTATCACCAAGTACAACTACTACCTCATTCCAATACAAATAAGTATCACCTACTCTGGCTAAAGGTTCTTCATTTATATCATTCTTTAAAAAGGAATTACAAGAAAATGTAAAGGATACCATCGCGGCAATTCCGGCATATAATCTGATACTTTTTATCTGTAGGTTTAAAAAACGCATTCGACAAAAATAAGAATTCAATCCTGCCGGGCAAGTAATAGTAATATGGATTAACAGATTTTTAGTACCTCCATAAATTTATTTAGTACATTAGTAGTGCTAACCACCTTATTATCATGAAATATACTACGGAAATAGTGATCGATCTTTCCCGTGACGAGGTACATAAAAAATTGGATAATTCTGAGAATATGAAACATTGGCAGGAGGGGTTATTGGGCTATAAACAATTGTCTGAAGAGCCTACAAAAGAAGGTGCAAAAATGGAACTATATTATAGAATTGGCAAACGGGAGATGACACTAATTGAAACTATTATAATGAATAACTTTCCTAATGAATTTCACGCTTCTTACAATGCCAAAGGTGTTCATAATATTCAAAAGAATTATTTTAAAGTAATTGATGAAAATACTACCAAATGGGTTTCTGAGTCAGAATTTCAATTCAGCGGTTTTATGATGAAGGTAATGGGATTTCTAATGCCCGGAGCATTTAAAAAGCAATCCCTGAAGTATTTAAAGAATTTTAAGGCATTTGCGGAGGAAGGTATCTCAGTTGCCAAATAAAAAGAAAATTGTGAGCAGAAAAATTAAACTAATCTGGGATTTCAGAGGACCTACGGCAAAAGAAGTTGCCATGCATCATGAAAAGCATTTGAAAGATTATATTGTTACTGAAAAGTTAAGCCCAAACATAACCGGCAATACTGAATTAAGTTCTATGCACAGCATTGCGTATATGGTGGTCGAAGAAATTAATATGCCAGGTGTACGTGACGCCCTCATACCGCACAGGGGTGAAGTTTATTCAAATTAATATTACTAACAAATTATACCTTGTTTTGAAGGTTTTTAAACTGACTTTACTGACGTTTTTCTTATTGTCCTGGTCTTGTAAGACCCCGAGCAAAGAAAACAACCCAATGACACTGGTTATGGCGTCACAAAACACATCAATCCGAAAAGTTATTGATAGTGTTGATCAATATGAAGTTCAAATAATTTACACCCAAATAGATCGTAGCGGTGATAGTATTATCCTGACTGATCATGAATTTCAGTTGGATGATATGAAATACTTCTATCCGGCCAGTACCGTTAAATTGCCAATTGCCGTTCTGGCCC
>Ga0209456_10000907_pt1 | contig 14867 bp, 10 predicted proteins | sample COG_11_FD_184755 | JGI IMG/M metagenome (GOLD analysis project Ga0209456, IMG submission 184755) | Pelagic marine sediment microbial communities from the LTER site Helgoland, North Sea, for post-phytoplankton bloom and carbon turnover... | ecosystem: Environmental > Aquatic > Marine > Neritic...
GAGCGCCTGATCGAAGCCGGCATACCTGTCATGGCGCCGGCGGGCGGCCACGCGGTCTACCTCGACGCGCGTCGTTTCCTGCCACACATAGAGCCGTTACAGTATCCGGGGCAGGCATTGTCGGTCGAGCTGTATGTCGAGGCAGGCATTCGTGCCGTGGAGATCGGTACGGTCATGTTTGGGCTGGACCCGCATACGGGCGAGGAACAACCCGCAAGGCTCGACCTGCTAAGGCTTGCAATACCGCGACGCGTCTACACGCAAAGTCACATGGACTACGTCCTCGAGGCGATCAACCGGGTGTGGGAGCGCCGCGACGACCTCCGCGGCATGAAGATCGTCAAAGCACCGCAGTTTCTGCGCCACTTCACGGCGCACTTTGAGTACGTGTAAGCAGGCAGGACTAGAAACCGGTGATGGCGCCGGGACGGGCACGCAGCAATTTGAAGCGATGGAAGCCGAGCTTGATGTAGGGCTCCAGCGGGAAGTCGACCATTCCGTGTAACTCACGTTTCTTCAGGTCTCGAGAACACTGAAATTCACCGCCATGCCCCTTGTTGATTTTCGACAGTGAGACGTAGCAGGTCTTCGACGGACAGGTCAACGCGCAACCGGCATTGGCGAACAACGTGATCTTGTCCTTGTTCTCGATCTTCTCGAGAAACTCGAGATTCTCGTTGACACTCATCGGCAGCACGACGGAATCATAGAGTTCCATCGCCTGTTCGATCTTCTCGTAGGACTTGAGATTCTTGATGACACTCGCATCGAGTCGATAGTCGGGAAAATCATCACGCACCCAGCGGACCAGGTCGTCGTTTGTACAAATAATCGAGTTTCCCTGCCTGTGGAACTTCTTCAGCAATGGCTTGTTAGCAAGGTACTCGTCTCGCTCGACATAGTGATTCGACATCGGCAGACGGATGCCGATGCCGGCATTGTTCAACTGGTAGACATCTCGGTCGGACAGCTCGCGACGGACGAACGCGCGGCCGCCATACAAGGTACTGCGCTCGACGAAGCCGAAAAGGCTGTCGATTTCGCGGAGCGGCACGTTGCCATAGTTGTTACGCAGGTAGGCGAAGACGGGAAACTGCGGCCGTTTGCCGCGTGCCGACACCGTGTAGGTCGCAGCAGGCGGCGGCAGCGGCTCCGCCTGCGTAAAGATGCGGTCGGCTGCGACCGACGTTATCTCAATATCATTCCTTCCCGTCGCCATGCTCACTCATTTGGGTGGGATCTGCGTCGCCTGCCAGGCAACTGCTTTCCAGACGCCATCGCGTTTCAGAAATGTGCCCGTATTGTAGTAGTACATCACGCTGGCGCCGGACGCCTTATCCGTAGGTGTACCTACCAGCTTGAAAGCGACAACAGCCGTGTCACCGTATATCCGTATGTCAACCTCTTCTCCTGAATATGCGACCTCCGGCGGCGCGGTGTTTTCCTCCGCCGAAGAAGACTCGAATCCGGACATGATGTCGGCCTTGCCGAAACGAAGGCCGGCCGAGGAGCTGTAGACAAGATCGTCAGCCCAGAAGCGCTCGTGAGCGGCCTCCTTGTCGGAATTTGCGAGGAAATCCTGCAGCATACCGGTCAATTCTTCGACATCGGACGCGACCGCCGATTGCGCCATGAGCGCAGCAAACGCGAGCAAGAGGACCTTGGTGAAACTGTTCATGTATTCGTTTTCCTTTCGCCGTCTGCGGCAACTGCGTATTCCTGCGCTTCGGGCATCAGCGGTTCAATTGATACGGGTGATTGTAACTCTAATACACTGATTCTACCGGGAGGAAACTGCGCATGTCCGACTTGTTCCGCCCGATTGGTGCAGACCGGCTTGCCCGCTGGATATTCGAGGAACTGGACAGCCGGGAATCCATCTTCGGTATCCCGCAAGAATTCTTTTTCATTCCCGATCCCGATGCCTCGTTCCGTACCGAGGCTTTCGGGCATGCGCTCGACACCCCCTTCGGACCGGCGGCTGGTCCGCACTCGCAAATGGCACAGAATATCGTTGCCGCATGGTTGTGTGGCGCGCGCTACGTCGAACTCAAGACCGTACAAACACTGGATGAACTCGATGTCAGCAAGCCCTGCATCGATATGGAGGACGAGGGCTACAACGTCGAATGGTCACAGGAACTGAAGGTCGAACAATCCTTCGACGAGTACCTGCTCGCCTGGGTGCTCATCCATGCCCTGCACCACCGGCTCGGTTTCGCGGGCGGCGCCCCGGGCGTCGTCTTCAATCTCAGTGTGGGCTACGACCTCGCGGGTATCCAGCAGTCGAATATGCAGTGGTTCCTGGACCAGGCGGACGATTGTTCCGAACGCAAGAGGGAGGTAATCGAGGCGGTCGCACGTTTCTACCCCGCTGTACGCGACATCAATATTCCGGACCGGATTTCCGACAACGTGACGCTGTCGACCATGCACGGCTGCCCGCCTGGCGAAATCGAGAGCATTTGTGAGTACCTGCTGGTCGAAAGACGGCTGCACACGCTCGTGAAGTGCAATCCGACGTTACTGGGCCCGACGCAGGTTCGTTCACTCATCAACGATGAGCTCGGCTTCAGCGATGTCGTCGTACCCGACATAGCATTCGAGCACGATCTCAAGTATGAGGATGCCGCGCCCATGCTGCGCAGACTGCTGTCCATCGCCATGGAAAGCGGTCTCGAATTCGGCGTCAAGCTTTCCAACACGCTCGAAGTCGAGAATCGACGCCAGGTGTTCAGCGCCGACGAGAAGATGATGTACCTGTCCGGTCGTCCGCTGCACGCGATTACCGTAAATCTCGCTCACAAGCTCGCCCGGGACTTCGACGGCGAGCTGCCCATGTCGTTCTCGGCGGGAGCGAGTTGCTACAATGTGGCGGCGCTGATGAAGACCGGCATGCAGACCATTACGGTATGTTCGGACCTGCTAAAGACCGGCGGCTACCTGCGACTGCTCGACTTTATTGACGCCGTCAAAGACGTGGCGTACGACCCCGGTAATGCACTTGGTGAGCTCGAACGCTACGCCCTTGCGGTCCGTACAGATCCGGACAATATGCGGTCCGAGTTCGTGACCTCCGGCGGCAAAACCGAACGTGCGCTCGACGCCTTCGACTGCATCGAGGCCCCTTGCGTTGACATCTGCCCCCTGGACCAGAAGGTGCCGCAGTACATCAAGGCCGTTCGCGCTGCCGACATCGGCGACGCGCAGCAGATCGTGCGCGCGGACAACCCGCTACCCTGCACTCTGGGTCGTATCTGCGACCATGAGTGCGAAGCCGCGTGCGTTCGGACCCATCTCGATGAACCCGTGGCTATCCGTGACATCAAGCGCTACATCGTCGACCGCGACCGGGAGCCCGAACAACGGCCCGCAGTTACGGGTGGAGAGAAGGTCGCCATCATCGGCGCAGGCCCGGGAGGAATGTCCGCGGCCATGGAGTTGGCGCGAGGCGGTGTCGAAGTCGAGATTTTCGAGGAGCAGGCCTACGCCGGCGGCATGGTCGGCGGTGTCGTGCCCGACTACCGGTTGCCAAAGGCCGTCTTCTCCAGGGACCTCGCGGTACTCGATGAGTTGGGCGTCAATATTCACTACAACGTCCGGGTGGGTCGGGACGTAACGCTCGCGCAACTCCGGGACGACGGATTTGCGAAGGTCGCGATCATGGTCGGCGCGCAGCTCGGCAAGGCACTACCGCTGGAGGGCTCTGGCTGCGACGCCGTTATCGACGCTCTGCAGTTTTTGCGCGAGTCAAAAGAGCATCAGGCCGGCCAGATCGGTAAACGTGTGGGCATCATCGGCGCCGGCGATACGGCGATGGACTGCGCCCGCGTGGCATGGCGCGCGGGTGATCGCGAGGTCAGGCTGATCTACCGCCGCACCATTGACCAGATGCCCGCCGATCGCGAAGAAATTACACAGCTCCTGGAGGAAGGCATCGAGGTACTCGAGCTGGCCAGCCCTGAGCGCCTGCTTCTGGATGACCACACGCTGACCGGGATTCGCTGCAAGCGCATGGCCCTGAGCGACGATCTCGATAGCTCGGGCCGCAGGATCCCGGTCGAGATTCCCGATTCCACGTTTGATCTCGAGCTCGATACGCTGATCCTCGCGATCAGCCAGGAAGCCGTGCTGGACGTTCTCGATGGCGATTCGATCGAGCTGAACGAACGCGGCTATATCAAGGCAGACCCGGAGACGTTCGAGACCAGCGTTCCCGGGATCTACGCCGGCGGCGACGTAGCGAACGACGGGCCGGCAACGATCGTCAAGGCGGCCGCAGCCGGCAAGGCTATCGCAAGGAGCATCCTCAACACTAATAAGGTGCCAGTCACCTCATTTCCCGGAAATGAGGTGACTGGCACCCTATTGGCGGAGATGCTGCGGCGGCGCAGTCACCGTGTGCGACGGGTACGCGCCCCGCACACTGCGATCGACGACCGGCGGAATTTCAAGGAAGTCATGCTCACCTACTCCGCTGAGCAGGCACGGGCCGAAGCGGCACGCTGTCTCGACTGCCACTCGTATTGCAGTATCTGTGTTGGCGTCTGCCCCAACCTGGCGTTGTTCACCTACCGGACGGACCGGCGTAAACAACACTACCAGGTCGCCGTACTCGCCGACCTCTGCAACGAATGCGGCAACTGCACGACTTTCTGCCCGACATCGGGCGCACCCTACCAGGACAAGCCGCGCCTCTACCTGGACCAGGCAGACTTCGAAGAACAGCAGGACAACGCATTCATGATAACGCGCACAGGCCAGGACTGGGCAATGGCCGCTCGCCGAGCCGGCCGCACCGAACACATTGACCTAAACGGCGCGCAGGAAGACGACCACGATGGCATGTACACGCTTCTGCACGGTGTACGCGAGTCCATGCCGTTCCTGCCCGTTGTATGGAATTAGGAATGAAGTCACTACTGATCACCAATGGACACCTCGTCACACTCGATGAAGACAACAGTTTCATCGAAGACGGCAGTATCCTCATTGAGGGCAACCATATTGTCGACGTCGGCAATTTTCCAGCCGACAAGTACAAGGTCGATCGCACGATTGACGCTCGCGGCAGCCTGATTATGCCGGGCCTGATCAATGCGCACCATCATCTCTATTCAACATTTGCGCGCGGGTTCACGCCGCCGGGACCGCCGGCACGAAACTTCGAGGAGATACTGAAGAACCTCTGGTGGAAGCTCGACAAGGCGCTCGACGAGGAGGACGTCTATTACTCGGCCCTGCTGGCCATCATGCATGCGGCTCGTGCAGGGTGTACGACAATCATCGACCATCACGCGTCGCCGTCCTGCTGCGACGGCAGTCTCGACCACGTGGAACGCGCATTCAGGGACGTCGGTCTGAGCGGCTGCCTGAGCTACGAGGTGTCAGACCGCAATCGGCCCGGTGAAGGCATCGAGGAAAACGAGCGCTACATCCGCAAGTGCCAGGACTCTGACGATGACCAGATGACCGCTCTGTTCGGGATGCACGCGCTGCTCACGCTAAGTACCCGCACACTCGACCGTTGCGCGGAAATCGGCCACTCCCTGGACGCGGGTTTTCACGTGCACGCGGCGGAAGACGAGATTGATGTGGCGACGACGATGGATCGCTATGGTCGCGGCGTCATGGACCGGTTCCTCGATTTCGGCATTCCCGGTCCAAAGACTATCTTTGTGCACGGCGTGCAGTTCGCATCGCGCGAACTGGACCTGCTGCGCTCGACGAACTCGATGCTGGTCAATAATCCCGAGTCAAATATGAACAACGGCCTCGGAGTCGCGCCCATCCTCGACATGCTGAAGCATCGTGTCCTGGTAGGCGTGGGCACCGACGGCATGTCTTCGCACATGATTTCCCAGGCGCGTGCGATGTATCTGCATCAACGCACCTACCATCGCGACCCCACCGTTGCGTTCGGTGAGGCCTGCGACATCCTGCTCCGGAATAACCGCGAGATCTGCAACCGGCTCTTCCGCGAACCCCGCGGCATGCTCGCCACGGGCCAGCTCGCGGACATCATTATCCCGGACTACGTACCGTTTACGCCGCTCAGCGCGGCTACATTCTTCGGTCACCTGCTATTCGGACTCAGCTTCACACGCGTTCGCACCACAATCTCTCGCGGGGAAGTCATCGTCGACGACGGCCGCATCCTGCACCTGGACGAGGACGAAATTCGCGCCCAATGCGTCGAACGAGCGGCCAGAATCTGGTCGAGAATAAACTGATAAGTAACTGTAAAGGCTATACTTTGACCTCTGCATGGAACAACTACTACGTACCGGACTCAGTCGCTGACGCGCTTGCGATCCTGCAGCGCTACGACGGCCGCGCGCGAGTCGTTGGCGGAGGGACGGACCTGCTCGTGGAATCCCGGCGCGGGTTGCGGCGGCCATTTGAAGCCATCGTCGACGCGTCCAGAATCTCCGGGCTCGACTCGATCGTCGAGGACGATGGATTCATCGTCATTGGCTGCGGCGTCACCCACACGATGCTCATCAATGACGAGCGCATCATCCGATCGGGTACCTGCCTGTCCGAAAGTTGCGGTGTCATCGGCGGCCCGCAGGTGCGTAACACCGGGACCCTCGCCGGCAACGTCGCCCATGCCCTGCCCGCCGGCGACGGCACGATCGGCCTGCTCGCGCTCGGCGGTGAAGTCGAAATAGCCAGTACAGCGGGTTCTCACTGGATGCCCGCCAAGGATACGTTCAAGGGGCCCGGACGCAGCATGATCGATCGCCAGCGAGAGATATTGACGAGACTACGCTTCAGGCCTGCCAGGGCAGATGAAGGTTCGGCATTCCATCGAGTCATGCGCCCGCAGGGCCTGTGCCTGCCGATCATATCCATGGCGGCCCGCCTGCAGATCCGGGACAGCATTGTCAGCTCGGCCGGAATCAGCATGGGTCCCGTCGGACCCGTTCCCTGGTTCGCCGAGCCCGTGGCAAATGCGCTCATTGGCGAGCCCGCGAATGAGGAACGCTTCAAACGGGCTGCCGAAGTCGCTCTCGATAACATTTCGCTGCGCACGAGCAAGTACCGCGCGACCGAGGAGTACCGCGCAACGATGATCCGCACCTACCTGCCGATCATCCTGGCAACGGCCGCAGAACGTGCCGGGGCAACGCAATGAGTCGCCTGCAAATGACAGTAAATGGCAGCCCTGTCGACATCGACGTCGACGAGTCGCGCTACCTGTCGGATGTCCTGCGCAAGGACCTGCAACTGACGGGAACCAAGATTGGCTGTGCGGAGGCCGAGTGCGGCATCTGCACGGTGCTCGTCAACGGCACGCCTGTTGTCAGCTGCGTCTATCCCGCATTCAAGGCGCAGGGCGCGCAGGTCGAAACCATTGAAGGCCTGTCCAGCGACGATTCGCTTCATCCATTGCAGCAGGCGTTCCTCGATCATGGCGCCGTGCAGTGCGGTATCTGCACGCCGGGTCTAATCATGACGGCAAAGGGCCTGCTGGACTGCAAGGCGCTGGAGGACCGCGACGTGACCGAGGCGGATATTCGCGCCGCGCTGAAGGACTCCTATTGCCGATGTACCGGCTACCAGAGTGTGATCAATGCGATTCTGCAGGCGTCGGGCCAGGACGTATCGCCCTACCTGCCGGAAACCCGTACGCCCGAGGCGGAGGTCGGCAAGCCTCGCCCAAACCCGAACGCTCTCGCCAAGATCAAGGGAACCGCACGTTTCACCGACGACTACAACTTCCCCGGCGTGCTCTATGCGCGTACGAAGCGCGCCAACGTCCCGCATGCCCTGATCCGTTCCATAGACGCCAGCGCCGCTCGCGACATGGCCGGAGTGCGCGCGGTTCTGACCCACGAGGACGTGCCGGGCCGCAACGCACATGGCATCGTCAGCGTCGACTGGCCCGTGCTCTGCGGCAGGAAAGTCCGCTACGTCGGCGACGCGGTTGCGATCGTTGCCGCGGACAGTGAGGAGATCGCCGCGGCCGCGCTGGGCGTGATCGAAGTCGACTTCGAGGAACTGCCAGTCGTCAGCAATCCGATCGAGGCACTCGAACCCGACGCGCCACAGGTTCACGAAGAACGCCCGGATGGCAATCTTCTGAAGCACATCAAGGTTCGCAAGGGCGATATCGAAGACGGCTTCGGGGCCGCCGACGTCATCATCGACCAGACTTACCGAACCCCGACAACCGAACACCTGTTCCTCGAACCGGAATGCTCGATCGGCGTGCCCGCTGGCTACGACCCGACTCGTTTTGGCGGGACCTGTGACGCGCTGGCCGCGCGCGGCGAAACCGCACGACATGACAAGACGACAATCTATGTTGGGAGCCAGATTCCGTATGCCGATCGCGACCAGGCTGCCGCCGCACTGGGCGTCGATGCAGAGGACGTACGTGTCGTCGCTACTCTCATGGGTGGCGGCTTCGGCGGCAAGGAAGATATCACTGGCCAGATTCATGCCGCACTGCTCGCAGAAGAGACACAGCGACCCGTAAAGATGCTCTACTCGCGGCAGGAGAGCCTGCAGGTTCATTCCAAGCGGCACGCAACGGTCATTCGGATGCGTACGGGCGCGACTAGGGACGGCAAACTGACCGCCGTCCAGGCGACCCTCTATGGGGACGGCGGTGCGTACGCCAGCCTCAGTGACAAGGTCCTGACCCGGGCGACGACGCACGCGTCCGGCCCCTATGAAGTGGCCAACGTCAAAGTCGATTGTTACGCGACCTACACGAACAACGTTCCCGCAGGCGCGTTTCGTGGCTTCGGCGTCACGCAAAGTTGTTTCGCAGTGGAAAGCAACATGGATGCGCTGGCTCGGTCGCTCGAGATCGATCCGGTCGAGCTACGCCGCCTGAACGCACTGGATGTCGGCTCGACAACTGCGACGGGCCAGCAGATGCGCGAAAGCGTTGGCCTGCTCGAGTGCATCGACAAGGTCGACAAGGACATGCGTACCGGCGACTTCCGCTGGACCTGGGACGAAGGCCACAAACGCTACGCCTGGGGGCTCGCAATCGGTTACAAGAACACGGGACTCGGGGGTGGCGCACCCGACAAGGCGACCGCCGAAGTCGAGGCGTGGCAAGAACCCGGTCGGGGCCTGGTAGCCGAGGTCCGCATCTCTTCAGCCGAGATGGGCCAGGGATTGCCAGGTGTACTCGCGAGCTGCGCGGCCGAAGAACTGGGTATTCCAAGCGAACGCGTTAACGTGTTGCTCGGCGATACCGATGTTTGTCCGGACGGCGGACCGACGACGGCGAGTCGGCAGACCTTCGTCAGCGGCAACGCAGCACGCCTTGCAGCCAGGGATGTAGCTCAGAAGCTCGACGCGAATCCGTCAGACAGAATCACGGCCCAATACGAATACTGGGCACCGCAGACACAACCGCTCGGGACCGGGGGCGACATGCACGTCGCCTTCAGTTTCGTCGCGCAGGCCGCGCTCTGCGAGATCGACATGCGTACCGGTGAAGTCGAAGTGAAGAGGATCGTCGCCGCGCACGATGTTGGCCGAGCTATCAACCCGTTGACGCTCGAAGGCCAGATCGAAGGCGGCATTGTCATGTGTATTGGCTACGCCCTGACCGAACACTACATCCAGGAAGATGGCGTGCCGTGGACGGACGTCATGGCACGCTACAAGATGCCGAACATTACGCACGCGCCATCAATCACCTCGCACATTGTCGAACACGAACTGTCGACCGGACCATTTGGGGCCAAGGGCATGGGCGAATTACCCAGTATTCCGACGAGCCCGGCCATCACCAATGCAATCTACAACGCCACGGGCGTACGCGTACGCAGCCTGCCTGTCGACCAGGACTCGCTGCTGCACGCAATTAATGCCGATGCAGACGATGTCGAACTCGGCTGGGGCGACCGCGAACCTATCCCCATAATTGAATTCGGAGGGGAACATTGAAACTCGTACCTGAAATCCGCGACGACATTCTGCAGAAAAGTATGTCGCGTGCGTGTGAACAGAACATCGTGCTGCCAACATTTGCGCAGCAGAGGGACCCGACGCTGGTGCCCGCGGCGATCAGGGATCGACTTCGGGATATCGGGCTGTGGGACCTGGATCCGGCCAACCTGTTTCGCATCACGTGGAAGAACGAACCCGTTGCGCATGGTGGCGGCTATGGCCAGGGTAACTGGATTGAATTTCCGTCCTCACTGACAGGCGTAGACGCGACCATCGTTGGCATCGTTGGCAAGTGGTTCCCGACCGGCGCCCACAAGGTCGGCGCCGCGTACGGCTGTCTCGTACCTCGCCTGGTCACCGGCGCATTTGATCCCGACACCCAGAAAGCCGTGTGGCCCTCGACCGGTAACTACTGCCGGGGCGGGGCTTATGACTGCGCCCTGCTCTCCTGCCCGGCCGTCGCCATTCTCCCCGAAGGCATGAGCCGTGAACGCTTCGACTGGCTTCAGGAAATCGGCACCGATGAGATCATCGCGACACCTGGCACCGAATCGAACGTCAAGGAAATCTACGACAAGTGCTGGGAGCTCCGCGAGGAGCGCGGCGACGGCATCGTGGTATTCAACCAATTCGAGGAGTTCGGCAACGCCATCTGGCACTACCAGATGACGGGCTCGATCATTGACGAGATCTTTCGTAATCACTATACCGATGGACGGCGTCTCTCTGGCTACGTCAGCGCGACCGGTTCCGCAGGCACGATCGCTGCCGGCGACTTCCTGCGAACCCAACACCCGGACATCCGCGTCGTCGCGACAGAAGCGCTGCAATGCCCGACGTTGCTGCAGTTCGGTTTTGGCGAGCATCGCATCGAGGGCATCGGCGACAAACACGTTCCCTGGATCCACAACGTGCGCAACACGGATTTCGTCGCCGCAGTCGATGACGAGCAGACCATGCAACTCATGCGGCTTTTCAACGAGCCAGAGGGACAGGAAAGCCTGCGCCGCGAAGGTGTTACAGACGAGACGCTCGAGGCGCTGAGCCAGATCGGAATCTCGGGTATCTGCAACCTCGTCGCCAGCATAAAGACCGCGCGCTACTACGATATGGACGGCCGGGACGTGATCTTTACGCCGCTGACCGACTCGATGGAACTCTACGCGTCCCGAATGACCGAACTGCAGGCGTCTCACGGCGCCTACTCGAGCCGTCTTGCCGACCAGCATCTCGGCCGTTACCTGCAGGGAATCACGACCGATCATGTTCGTGAGCTGGGCTATGCAGAACAGAAGGCACTGCACAACTTCAAGTATTTCACCTGGGTCGAACAGCAGGGACGCAGCTCCGATGAACTGCGCCAGCTTTGGGACCAGGATTTCTGGCGCGAGATCTTCTCGCAGGATGTCGTGGATGAATGGGATCGCCTGATCGATGCATTCAACGACGGCGGAGACACACGATGAGCAGCACCTATTACGACGCAGCGCTGGCAATCAAGCCGGACCTCGTCAAATTCATGCAGGACATCATCCGCATCCCATCGCTGAGCTCGGAGGAAGGCGCCGTGATCGAACGTATTCGCGACGAGATGGAGCGCCTGGGTTACGACGAGGTCACGATCGATCCGATGGGCAACGTGCTCGGACGCATCGGTTCGGGTCCGCGCGTGATCGCCTTCGACGGCCACGTAGATACCGTCGATGTTGGCGACCCCGAGCTCTGGGACCGCGACCCGCATTCGGGCGACATCGAAGGCGACATTCTCTATGGCCGCGGTACCAGCGACATGAAGGGTGGTGTCGCCTCCAGTGTCTATGCCGGCGCGCTACTCAAGCAGCGCGGCATCCCGGACAACGTGACCGTATACGTCACAGGCACTGTGCAGGAAGAGGACTGCGACGGCCTTTGCTGGCAATACATCATCAACGAAGACGGTCTGCGGCCCGAACTGATTGTGATTACCGAGCCGACCAGCCTGCGCATCTATCGCGGTCACCGCGGCCGGATGGAAATGGAAATTCATACATCGGGCGTTTCCTGCCATGGCTCCGCGCCCGAGCGTGGCGAGAACGCCGTTTACAAGATGGCCGGCATCATCGCCGACATCGAGAAGCTCAATGAGGGCCTCGAACCGCGCGACCCGCTGGGCAAAGGCACCGTAACGATCAGCGAGATCCGCTCGACATCGCCCAGCCTTTGCGCTGTGGCCGATGGCTGCACTATCCACCTGGACCGCCGCCTGACGATCGGCGAAACAGAGGAGACATCGGTTGCCGAAATTCTCGCACTACCGTCAGTCAAGTCTGCGGACGCTACGGTGACGGTGCTCGACTACGCGGTGCCCAGCCACACGGGGCTGACCTACCCGACCCGCAAGTACTACCCGACCTGGGAAATGCCGGAGAGCGAACCCGAGGTACAGGCTGCAATGACCGCGTATCGCGAAGCATTCGGCAAAGAACCAGAGGTTGGCCACTGGACGTTCAGCACCAATGGCGTCGCGACGGCCGGCATGCACCACATTCCGTCCATCGGCTTCGGTCCCGGACACGAACACTTTGCACATGCACCGAACGAGCAGACCGAAATTGAGCACCTCGTCTGCTGTGCGGCATTCTATTCTGCCCTCGTCGACGAGTTCGCGAAGGGATAGCCACAGGAGAAACACGATGACCCGCGAAGCCAAACCGATACCCGGCCACATGAAGGGCCGCGATTGGCTCATGACCCAGGACTGGTCCGATGACGAGATCGAGCTGGCGCTCGACACGGCCGATTGCCTCAAGGACGAATTCAAGAGCGGCGTCCCGACTCTGCATCTGCCGCACGAGTCGGCGTTCCTGATCTTCTTCGATAAGTCCACGCGCACCCGAAATTCATTCGAGGCCGGTATGACTCAGCTTGGCGGGCATGCGCATTTCATTGACTCGGAAACCTCGCAGATCGCACATGGCGAGAGCCCCAAGGATATGGGCACGATTCTGTCGACCTACGGGCACGGCATCATGATCCGGCATGACCTGGTTCCGGGCGAAGGCCAGACCTACATGCGGGACGTTGCGCAGCACGCGTCGATACCCGTGATCAACATGCAGTGTGACGTCGACCACCCCTGCCAGACGCTTGCGGACCTGATGACTATTCGCGAAGAGTTCGGTAAGGACTTGAAAGACCTGAAGATTGCTGTCTCGTGGGCTTATGCACCTAGCTACGTGAAGCCGATGTCAGTGCCCCAGGGCCTGATCATGTTGATGACACGTTTTGGCATGGATGTGACGCTGGCACACCCGCCCGAATACACGCTTATGGATGAGCCGATGCAGCTTGCGCGCGACAACGCAGCGCATTCGGGTGGCAGCTTCAAGGTAGTCGACAACATGGAGGAGGCATTCGCCGACGCCGACATCGTGTACCCCAAGAGCTGGGGCGTGGAGTCGCTGTTCAATAATCCCGAGGAGGCCATGCGGGTTGCGCAGCAGTATCGCCACTGGATTTGCGACGAAGCGATGATGGCGCGGGCGAAGGAACGCGCAATCTACATGCATTGCCTGCCCGCGGATCGCAACTACGAAGTGACCGACGCGGTCATCGATGGTCCGCAGTCACGTGTCTACCCGGAAGCCGAGAATCGGCTGCACACGGCCAAAGCCCTCATGGCCCTGACGATGTAAAAGACTATGAACGTTCCAGACAACGCACCACTGATCGTCATCGCCATCGGCGGCAATTCCCTGATCACCGATCCCGAGCACATGGGTGTCCTCGATCAATACCGCGTTGCCGGCGAGACCGCCCACTACATCGTGCCATTGATCAAACAGGGCTACCGTGTCCTCGTAACCCACGGCAACGGACCACAGGTTGGCTTCATCCTGCTGCGCTCGGAACTGGCGCGCGACGTGATCCACCAGGTTCCGCTCGCCAACTGCGTAGCTGACACACAGGGTTCCATCGGGCTCCAGATCGCCCAGAGCCTGCAGAACGAGTTCCTGCATCAGGACGTGCAGCAAGCTGTCACCGCCGTCGTAACGCAATGTGTCGTCGATGAGAACGATCCCAGTTTCGATCATCCGAGCAAGCCAATCGGTCCCTTCATGAGCGAGGAAGAAGCCAGGCAGCACGAACGGGATGACGGCTGGGTCGTCGGCGAAGATGCGGGCCGGGGGTGGCGGCGACTTGTGCCCTCACCGGACCCCCTGGATATCATCGAGCTGCCTGCGATTCGCACGTTGCTCGACAATGGCATGCTCGTCATCGCGGCAGGTGGCGGTGGTATCCCGGTGGTCTACCGGGAGGATGGCGAACTGCGGCCTCGCCCGGCGGTGATCGACAAGGACGCCGCCTCCTGCCTGTTGGCCTGCGAACTCGACGCGTCGGTTTTCATCATTTCGACGGACGTCGACAAGGTGGCACTGAATTTCGGGACGGACGAGCAGGTCGAAATCGACCGCATGACGGTCGCCGAGTGTCGCAAACACCTGGCTGCCGGACACTTTGCGGCGGGCAGCATGCGCCCCAAAATCGAAAGCGCACTCAGGTTTCTCGAAACGGGTGGCCAGCAGGTCATTATCACGCAGCCGCACAATCTGCAGGCTGACCTGCAGAACATCTATGGCACGCACATCGTGCCGTAGTGGACAATGATATGAATGCTTACCGCTGCTTTGCCTGTGATGAAACTCAGACGCCCGAATTCGCCGGCTGGGTGTGTCCCGTATGCGGCGGCAACCTGGAAATCCTGAACGGGCACGACACGATTCTCGCGCAGATCAGGCGCTCCCCTTTCGACGACGAGCGTATGCCCCTGCAAATCGGGAATACGCCACTCTACGCCGCCGAACGACTGGGCCGCCTGATCGGCTTGCGCAACCTCTACCTGAAGGACGACACCGTGAATCCAAGCGCTTCGAGCAAGGACCGCGCGAGCGCGGCGGCCGTCC